>Ga0334722_10005745_pt1 | contig 12433 bp, 6 predicted proteins | sample C3_bottom_MG_FD_207210 | JGI IMG/M metagenome (GOLD analysis project Ga0334722, IMG submission 207210) | Sediment microbial communities from Yellowstone Lake, YNP, Wyoming, USA - C3_bottom | ecosystem: Environmental > Aquatic > Freshwater > Lake > Sediment | place: USA: Wyoming | collected...
AGACCGGAGTGGACGATTCCGGCAAAAGCGTAGTGGACATACTTTTTAGATCGGGGAAGGTGAACCTGACCGCCATATTCAGCCCCGAGCACGGTTTCCGCGGCAACGCCGCCGACGGCGAGCTTATCTCCAATTCCACCGATCCGGCCACCGGCCTCCCGATCTACAGTCTCTACGGCAAAACCACCAGGCCGACCCCTGCCATGCTGGCCGGCATAGACGTTCTGATCTTCGATATCCAGGACGTCGGCGCCAGGTTCTATACTTATCTCACTACTATGGCCCTGTGCATGGAGGAAGCTTCGAAGCGCGGCATAGCTTTTGTGGTCCTTGACAGGCCCGATCCCATAACCGGGTCGGTCCTGGAAGGTCCGCTGCTCGACGGCGCCGCGGCCGGTTCTTTCACCGGCTATTTTCCGGTGCCTCTCCGCCACGGCTTTACGGCGGGCGAGATGGCCATGTTCCATAAAGACCGTAAAAAACTGGACCTGGACCTGTCGGTGATAAAGCTCCAGGGCTGGGACCGGCGGATGTATTACGATGAGACCGGCCTGGACTGGGTGGCGCCTTCGCCTAATATCCGCACGGTGGAAGCGGCGCTGATGTATCCGGCGATCGGCGCCTTCGAATCCACCAATATGTCGGTAGGCAGGGGCACGGATTCTCCGTTCATGTGGTTCGGCGCGCCCTGGCTTGACGCCGCGCTGCTTGCCGGGACGCTGAATTCCTCCGGCCTTAAAGGGGTCAGATTTTACGCCGAGGACAGGACTCCCGGACTTGATATTTACGCCGGCCGCCTGTGCCACGGCGTCAGAATGGAGATCACCGACAGGAGCGCCGTGCGGCCGATGGATATATTCGTGACCGCGGTCTGCGCGCTGCGGGATAAGGCGCGCTACGCGGGGTTCCAGGTGAGGGCGGTGGATTTCCGGCTGATAGCCGGGAACAACGTCTACAAGGCTATTTTTGAATCCAAGGACCCGGCCGAAAAGATAATAGCGGATTTCTCCGCCCAATGCCGCGATTTCGACGCGCTGAGAACCAAGTACCTGCTTTATTGAACCACCCACACCCTTATATCGCCCATGAATCGAGCAAGTATTGTATTATAACTTACGGAACTTAAAGGTAAGGGATACGGGCAATATGTTGTCAAGATTTTCTTGTTTCCTGTTTGTTGCGTCGTTTGGTATGTGCCAGCCAAGCCTGTCCGCCATGGACGTGGGGGGGAAAGACGCCGGCTTCCTGGACATGGTGGAGAGGCAGTCTTTCCAGTATTTTGTCAAATGCGCCGATCCCGCCACCGGTCTGGTGCTGGACAAGGCCTCTAATTCAAAAGCTCCCGATTTTAAATACGCCCCGGCCTCCATCGCGGCGGTGGGCTTCGGCCTTGCCGCGCTTCCCGCGGGTGTTGAACGCGGGTGGATAAGCAAAGAGGCGGCGGAGCAGCGCGTAAAGACCACGCTTGAATTCTTCAGCGAAAAAATGGAGTCGGAGCACGGCTTTTTTTATCATTTTGTGGACATGGGGACGGGTAAACGCGTTTGGAATTGCGAAATTTCCTCCATAGACACGGCTTTATTCCTGGCCGGCGCGCTGACCGCGGCCCAGTATTTAGAAACCCCGGAGATAAAGGACCTGGCCCAAAAACTTTACGAACGGGTGGACTGGAAATGGATGACCAACGGTTCGCCGTTCCTGGCCATGGGCTGGACGCCGGAAAAGCAGTTTCTCACAGCCGCCTGGAACGAATACAACGAGAGCATGGTAATGTACATCCTGGCCCTGGGCTCGCCGACCTTTCCCCTGACCGCGGAGAGCTGGACGGCGATCAAGCGGACCTGGGGCAGATACCACGGCCATGACCTTATCCTCAGCCCGCCGCTGTTCACGCACCAGTTCTCGCACGCTTTTATAGATTTCCGCGGCAAGCGGGACGCGTTCGCCGATTATTTCGAGAATTCCGTCCAGGCCACCCTTGCAAACCGCCAGTTCTGCATAGACAACGCCGCGTCGTTCAAAACTTACGGCAAAGATTCCTGGGGCCTTACCGCGAGCATAGGCCCCGACGGGTATAAGGCTTACGGGGCGCCTCCCGGCTCCGTGCTGCACGACGGGACCGTGGCGCCGTCCGCCGCCGCGGCGTCCATAGTTTTTACTCCGAAGTACTCCATCTCCGCCCTGAAACACTTCTATTCAAAATACCGCGCAGGCCTGTGGGGGAATTACGGCTTCTCGGATTCTTTTAATGTAGACAGGAATTACTTCGCGGCCGACGCTTTCGGCATCAACCAGGGCCCGACCGTGCTGATGATAGAGAACTACCGGAGCGGCCTGATCTGGAAATTATTCATGTCGCGTCCAGAAGTTCAGCAGGGCATGAAGGCGGCCGGCTTCGGCGAAGCCGCCGGTAAACCCGCCGGCCCATCCGAGCCGCCGGTAGAAATGATCACATATTTCCTGCACAAGCGCCCGTTCATAAAGGTGGAAAGGATCGGGGACGCTCTACGGCCGGAGGACCTCAAGATCGGCGCCTCGGTCTGGAAAAAAGCGAAAAAGGGCATCGAGCTGGACCACAAATACATGCAAAGCGGCTCCGATCATCAGCCGGATTATAAAGTGAAAGCCGATATGCTGGCCGATAGCCGGTATGTCTTTATAAAATTCAGGGTGAGTGACAAAGAACTGGTCTCTTCTCGTCCCGCGGAGCGCATGTACGAGGATGATTCCCTGGAAGTGTATATAGATTCCTCCGACAACAAGTTCGATTGGGGCGGGGCGGACGATTACCAGATCATCCTCTCTCCGTCTACGGAAGGCGGAGTGCGCGTGCGCGAATTCTTCCACCCGGAAAGGACGGCCGGGGCCTGCCGGGTCGTGGACTCTTCGGTCACCCCTCAAGGTTATGAGGCGGTGCTGGCCCTGGACCGTAAGGCCTTCGGTATAGGCGACGGACGGGTGGGCTTTTCCCTGGCGGCGCGCAATATCGACCGCGTCCTGAATTCGGATGCGAAGTTCAACTGGTTCTTTCTGGCGCCGGCCACCTATCTGGGCGAGATACAGGTTAAAAAATAAGTATGCTCCGCAAGATCATCCTGACTATAGCCGTCCTGTCGTGCTTCGGCTGCGCCGAGGTCAGCGCCGGGCAGCAGCAGCTGACCGTGTGGGCCATGGGCGCGGAAGGCAAGCTGATACGGCAGGCCGCGGACATTTTTGAAAAAAGAAATCCGGGAGTTAAGATCGTCACGCAGGCCATACCGTGGACGGGGGCGCACGAGAAACTGGTAACCGCCGTCGTGGGGGACATGGCACCGGACATCAGCCAGATGGGCACAACCTGGATGCCGGAATTCCGGGCCATGAACGCGCTCGAACCCTTGAACGGATTCATGCCCGCTTCCGCGCTGGATACGGGGGATTTTTTCCCCGGGGCGCGCGAATCGAATGTTTCCGATGATCAGTGGTACGGACTGCCCTGGTATGTGGATACGCGGGTCATGTTCTACCGCACGGACCTGGCTGCGAAGGCTGGGTATAAAAAGTTCCCGGAAAACTGGGAAGGTTTTTATAAGTTCTCCAAAGCGCTGACGCGCTCCAAAGAGGGGGGCTACGCGTTCTCCCTGCCCACGAACGACTGGCAGATATTCCTGATGTTCTACTGGCAGAACGGCGGCGAACTGCTGAAGGGCTCCCCGCTCACGGCCGGTAAATTCGAAGGGACGATAGATTACCTGAAGAAGTTCTTCGACGAAAAACTGGCGCCGCTCGAGGGCGGCAACGATACCGACCTGCTCACGGCTTTTGAGTCCGGCTACTTCCCTGTTTTTATTTCCGGGCCCTGGATGATCTCCCAGCTCGAAACCTCCAAACCGCAATTGAACGGGCGGTGGGCCACGGCCCCGCTGCCGGCGGGGGAAAGGCGGGCGTCCTTCATGGGCGGCTGCAACCTCGTGATGTTCAAGAGTTCTCCTCGTAAAGCCCTGGCCTGGAAATTCATGGAGTTCATGTCCGCCCCGGAAATACAGGCGAAATGGTACGCCGTCTCCGGCGACTTGCCGGCGAGCCGCAAAGCCTGGAACGCCCCGGCCCTTTCGAAAAATTCCAAACTGGCCTCTTTCAGAAAAGAGTTGGACACGGCCAAGGCTCCGCCCCAGGTGCCCGAATGGGAAAATATAGCCGGCAGCATAAATGACGCGGTGGAAGAAGCGGTTTTCGGAAAGGTGCCCCCCCAGGCCGCCAGGGAAAAACTTTCCGCCCGGATAGAGAAGATCCTCGCTAAAGCGGAGCGGCAACAGTCCGCGGCGTTTAAAATAGCGTTGTCACTGTTCTTGTTCCTGATCCCGGTCTGCGCCGCCGGTCTGTACCTGCGAAAAGGGCCGCGCGCGGTCGTTCGCAGCAAGTTCCAGCCGATAGCCATATTATTCCTGCTGCCGGCGGTCCTGATACTGGCCGTTTTCCTTTTCATCCCTATAGTCGCCTCATTCATCGCCAGCATGACCAACTGGAATATGTACGGCGTGAACGATTGGAGCAAGGTGGTTTTCGTCGGCCTGGAAAATTATTCCGGCCTGTTCCGCGACCCGGTCTTCCTGGCGGGCCTGCGCAACACCCTTGTGTTCGCTTTTATCGGCGTCCCGGTAAGCGTAACCCTTTCGCTTTTGATGGCGCTGGCGCTTAACGCACAGATACTGCGGGCTAAAGCTTTCTTCAGAGTGGCGTATTTCATCCCGGTCATCACCACTATGGTGGCCGTGGCCATGATCTGGCGCTGGCTGTATAATCCGGAGTTCGGCCTGTTCAACCTTGCGCTGGGATATTTAGGAGTGCCGCCGCAGGGCTGGCTGTCCAACCGCTGGCTGGCCCTCCCGTCGTTGATACTCATGGCCGTCTGGAAGGGTTTCGGCTACAACACGATAATCTTCGTGGCCGCCCTGCAATCCATCCCTGACTCGCTTTACGAATCCATAGCCCTGGACGGGGCCGACACCCGGCAGGAATTCTGGTACATAACGCTGCCCATGCTGCGCAACACCGCTTTCTTCGTGATAATAATGACCACCATCGGCTACCTGCAGTTCTTCGCCGAGCCGTATATCATGACCGGCGGCGGCCCGCTCAACTCGACGATGTCCGTGGTGCTTTACATGTACCAGCAGGGCTTTAAATTTTACAACCTGGGCTATGCCTCGGCGATGGCGTATATACTTTTCGGACTTATTTTCGCGTTCACTACGGTGCAATTCCGGGTGCAGAAGAAAGTTGAGGGGAATTTTTAATGGCGACAGTAAAGCGGTATTCGCCCGCTTATAAAGCGGCTTTTTACGCCTTCATGTTCGTGTCCGTGATAGTCACGCTTTTCCCGTTCGTCTGGATGCTGTCCACCTCGTTCAAGAGCCCCGGGGAAATATTCACGAAGCATCCGACCATCCTGCCGCAGCTCTGGACCACGGGCGGGTATCGCGGTCTTTTCGCCGCGGTCAATATGTGGCTGCACCTCTGGAACAGCGTCATTTACGCCGTAAGTATTACCGTCCTTTCCGTCCTGTTCAACGCGATGGCCGCTTATGCCTTCGCCAAGCTCAGGTTTCCCGGCCGGGAAAAGTTGTTCGCCCTGCTGCTGGTCACCATGATGGTCCCCGGGCAGGTCACCATGCTGCCGGTCTTCCTTATTCTGAAATCGATGGGCTTGCTCAATTCCTACGCCGGGCTGGTCCTGCCGGGCTCGGCCGCTATTTTCGCGATCTTCATGATACGCCAGTTCATGATGGAGATACCGGAAGAGATACTCGAGGCGGCCCGCATAGACGGCTTCTCCGAGTTCGCTATTTTCTGGCGCATCATGCTGCCGCTGTGCAGGCCGATAATCGCCACGCTGACCGTGTTCAGTTTTATCGGCGCCTGGAACGATTTCCTGTGGCCGCTGATAATCATGCTGCGAGAGGATAAATACACGCTGCCCGTGGCTTTGGCCAGCGTGAACGGTCAATACAACACGGACTGGGGCCTGCTTATGGCCGGCGCCGTCCTTGTGGTGCTGCCGGCGGTCATCATTTTCCTGATGGCGCAGAAACATTACATAAAGGGCATAGCCGCGGGCGCGGTTAAAGGTTAAAAAATGCTTAAAAACAAATACGGTCATTTTTCCGACGGCGGCGCTTCTTATACCGTTACGAACTGGCGCACTCCCAGGCCCTGGATAAACGTTATCTCCAACGGCCAGTGGGGTGTGACCGTTTCCCAGGCCGGCGGGGGGTACTCCTGGCTCGAGCACTCCATGCTTAACCGGATAACCCGCTGGCAGCAGGACACCGTGGGCGACCATTGCGGAAAATTCCTGCTGCTGCGCGACAACGACACCGGGCGGTCCTGGTCCATAACGCCGCAGCCGCTAAAACCCGCTTTTCAGAAATACAGCTGCGTCCACGGCATGGGCTACACGGTCTTCAACACCCAGGCCTTCGGTATAGAGGCAGAGTGGACCATCTTCGTGCCGCAGGGCATGAAGTGCGAGGTCTGGACGCTCAAACTGAAAAATGTTTCAGGCAAAATAAGAAATATTTCCCTCGTCAGTTATCTTGAGCTACTTCTCGGGGTTTTCCCCGACTGGCACAGGGAATTCCATAATCTTTTCGTGAAGACCAGCTTCGACAAAAAGAACAACGCCGTGCTGGCCGATTCAAATCTCTGGACCGCGCCGCTGCCGGGTGACGCCGGCTGGAACAAGGGTTGGCCGTTCACGGCCGTTTTCGCGTCCAGCGCCAGGCCGTCCTCGTTCACCTGCGACAAGGAAGAGATCTTCGGCGCGTATAATTCCTGGAATGACGCCCGCTTCCTGAAAGAGGGGGGCCCGCTCTCCGGCAGGGTCGGCATGGGTTTTGAGCCGGTGGTCGCCATGAACTTCGACCTGCATCTCGCCGCCGGGGCGTCCAAAGAGATAAATTTCATGCTGGGGGCGCTGAAAAAGGACACTTTTAAAAAAGATTATCCCGCGTACATGAAAGCCTTAAAGAAACCGGGGCTATTGCTGAAAGAGACCAAAGATCACTGGCTTGAACTGTGCAACAGGTTCAAGGTGCATACGCCCGAGCCCGCCGTAGACGCTTTGATAAATTACTGGCTGAAGTACCAGACCATCTCCTGCCGCCTGCTTGGCAGGACCGCCTACTACCAGTGCGGCGGCGCGTTCGGCTTCAGGGACCAGCTGCAGGACAGCCAGATCTGGCTGCCGCTCGAGCCGGGCAAGACCAAGGCCCAGATAAAAGAACATTCGACCCACCAGAAAAAAGACGGGACCGTACAGCACTGGTGGCATCCCATCTCGGAGGAAGGGCGGTTCACCGATATTTCCGACGACCTGCTCTGGCTCCCGTTCCTGGTCGCCGGTTACCTGAGCGAGACCGACGATCACGGGATACTCAAAGAAAAAACTCCTTATTATGACGGCGGCGCCGGGACCATTTACGAGCACTGCCTGGCTTCCATAGAATGTGTTTTAAAGCGCCTGAGCCCGCGCGGGCTTACGCTCATGGGCGAAGGCGACTGGAACGACGGCCTGAACGGCGTCGGAGTTAAGTGGAAGGGCGAGTCGGTCTGGCTGGCGCAGTTCTTCGTGCACGTGCTCAATTCTTTTACGGAAATATGCGCCGGGCAGGACAAGGGCGGCGGGCGGGCCGCGCGCTACGCGCTGGCCGCGCGGAAGTTAAAGAAAGCCCTGATGAAACACGCTTTTAAGGGCGACCGGTTCATGCTCGCCACAAAAGACAGCGGCGAGGTTCTGGGCATAGAATCCTGCAAGCAGGGCAAGATACACCTGAATCCCCAGACCTGGGCGGTAATAAGCGGCCTGGTGGAAGGCGAGCAGGCCAAAAAACTTATGGCCATAACCGAAAAGCGGCTTTACAGGGATTACGGCGTACTGTTGTTCACTCCGGCCTATTCGGTGGTGGATAAGAATATCGGTTACCTGACCCGCTACGCGCCCGGCATACGCGAGAACGGCGGCGTTTACACCCACGCGGCTACCTGGGCTATCTGGGCGCAGGCGCTGGCCGGCAATACCGAAAAAGTTTACGACACCGTGGCCCGGCTGTGTCCGCCCCTGCTGTCGATGAAGGACGCGGACAAATACAAAGGCGAGCCGTATGTGACCCCCGGCAATATAGAGGGCCCGGAATCCATCCACGAGGGCAAAGGCGCGTGGACCTGGTACAGCGGTTCTTCCGCCTGGCTGTTCAAATGCATAACGGAGCGGCTGCTGGGCGTGCGGGTGGAGCACGGCAAGCTGGTGGTGGACCCAAAACTGCCGGCGCGCTGGAACGGGTTTACTATGGAGAGACTTGTGCGCGGCCGCAAGACCCGCATAACCGTCAGCAAACCGGCGGGCGTTGTCACTGAAAACTATAAAATTAAAACGGAGCTTCTGTGAAACCTACAACCATCCCCGAAATGCGCGGCGGAAACTTCATACTGGACGGCAAACCGGTCTTCATTTACTCCGGCGAATTCCATTACTTCAGGTGCGACCCAAAAGATTGGCCCGAGCGGCTGGCCCGGGCCAAGGAAGCCGGCCTCAACGCCGTGGCTTCCTATATTCCCTGGCGCTGGCACGAAGTTAAAGAGGGCTCCTTCGATTTTACGGGGAAAACGCACCCACGCCGGAACCTCATGGAATTTCTGCGCCTGGTCTCCGAAAGCGGCCTCTTCTTTATTCCGCGCATCGGTCCCGTCTCCAACGGCGAGATGATGAATGAGGGTCTGCCCGACTGGCTGTCCGAAAAATATCCGGAAGTTTTCCTGGCCGCCAACGAGGGCAAGACCATCCACCACCAGTCTCCGCCCGCGTATAACAGTCCCAAATTCCTTGCGAAAGTGGATGCCTGGTACAAAAAACTGGTCCCTATGCTCACCGCGTCGCAGTATCCCGCCGGCAATATCCCTTTCTTCCAGCTCTGCAACGAGATAGGCATGATAAACTGGCTGGGCAAGATTGGCGACTACGCACCCTATTCCGACCGCATGTACCGGGACTTCCTGAAAAAAAGGTACGGCACCATAGGCAAACTCAATTCCGCGTATAACACTTCCTATAAAGGCTTCCCTGAGATCAAGCAACCCTCCAACAAGCTGGAGGAGGGGAATCTCCGCTGCCTGCTGGACTGGGGTGATTACTACAAGGAATATTACGCCGTCTATTTCGCGAAACTCCACTCCATGGTGAAAAAAATGGGGGTGCGTACGCCTGTGCTGGCCAATATCCCCCAGTTTTACGACTATGACCTGCGGGGCCGCGGTATTTACTCGCCTACCACCACCATAAAATTCGGTAAGTTCGCCGAGAAAGTTCCCGGGGTCATCTTCGGAGGCGCCTACCAGATGCGCCGTCTGGATTACGAGAATTTCCACGACATAGCCATCACTACCGCCGTGGTTAAGAGCATAACCCGCGAGGGTTCACCCGTGGTCTGCGCCGAACTGCAGACGGGTGTATTAAGCGATAAACCCCGGCTTTATCCCGCCGATGTCGAACTTAACCTGAAGACCACTTTCATGAGCGGCGTTAACGGCCTGAACTGCTATATGTTCGCCGGCGGCACCAACGAAGGCGGAGTGGGCCAGTTCGGCCTTTATCACGAGTGGCAGGCCCCGGTGGCCTCCGACGGGAAGCTGCGCAGCCATTTCAAAAGCCTGGCGAAGTTCGGGGAATTCGTGAACGGGATAGGCGCCTCCGCGGCGGCTATGCCGCCGGCGGCGGACCTGGACCTCGGTTTCTACGGCGAGTATTACAATACCGAGTACCTCGACGGCCCCATGGCCGACAAAATGTTCGCGGTGCGCAACGAGTTCTTTTTCGACGGCCTGGCCCGTCAGTCGTATCTTGCCGGATACCAGACCGGCCTGGTCGACATAAAGAAGACTCCGGCCATAAAAGCCCAGGCGCTGGCGGTTTTCTCCACCATGTTCATGGACGCGGCTTCCCAGCGTAAGCTCTCCTCCTACGTGAAGAACGGGGGGGGATTGCTTTTTTGCGGCGAGACACTTCTTACGGACGAGGGCGGGAAGCCGTGCCCGGTATTCCTTGAGTCCCTCGGGCTGAAGGCTGAAAAGGTCCGCAGGGTGCGCACCATAGATTTCCTTGGCAGGGAAGCCTACCTGCACAACCAGGATATAAACACCTTCGGCGGCCTGCTGCCCGGCGACAAAGTGATAGCCCGGTATAAAGGCAAGCCGTGCGGGATAGTGCGCCGCATGGGCAAAGGCACGCTATGCCTTTTGGGCTTCCACTTTTCAGACAAGTTCGACTATTTCAAGCCGGCCTTCGACTCGGTCTGCCGCGAGCTAGGCGTGAAAAAGAGCGTTGAGACCGGGGGCTACGACCTGATCACTATGCTGCGCAGGAACAAGGACTCCGGGTTCCTGCTTGTAGCAAACTTCCATGACGATGTGATGCCGGGCCTGATAAAGACGGATTTTAACGGGGATAAAATAGAATTCCCGCTGCTCATGAGGAACAGGTCCGCCGTCATAGTTCCGCTGCATTATAAACTTAAGACCGGCGGCATGATACGCTATGCCACCTGCGAGATCACCTCCGTTGATCATACAAGCCGGGGTTTGGAGATCCGTTACAACACGTCGTCGATGGAAAACGATGTGATAGAATTCACGGCGATCACGGTTTCCTCCGCCACGGCGGACGGGGCCAAGGTCCATGTGCGCAAGAATGACTCCGGAACGACGCTTAAAATACGCCACAAGCCGGGCTGTACTGGCGGGAAACTGACGATCTACTATTGAGAGGATAATTTATGGCTGAAGTTGAATTGACCAGTATCTCCAAGACTTTCGAGGGAGCCCCGCGCCCCGTTCTGCGCGATATCTCGTTCACCGTCAAGGACACCGAATTCGTTTCGCTGCTGGGCCCTTCCGGCTGCGGAAAAACCACCCTGCTCAGGATAATAGCGGGGCTGGAGGAACAGACCTCCGGCAACGTGATGATAGGCGCCCTCGACATGAACCGGGTCGCCCCGCGCGACAGGGACATGGCTTTCGTGTTCCAGAACTACGCTTTATACCCGCATTTTTCAGTAGAGGATAATATCTCGCTGGGCTTGAGGCTGAGGAAGATAAATAAAGCCGAGATAGAGACCCGCGTGAAAGCCACTACCGAAATGCTGGGCCTTGAGGCGCTGCTCGCGCGCAAACCCAGGGCGCTGAGCGGCGGGCAGCGGCAGCGGGTGGCGCTGGCCCGCGCGCTGGTCCGCAATCCCAAAGTTTTCCTGCTCGACGAGCCGCTCTCGAACCTGGACGCCAAGCTGAGGGACAAGACGCGGGGCGAGCTCCGGCTGCTTTTTAAGAAAGTAAAGGGCACGGTAATTTATGTGACGCACGACCAGATAGAGGCCATGACCATGTCCGACAAGATAGTGATCCTGCAGGAGGGGAAGATACAGCAGGTCGGCACCCCGAACGAGATCTACGAGCATCCGGCCAATATCTTCGTCGCCACCTTCATCGGAACTCCGCAGATGAACATCCTGACGAAAAAAGAAATGCAGGCGATGGGTTATGTCTTAACCGGCGCAGAGGCCGGCCTGGAAGACCTTACCTGCGGCATACGCCCCGAAGATCTCGAAGCGTCCACGGAACCGCGCCAGGGCTGGCTGGAGGCGGCGGTGGACCTGTGCGAACCAACCGGGGCGCTTACTACACTTACTCTTTCAGCCGCCGGGACTACGCTGCGCTGCTCTACCACACTGAAATGGCCTCTGGCCCAGACCCGGGCTTGGTTCACTTTCAAACGCGAACACATGCATTTCTTCAGCTCCGCCGACGGCGCCCGGATAAAGCGCTAGCGCCGCTCCCGGCCGACTCCCGAACCGGACAATTCCCATCGGAATGCGCGGCTTGACGGTAAAAACCGCCAGAAGCGCTAAATGGTATAATTGGACTTGCTGAAACTTCACTAGAGTCTGATTCCGCCGTTCTTATAATGCCGAAAAACGCCTTCAAGATAGAAATAAACCCGCAGTTCCGCAAAGCGCTGGACCTGCTGGACGGTACCTCAAAGAACGTCTTTATAACCGGCAAGGCCGGTACCGGCAAATCCACCCTGCTCAAATATTTCAGGGAACATACCCGCAAGAACATAGTGGTGCTGGCGCCCACCGGCGTGGCCGCGCTTAACGTCGGTGGCGAGACCATTCATTCTTTTTGCCGGTTCAAGCCGGATATAACTCCCGACAAGGTAAAAAGGGTGAAAGGCCGCAATGCCGGTATTTACAAGGAGCTCCACGCCATAGTCATAGACGAGGTTTCCATGGTCAGGGCCGACCTCCTGGACTGCGTGGACGCCTTCCTGCGCCTCAATGGGCCCTACAGCCTGAGTCCTTTCGGCGGCCTCCAGATGATATTCATCGGCGACCTTTACCAGCTG
>Ga0334722_10005746_pt1 | contig 12430 bp, 13 predicted proteins | sample C3_bottom_MG_FD_207210 | JGI IMG/M metagenome (GOLD analysis project Ga0334722, IMG submission 207210) | Sediment microbial communities from Yellowstone Lake, YNP, Wyoming, USA - C3_bottom | ecosystem: Environmental > Aquatic > Freshwater > Lake > Sediment | place: USA: Wyoming | collected...
GCTGCGAGGCGAAATGCTCTCCCGGCAGGAGCTGCGCACCGGTTTCCTTTCGTCATACGTGACCGGCAAGGACGTACCGGAGGAGTTCGTCGAGGGCTGGAATGAAAGTCGTGTGGGGTGGCTCTTCTGGGGCGCTCTCGCGTTTTGCATGAAGCGCGTTGCCGCTGAGGAGCTTCTGCGGCACCCCCGCTTCGTGAGCCACCAGGGGACGCAGCAGGTCGACGCGGTGGTTGCCGCGTCGATGCTCGACCTCGGGCTCCCGAGCTTCGTGCATGTGCCAAGCCTCGTGGATCACGTCGGGGAGACGAGCACGCTCAGGGAAGATGACTTCGCGGCGGGGCTTCGCGGCTATCGCTTTGGCGAGAAGTAAATCAACCTCTGTAGCGGCAAGATCCTAGGTCAAACGGAGGATCGGAGGGTGTCATGCGATCACCTTCCACGCCACGATCGCGGTGTCTCTCCACATGTTGCCCTCGACCGTGCGCCCGGTCTGATATCCGAGTGCTTCCAGCTCGGCGTACGTCCACCCGGATAGGTGGCGCTGGTACGGGTTGTCCGGATGGAGATCGGCTGCCGGGCTCGGCACCAATCCGATCGGCGTGAACAGGAGCACGGCTTTTGCCGCGACTCGATCGGCGTCTCGGAGCCACTGGAGGCCGTCTTCCTTGTTCAGGTGCTCGATGAAGTCGCATGCCTGGACTACGTCGAAAGATCGCTCGCCGAGATCGAGGATCCGCCGCCCGTCCATGATCTTCGTCTTCCAGCTCTTCGGCAGGGAGCGGATCGCGTGGATGTCGATCGCCATCTTGGGGCCGGGCAGGCGATCCCAGTGGTGCATCCCGACGACACCCGTGAGTCCTGTGCCTACGTCGAGGATCGATCGGGGCGACAGCGACGCTGCTGCTCGCCAGAACAGATCAGCCACGTCGAGCATCTTCATCGGAATCCATCGTCGTTCGGGGTGATGGAACGTTCGGGGACATCGGGATGGTCGCTTTCGTATCGCGCCGTGATCTCCTCGACGTCGCGGCGCGCGACACGCAACACCTGCTGTTGCGCGACTGTCGCGTGCTCATTCAACAGTTTCGGGTAGGAACGCAGGTCGACGAGCACGTGGTACAAGCGATCGCGTTCGGCGAGGATCTGCTCGTTAGGTGAAATTGGCGGCATGACGTTCACGCTCCTTGCTCGCGATGGAGCCTTCGCCAGAGCTTACCTGTCTCCATCTCGTCGAACAGCGGCCTTCCCCACTTCTCGATGAAGATACGTGCGTTGTCGATTCCGAAACCGGCCTGCGCTTCCCGTGGAGTCCCAGGTGAGAAGAAGGTGAATCCTCCAACGTGCCCCACAAGCGCGCCGTGCGACTGGAGGTTCTTCTTGCCCGCGAGGAGCGCGCGGATCCCCCAATCACAATCGTCGTAATTGACCCCGAGGAAGCGCTCGTCACATTCCCCGACCGAGTCGAAGAAGCGCGGCGACGCACAGAACATCATGAGTTGATGACCATCGTCGGTCACCTCCGACCGTGATGGGCAGACGACGTCTCCGTTGGAATCGATCTGTGCCCCCTTGACGTCGGCAAGCCACGTTTTCATCCGTTTTAGCGTGATGATCGACCGCGGTCGGTCAACGAGCAGGAACGCGTTCGCCGTGTGATATGGGATGTAGTGCGGCGTGACGACACATCGGTCATGCCCCCAGTGTGCCTCGGCAGTTCGCCAGTCGTTGATCAGGTGCTGGAACCAGCCCTTCGCTGGTCTGGAGTCGTTGTGCAACAGGATGAAGGCTTCGCAGCCCGATGATCGTGCTAGGTCGACGACCTTGTTTCTCATCGACGGCTGACAGTCCGGTCGCCCCGGCCGGTCATTCTCGATGACAGCGTAATTGGAGAGGTGAGTGCTCAAGTCAGACCGCGTCGCCTCACGAAAATCGTCACCTCCAACGTAACTCCAAACTACGACGATACGCGCTTGATCAGCAGCTACAGAGCGTCGCAGATATTCGACCGCTTCCCTGAGCAGGGCGGTAGAACCGCGAAGCTCGGGCCGTACGTGGTGCGTGATGTAGATATCGACCGTCACACGCGTGTTCTCTCAATCGCGTCGATTACGCGCGCCGCGCGGTGCGTTGACAGGTGACGCTCCTCGACAGCGTGCAGTCCCCTGGTTCCGATATCAGCGCACCGCCACGTCTCTGCGAGGAGCGATCGTGCGATCATCTCCATTTGGCCAACGTCATCGAAGAAGAGGGCTTCCTGACCTTCGACGAAGTCGTCCTCGATCACGATGTCGAGACGCTGCGACAGGAGCATCGCGCCGGCCCACGGCGTCTCCCAATAGCGGTACGTGTCCCAGCCAGCGCCCCTCGCGCTGACGCCAATCTTCGAGCGGGCAAGCCATCCCATGTACGTATCGTGTGACATGCCTCCGCCGATCGCCCCACTCATGGCCTCGACGCGTGCACGAACTGCCGAGCGGATGCCAGCCGAGTCGCCCGCGGAGAAGATCAAGGGCACGTCGCGGTTCTGGAATGTGTGCCGCTCGACTTTCTCCGGGATCACACCGAACGCGAGTGGGCGGATTTTGGCAGGGTGAGAGCTGCCGCGCAGGTACTCGCGTTTGAAGTAGACGCTCGCGATCGTCAGATGCTCCGGGGACAAGTCCGGCCAGTCCTCACCATCGAGGACAATCACAGGACCGCCGACGCGCTTCTTGAAGTCGCGGATTGTGGCCACGGGCACGCGTGTCGAAGCGACTAGCGCGCCGCAGTCCTCGGTGCGGAGACGATCGGGACCGAATCCGGCCATGAGTTGCGAGTAGCACGAGTGTGCCGGATCCCAGCGGTTGTACTCAAGATGGACGTGATTGCGGCCGGTCAAGCGGATCAGCCCGTCGGCAACGATGTCGATGAGGTAGTCAGGGCTACCGCCCGATGCGATGGCGATCTTCATGGCAGGCAGATGCTCCAGAGTGATCCTGGACCGAGCGTGATCGAGGGTCCGAGGCAGTCCGTGACGGCGCGCGCGACCGGATGATTGGGTGAATGGAAGTCGTGGCCGCATAGGAGCGCGCCCTGGCCGCAGAGTGCCTTGTACGCCTCAATGTCGGCCTTGACCTCCTCATAGGTGTGTCCGCCGTCGATGAAGACCATGTCGGCGCCGCGCGGGGACAAGATCTCGCGGAGAGCGTCAGCGGCAGTAGCTGAGGGCAGTCGGATCGGCACGAGTCGACCGTCGCCAATTAAGGACGCCACATTCTTGCAGAACGCGTGAAACAGCGCGTCTGCTCCGCTCTCTGCGGCCTCCCGATGCCAACTGTCGCGCTCTGTCGCCGACCCCTGCCAGTGGTCGACTGCGTAGATGCGGCCGGGCGTCGCGAGGGCCAGCGCGGTCGTGCTGCGGCCCTTCCACGATCCGACCTCGATCACGTGCGAGCGCCGAGACGTTTGCTCCGCGAGCCAGCGCAACTCATCGTCGCTCATCCAGCCGTCGATGAGGACAGCAGCTCGTATGATCTCATCGATAGTCAGTTGCGTACGCACAACTTTCACGGTCCAGGGTCCACGTCGATGGTCAGCTGCAAGCGTTTCTACATGACCTTCTCGGTCCACGTCCGCGGAGTCTTGTCCGTCGTAAACTCGAGCGGCAGATGATACGTGAACTCGCCGACGCCGCGATCACGGATCCACGTGATCATCCGGTAGAGCGTATCGTCGAGGTTAGTCTTCGGCTCGTACCCGAGGAGCCGCCGCGCCTTGTCAGCCGAGCACGTCGCGAGCTTCACCTCTGCCGGTCGCCCTGGCATGTAGATCGGCTGGAGGTCGAAGTTGAGCATTCGTGCGATCCGCTTGGCCAACTCCACGATCGTCACGTCGCCATGATCGGGACCGACGTTGATCACCTCGCCAATGACGTCCGGTGATTCGCCGAGGATGAGCAGCGGTTCGACAACGTCCGCCACGTCCGAGAAGCAGCGCACCTGCGCGCCGTCACCATAGATGATCGGTTGCTGTCCCTTGAGCATGCGGTGGATGAAGATCGACGCTACATTTCTGTACGCATCGTCGTATTTCTGACGCGGACCGATGATGTTGTGCGGCACACAGGTCACATGCTCGAAGTCGTGCAGCGCTGCCAGGCACCTGAGGATCTGCTCAGCACACAGCTTGCCGAAGCCGTACGGGTCTTGCGGTCTCGGCTCCATCGTCTCGACGAAGGGCACTGCGTTGGTACCGTAGCGCGCCATGGAACTGCAATTAACGACGCGGCGGACACCATTCGCAATCGCCGCGGAGAATACTCCCGTCGACGCGGTGACGATTCCCTGCGTGACGAGGTGAGGTGAGAACACAGAGAAGCCCTCGTACGCGAGAGCTGCGCAGTGGTAGACGACATCGCATCCTCTCATCGCCTCGCGCACGCGCTCCAGGTCGTTGCAGTCGACGCGGTGCCACTCAGCTCTAGCTGGTACGTTGTCGATGTACCCGCCGATCATGGTGTCGATACCAACGACCGCTACGCCGCGCGAGAGGAGAGCCTCGGCGAGGTAAGAACCTAGGAAGCCGGCGATCCCGGAAACGAACGCTCGCCGCATTTATCGAGTATCGGCGAGAAAGATCGGCCTTCGCCACTTTTCAGCCGTGATCACGCGGCAATTTCAGCATCAATCGGCGATGTGAGATTTTGGATGCTCTCTTCAGGGTGCAGCCCTGGCGCAGCGCGCGCCGATGGCCCCATCTCGGCCTGACGGCGCCCCTTCGTTACGAGTGGCCGTTCGCGGATTGGCACCAGGTCCACTACTGTTATTGAAGCTTCCACCACGAAAGATCCGAAAGGCGGCGGTGGTAAGGTTCGCACAGTCGGTACAAGGGTTCATGTACGGAGCTGTTTGCCAATCAAGATTCCACTCCCATGCATTCCCAGCGAGATCCACCTGCCCCCACTTTCCATCTCCTTTCGGCGACTCGCTACCGACACGGTTCGTCGCACCCGTCATCCCATTCACACAGCGTGCTCCACTTGGAACGTCGATTTTGTAGTTCGCGTACGAACAGTCGATCCCCGTCGATCCAGCCGGACTCGACCATGGATACGCCCGCTGCTCATCGCCACCCGCCGCCGCGTAGTTCCACTCCGATTCTGTAGGTAAAAAACCGCCGTCCCAGATGCAGAACGCCATCGCCTCGTACCAGTCGATACAGTTGATCGGCAGACTCTCGTTCGCCCCCGCGGCATCGGTCCACGTTTGGTACGTCGCGTCGCATTTCACGTTGGTTTCAAGCACCGCGGTGTTGGGGGCCAAGCTACCGTTCCAACTCGCGTCCCACCCGCTGCCGGCGATCTTCGCGTGTGCCCCAGTGCCTGCTAGTGGCGGCGCGCTCTGCGTCCCCATGTCCGCCTCCACAAACTGCCGGAAACGCCCGACCGTGACCTCGAATCGGTCGAGCCGGAAGTCACTGACCGTTGCCGGGTAGCTCGTGCTCGGATACATGCCGTCGATCGCGACGTCGTGGCTTCGATAGAACATGCCGCCGGACACGATCGGGCTCGTGCAGCAGTCGTCCGTTCCCGCCGGTCCACACGTCGTGGGAAGGCCGTTGCAGCTCGGAAAGGGTGCGGCATCGGATCCGGCATCCCCGAGAATCGTGCCGCACGTTGGGATCACTCCAGACGTTCGACACAGCCCCTCACCTCCGCACGCGAGGCCCTCTGGGCATTCTGCGTCGGCGGTGCAGTGAACCGCGCAGTCGGAGAAGGTCGAGCTGTACGTGCACGCACCAAGGATCATCGCGAGGACGAGGAGGAGGGTTCTTGCAGTCACAGCGCCAATTCTCTCGCCTTTTGGGGCGGCACATAATGGGTCGCGAAATACCCAGACGGATTATCGCGTAGTTAGCGGACTTTCTGCGGGCTTTATCGTAGCGTTTCGCGAACTCCGATCGCGAGCCACTCTAGTCCCGCGATTGACGCGTGTCGCGTGCCAGCACTATAAGCGAGTACATGGTGAAGCGTCCCAAGACGGTGATGCTGACGCTGCGCATCCCGACCGCACTTCGTGCCGCCCTTCGCGGTGCCGCCAAGGGCGAACATCGATCGGTCAACGGGATGGTCGTCTTCCTGCTCTGGAAGGGGCTTCAGAAGGACGCAGCCAAGTGATCAAGGAAGAGGACCTGATCGGCCTGTCGGAGCCGTGGACCCGTCTTCATCGTCGCGTGACTGACGCCCCCGGGGCTGTCGTCGACCTCGGCTGCGCCACGTGGGACTGGTCGCAGCGCTTCTTCGGAACCAAGAGCGTCGTCGGTGCCGATCCGTTCGAGACTGATCCCAAGGTCGCCGGGGTCGACTTCTTCCAGGGCGTCGTCTCGGTCGTCCGCGGGCACGTGCAGATCAGTCGCGAGGGCACAGGGTCTTCGACGCGTGGCACGACGAACGTCGTCGAGGTACCCGCGATCACGCTCTCCGATCTCCTCGAGCATCATCGCGTCGCCGAGATCGCCGCGCTCAAGATCAACACGGAGGGCTCCGAGTACGAGCTTCTGATCAACCTGCCGGAGCACCTCATCTACAAGATCGACCAGATTGCGGTGTCGTTTCACGATTTCATCGGTATCGGCTCCGCCAAGACAGTCGAGGCCGTGCTCGGCTACCTACGGAACTGGTACGACGTCGTCATGATCGACGGACGATGGAGCTGGTACCTCTGCGTGCGCAGAGGATAGTAATGACCTAACGGACGGAGTTCTTCCATGAACGAAAATCTTGGCGCGCTCTTCGACAAATACGGATCGGATAAGAACCGGAACGGCTACTCGCCGATCTATCACACGATCCTCAAGCGGATCCGCGACAGTGTGACGAACCTCCTGGAAATAGGTATCGGAACGATGATCCCTCACGCACCATCGTCCATGGTCGGCTACAGCCTTCCCGGTTATAAGCCTGGGGGTTCCCTCCGTGCGTTTCGCGACTATCTGCCCAGCGCGTGTGTTGTGGGTGTTGACGTCGCCGAGGACTGCCTGTTTGAAGAGGATCGGATCAAGACGCTGCGGGCAGACTCACGCGACGCTACGGCTCTCGCTTCGGTGCTCGGAGATAGCACGTTCGACGTCGTCATCGACGACGGGCTTCACACGCACGACGCACAACTTGCGACGCTGCGAAATCTCATGCAGCGCGTCCGTCTCGGCGGGTACTACGTCGTCGAAGATGTTTACCCCGGTTCACCCTTCCTCGATGAACTCCCTGCGGCACTGCTCGCCATTCGTATGGAGCCTGCTTGGTTCACGACCGCAAAGAAGAATATCGTGATCTTCAGCCTATGACCATTTGACGTCGATGCAGAAGAGGCTCGCTCTCGTCACTTGTCTCTACGATCTCGTCAAGCGTGGACGAGCGGAGCACCGTACCGTCGATTGGTTGTCGGTCCGAAACGATTACGTGCTGTCGCTCGACCGCGAACTTGTGATCTTCACGGAGCCGGAGCTGGAGGCCGGGTTTCTCAAGCGGCGCGGTGCTCGTCCCACGAAGATCGTGACCGTGCCTTTCGAGGAATTGCTCGGCACCGATCGTTGCCGCGCTGCCCAACGAGGCGCCTTCCAACGCAACGCCCAGAAGGTGCGGACCGCACCGATCTACATCCAGCTCATGTGGTCGAAGTACGCAATGTTGGAGGAGGCACTCAAGATCACCGATGCGAGCCACCTTGCTTGGATCGACGTCGCCATCGCTTACGTGGCGAAGCCCCCGCCCCAGGGCGTCGATGTCTTCGCAGATCCGTCCGATCGCGTGCGCGTCCACGTGCTGCGCAACTTCCGCAAACAAGACGTCGACCATCAGGATTACTGGCTCCACGTGCAGGGCCATCTCGCTGGAGGTTTGGTCGAGGGCTCCCGTGCTCACATGCATGCTCTGATCGACGACATCTGGCGCGCGATCGATCGGGCGGCCTCGATGGAGCTAGCTCCTCTCGACGAGGAACTACTGTCGTACGTCGTGGGCCAACGCGTCGACGACTTCACCTACAGCTATGGTGACTACGAGGACATCCTTCGCAACCACGACGAACAACGGGCTGGCGAGGCGAATTGTCGCTGGATCGCTGAAGATGCTAGGAGACGCGGATTGCCGGACATGATGAAAATGATCTCTCCCTCGCTGAAGGAGCGCTTTCCTGAGATACGCACGTTCCGACCGACGTTCTCACCTAGGTCTTGTTACCTGCTGCAAGACCAAGAAGAAGAAACGTACTTTTCCCGAACAGGAGACGGCGCGCCTGAAGCCCCGTTGATCGCCTGGGCGACGCAGTTCATCGCGCCAGGGCAGACCTTCGTCGACGTCGGAGCGCACATCGGCTCCTGGGCACAACACTTCGCTCAGGCATGTAAGCAGGTTCATGCCTTCGAGCCGCAACGATCCACGTACGAGCGTCTTGTTGAAGGTCTGCGCCTCGCGGAACTTACCAACGTCATCTGTCACGACGCGGCTCTTGGCGCGCAGGGGACGATGGATCTTCACGTTGCTCCCTACGGAGGCTGGTCGACGCTCCGGCATCGTTCTGAGATACCCGCAGCGATCGCCGTCGAGCAGGTGCGCTGCATGCAGTTAGACGATTTCAATTTTGGCGAGGTCGGCGTCATTAAGATCGACGCCGAGGGTTACGAGATCGACATCTTGCGCGGAGCTGCGAAGACGCTGGAGAAGCACCGCCCGACGCTATTGCTCGAAGCGTGGGACCACGACTGGTACGCGAAAGAGCGCTCCGAGCTAATCACGCACGTCGTTGATCTTGGTTACGGCGTGGTGCCTATTCAGGGCTGGCCGCAGATGCTGCTCGTGGAACCCAGGCCGAAGAGACGACCGCGTCCGTCAGCTCCCTCGACTGCCGACACCAAGCCCAACGGTGCGGCTGATGAAGCGAACGACGGTAAGAAGGCGGCGGTAACGGAGGCTACTGCACTCATCCAGGCGTTCCAGGCGACCGCTTCTCTCGCACCTGATCGACCGCTGCTCGGTCTGGTGATGATTGTTAAGAACGAGGCGAAGCGCATTGCCACCGTGCTCAAGTCGTTCACGCCGTTCGTCGATTACTGGACTGTGCTTGACACAAACTCGTCAGACGGTACCCAGGACATCATTCGCGACGTTATGGCCGGCATCCCGGGCGTCCTGCACGAGGAGCCGTTCGTCGACTTCGCGACGAGCAGAAACCGCGCGCTCGAGCTGCACGGCACATCGACGGTGTTCTCGATCATGCCCAACGGTGACGTGCTTGAGGGAGGCGCTGATCTGGTCAGCTTCCTCGCCGCGCATCGTCGCGACCTCGCCGGCGCGTACCGGGTGCGGATCTCGCCCGGCCATTACTACCACCCACTCGTGATGCGCACCGGGTTCGGCTGGCACTACAAGTGGCGGACGCACGAGTGCGCGATGGGGCCGAATGTGGGGCCACAAATCCCCGGCGTGACCGTCGTCCGCGATCGCGGGAGCCGAACGGGTGACGAGTGGCGTTTGCGCTGGGAACGCGACCTGGTCCTACTCAACCAGGACCGTGAAGCGGATCCCAGTGACCCACGACCTTACTTCTACCTCGGTCAGACGCACGAGTGCCTGGGCCAGCACGCGGAGGCGCTTCCCTTCTTCGAGCGCCGCGCCGAGATGGGCGGCTACTTCGACGAGGTGTACGAGGCGAAGTTCCGGATCGCGAAGATGAAGCACAAGATCGGCCACCCGTGGGCCGAGGTCCAGCAGGCGTATCTGGAGGCATTCGCGCACGATCCGCGACGCGCCGAGCCGCTCTACGAAATCTCGCAGTATTGGTACGACAAGAAGATCCACGCAGTTTCGCGCCTGTTCGCGGTGACCGCTGCCAAGATGCCCAAGCCGCTGACCGATCTCTTCCTCGACGAGGACGTCTACACCTGGAAGGCGGCGGATCGTGCGGCGATTTCTTCGTTTTACTCCGGACACAAGGCGGACGGCCGTAACTTTGCCGAGCAGGCTGTTAGCTACTGGCCCAACGACGAGCGGTTGCGATCGAATCGCGCGTTCTGCTCCCAGAGCGCGAGCGATCTGTTCGGCTTCCAGGCGCGGGACATCGAGTTCACGGCAGAAACGGGCTGGAGCGCGAGCAATCCGTCGATCTGCGTGCACGAAGATCGGCTGCGCTGCATCGTGCGCACGGTGAACTACAAGCTCACGGACGGTAACTACGTCACGTCCGACGGCATCATTCGCACGCGCAATTTCCTCTTGGACCTCGACGATAAGTTCAAGACGCTGGGGATCGTCGAGATGGTGGACCGCACGGGCGATGAGCGCAGCGCATTTCCGGTGCGGGGCTTCGAGGACGCGCGCCTCTTTTCGTGGAACAACCAGTGGTGGGCTAGCGCGACAGTCCGTGACTTCACGGATCATGGGCGACCCGAGATCGCACTCCTGCAAATCGATGCCGACGGATCGATCGTCCGTGCGGAGCCGTTACGCGGCCCGTGGAGTGTGCACATTCAAAAGAACTGGATGCCAATTGTGACTAGCAACACGGCAAAGTTCATCTATGCGACGAGCCTCGACGGTGACGTTGGAACGACGATGATCTTCGACCTCGTCGAGACAGCCGACCCAGGGGCGTCTCCACGCTACTCGGTCCAGCCACCGGCCGCCGCGACGTATGGCCATGGCCGGCTGCGCGGTGGATCGCAGGCCGTTCGCGTCGACGGCGGCTGGATCTTCGTCGTCCACGACGTCGCCTTCCCGGGAGGATCGGGGCGGATCTACCTTCACCGTTTCGTCTTCATCGATGACAAGCTCCAGCTCGTCTCGATGACGGATCCGTTCTATTTCGAGAAGCTTGGCATTGAATTCTGCGCCGGCCTCGCGCAGGTCGGTGACAAGCTTGTCGCGAGCTACGCCGTCAACGACGGATCGGCGCGCCTCGGAGTCTTCGATTGGAAGGCCGTCCGGCAAGCTCTGCGCAAGGATTTCGTGATCTAGGTGTTTCGTGAACGGCTGGGTTGGCAGCCTAGTGGCTCCTCGGTATTCTCTGGCACTGAAGCAGTTTTTTAGTTATGCTTGAGCGATGAAGAAGTTGACCATGCGCGATCTTGGGCGGCGCGGCGGACTGCGAGGAGGGCCGGCTCGGGCAAGAAGTCTCGATGCTCGGAGGAGGGTTGAGATCGCGAAAGATGCCGCAGCAGTGCGCTGGAGCCCTGTGATCCTCATGCTCAGGCAGCCGCGTGATCTCGGAGAGCTGCACTGCTTCGTGGCGCAGTATGGAAATGGCTACGCGCGTGCAGAGCGCTGTGACCCTTCCAGTGTCTTGCTCCAGGCGATCACTGCGTGTCGTAATGACGCGGGGTTGGCGCGTATGATCCCAGTATTCGTTTATCGGGCGCGTGCGGAACTGTTCGGGGATCCACGGAGATTCCGCGCCGTGTCTCCGGAAGAAGCGTGCGTGCTCGGGTACTTCCTCGAGCTGACTTGTCGACTCGGCAATTTCGCTCTTGAGGCTTTGAGCGATCTGCTTCGCAGTCTTCGGCGCAAGATCCGTGCGGTAAATGGTCCTGTCGTGCTCTTCCACAAGGAGCTGGCACCGTGCAGACCTTCGGCGCTAGCACACGCGTGGAAGCTTGGGCTTGGTGAGTCGGAGGACAGCTTCGATAGCTACTTCAGGAAGATGCTAAGGACCGCGCCTCCGGTGCTCAAGCGTTTGCCAACCTTGGGTAAGGACCGTCGTGCTCCGATTTGATCGAGATCAAATCGTCCGCTTCCTGCGTGCCCTCGACGCTGCGCTGGAAAGAGATCTCAAGATCTTTGTAGTCGGGGGATTGGCAGCCGTCCTCAAGTACGACGCGGTCGTGAAGACTTCGGACATGGACGTGGTCGGGATCGTGTCGGGAAGATCGGCCGATCTTTCGCGAGCGGCACACATTGCTTCTGAGGTCACAGGTATCGCTCTTTCGATTGGCGAGGCGACCATCACCGAGCTGCCCTACAACTATGAAGATCGCCTGAAGCAGGGCTTGAAGCTCAAGAAGCTCGTCGTGATCGTCCCCGACAAATACGATTTGGCACTGTCCAAGATGCTCAGGGGTGATGAGCATGATCTGGAGGCAATTGTCTCCATGCACGAGCATCATCGCTTCTCGGAAAGAACGCTTGTGCGGAGGTTTGAGGAGGAGTTTTGGAAGATGGTGATGGGCGATTCGAGGAGCATCGCGATCAGCATGCTTAATTTGATGGAAATCTTGTACGGGAAGGAGCGTACAGCGATCTATAAGAAGCGGTGGGGGCTTGATAAGCCGCGACCTTAAGGCCGTCCGACAAGCGCTGCGCAAGGATTCCGTGATCTGAGATGCTGCGCGAGCCGCGCATCTCGCGGGAGGTGCTCGCGAAGCCGGTCGAGGAGTACCAGGCGGACTGGTCCCGCGGCGAGCT
>Ga0334722_10005747_pt1 | contig 12429 bp, 7 predicted proteins | sample C3_bottom_MG_FD_207210 | JGI IMG/M metagenome (GOLD analysis project Ga0334722, IMG submission 207210) | Sediment microbial communities from Yellowstone Lake, YNP, Wyoming, USA - C3_bottom | ecosystem: Environmental > Aquatic > Freshwater > Lake > Sediment | place: USA: Wyoming | collected...
AAAAGGGATTGAGCCCCAAAATCGTCGGCCAACCGGTCCAGGCCATTGCCAAGCTCGCCGGCATCAACCTGCCCGCGGAAAAACGCTTCCTCATGGTCGAAGAAACCGGCGTGGGCAAGGGTTTCCCCTTCTCCGGTGAAAAGCTTTCCATGGTCACCACGCTCTACAGGTGGAAGGAATTCAAGGACGCAATCTCGCTCGTGGACCGCATCACCACACACTGCGGCCGCGGCCATTCCTGCGGCATCCACACTTCGCTCGATTCCCGCGTGCGCGAACTGGGCCTCAAGGTGCGCGTCTCACGCCTCATGGTGCGCCAGCCCCAGTGCCTGGCCAACAGCGGTTCGTGGACCAACGGCATGCCCATGACGCTTACCCTCGGGTGCGGTTCCTGGGGACGCAACAGCACCAGTTCCAATGTCACCTGGGAGCATCTGCTCAATTTTACCTGGGTCTCGTTCCCGATTCCCAGCACCCAGCCCACGGACGAGGAGCTTTTCGGCGCGGTCATGCACGAGGAATAAAATGGGGACTATTTTGCAGCGTTGTTCAGGTTCCGATATTTAAAGAACCGGACCCGGATATCAAAGTAAATCGGGTTCATGTTAACATTCTTGCTGTAATGAAGGGTGTCAAGTTCAACGCCGTGCTCCTCCAGGTTGAACCCGTGGATATCAAGATCGGCACGCTTCTTGCCGACATCAACCTCGGTTGTTCCTGATTTCGTGGAGCGTTTGAAAATAAAGATGCCGTCCGCCTTGATAACCTGCGCGTGCGTTACGGCCTTGTCCTCCAACTCCCTGCTGCTGAGCCCTTTTTCGTATTCCACTTCATCCACGAATTCGACGTTTGAGAAGGGGAAGCTGGTGGAGTCGTCCCAAACCTGAACACCCGACCGGACGGAAAAGGGACAGGCTGTCCGGTGCACTTCAGATTCGTCGTTCTGGAGAAAGGAAGCGCAGGAAGCGAAAAGGCACGCCGCGAAAATCGCAATTAAAAAGACGCGCAATAAAATCGGCCGGATGATCATCTCTTCCCCGGATTGTCCATCAGCTCCATCAGCCGTGATCATGAGCTTTATTCAGAGTAAATTAGATACTGACATGGGCCTTGTCAAGAAGATTAAAAGCCTTCGGCCATTACACACGCCATAAAAAGCGGCAATAATAGAAATATTGTTAAACACAAAAGGGCGGGTTATAAATATGTCTGATCAATATCATATTAATAGTAAATCAGTTAGAGAAAAGCCTCCTGTCGGCCCTGGAAATTCTATATTTTAATGAACGATCACTTTTGGCGGAATTTTCAATCAGGCAATTTGGGGGCAAAAATGAAAAATTGCAAGCTGGCTTTGGCAGTCCTGGTCTTCTTTGCGACAGGCTTTGCCCAGAACCCGGACGAATGGCCGATCGTCCACAATCTCAACCACACCAGTTTCTCCGCAACAACCGTTCTTAAACCGCCCCTAAAACTTAAATGGGCCACAAAAGTGCCGGACGGGTTTGAAGTGGGGCCCGTGGTTGCCGAAAGCATGGTGGTGGCCCAGAGCCGTTGCGGCTACGTTTATTGCCTGAACGCGAATACGGGTGAGACGATCTGGCGTTACTTCGTCAAGCGGATCCCGGCCCACTACGTTGGCGCCAATACGTCCGGTCCCTGCATCTGGAACGGAAGGGTTTACGTCGCCTTTCACAGCGCCGGCCATGCCGCTGTCACGGGCATGCGTTGCCTGGACCTTAAGACCGGGAACCTGCTCTGGAAAAAGGACGTGGGCTACACGGACTCGAGGATCAAATACTCTCCCCAGGTCTCAAAGGGAAAACTCTTCTTCTGTTCCAACCGCGAATTAACGGGCGCGACCACGGAAAATACGGCTCAGCTTATTTACAAGGCCCAGGTGCAGTGCTGGGACGCGCTCACCGGAGATACGCTTTGGACCTATAACATGTGGGACGCGCCCTGCGTCAACACAACCCTCCTGGCAGTGGGTGATACCGTGTTTGCCTCGGTGGGCGTGGCTTCCGGCAATGCTTCGGGCAAAACCGTTGTTTTTGATCTTGGCGGCAACGTCAAATGGTCGTCCACGCAGTATCATGTGAGCGGATACCTGGGAAATTTGCAGTACATTCCGGGGAAACTGATGATGTTGACGGGCGACGGCGGGAACGCGACCACGATCCTGAACACGGGTTCCTGGAGCGTGGCGCTTTCAGGCGGGGGAGGGGATTGTTACAGCAAAATATCCGCTGTCATGAACGGCAAATACTGGAACCGGGGCTACGGCGGCAATCCCACCGGATACAGCCTGACAACCGGCGCACAGGTGGCCCAGTGCAATTCCCCCTTATCGTTCAGTTCCGGCTGTTCCGCGCCCGTGGCCGCGAACGGGTATATTTATAATGCATACGGCCATCCGGGATCCGGCGTGGAGGAAACCTCGGGCCACATGTGGATCGGGTTCAGCGAATCCGGCCAGCAGCAGTGGTCTTTCAGAACCAGCTCGAACAATTGCCCGACCATGGCCATCGCCTACAACCGGCTTTATACGGCATCCGGAGTCGAGGGAATACTGTACTGCTTCGAGAACGCCCAGTAAAGGAGCGCCAGAATGAAAAATATTTTATTTGCAATCTCAAACTTGGTTCTCTTTCTTTCCCTTTCCGTCTTTTCCGCGGATTGGCCCCAGTTCAAGCGCACGCCTGACCGGCAGGGATGCAACCTGGGTGAATCCATCACCCTGCCCGGCAAGCTTTGCGCATGGGCCGACTTCGGTTCTCCCATACAGGGCTCTCCCGCTGTGGTGGCGGGAAAAGCTTACTGCATCGCCGGTAACGGTCTATTCGCGCGGATCGACCTTGCAACCAATGCCGTGGATTGGCGCGCGCACCTGGGCGGGGTTGAGAACGACGGCTCTCCGGCCGTGGGCGGGGGCAAAGTGTACATCGGGACCAAATCGGGCAGCTTCTACGTCCTGGATGCGAATACCGGCGCGATCCTGAAACAATATTCCGCGGGCGCTCCCATCTTTGCTTCACCGCTGCTATTGTCCTCCGGCGTTTACTTCGGCAGCTTTGACTCCACGTTCCACGCGCTCGACCTTTCCGGGAACCTCAAATGGACCTACAAGGCGGAGGTGCACATTATCCACGCGGCCGCCGGCTACGGAGGGCAAATCGTCCTGGTCGACGGCGATAACCACATGATGTGGCTTACCGACAACGGGACATCCTGCACCCAGGTCAGGAAACTGCACTATGAGGGCGGAGCATCGCAGGGGACCTCCTTTCTCTCTCCCCCCATGATCTGGAACGGCAAAATTTATGTTGCCCGCGGCGAAGTGGAATTGGACCCCTATACGCACAGGCTGACCCGCTTTGATTTTGCGACCGGCGCGGAGGAAGCGGTACTGGGGCCGCAAGCCACGGTGCGGACCTGCGCCTCGGTTGACACGGTTTCCGGGGCGATTTTCGCGGGATCGGCCTACGGCGGGCTCGAGGCCTGCGGTTTGTGGAGCACGACCTCGAATTATGGAATCTTTCCCTTTGGACTGTACGGGACGAATTCTTCGCCCGCGGTCATCTCCAATTGCGTCATCTTCGGTTCGGAGCAATCGCTGGACACCGGCGGCTGCGCCATCTACTTTTACGCCAAGACATCCTCCAATCCCGACGGTGGAACCAAGCTTTGGTCATATCGCCCCGCGTCCGGGAAAGCCATCAGTTCCTCTCCGGCGGTAAGCGACGGCCGGGTTGTGGTGGGCTCCATGGACGGGTGCCTCTACGGTTTCTGGAACGGCACGGCCGTCAGCGCGCCGGTCACGGTGGATTCTTTGGGAACGGGAATGGCGAAAGGCGCCCTGGCAACGCCGGGGCAATGGACGCTTTCGGTCTTTCCCAATCCCGTTACCGGAGGCCGGGTCACGATGGAAACCTCCGGAATCCCGGCGGGCGCGGTTGTCTTTGTCCACGATATCAGCGGCGCGCGCGTCGCTGAGTTCAAGGTGGGCGCCGCGGGAAGGATGTCCTGGGATTTGAAGGACTTTCGCGGACATTCCGTTGCGGCAGGCCCCTATTTCGCGCAGGTCAGGGGGCGTGACGGAGAGACCATCGAAAGCTTTAATTTGCATGTCCTGCGATAAAACCTTCGGCTCGGCCAAAACCCGGTTGATCTTCAGTGCCGCAAAGGCGCGGCCCCTGCCGCGCTTCCTGACAACCCTCGTTAGTTTTTAAACAATAGTATCAGCAATATAGTCAAAAGTGCAAGAAAACAGGGCACGCTTTAATTACCTTTGTATTATAGTACAGGATTAGGAAAGATCATTTTTGAATCATAAAAGGGGAAAACGATGAAAAAGCCGTTATGCGCACTGCTTGGACTGTTTCTGGCCCTGGTTTTCGGTATTGCCGCGGCCGGCCCGATCGAAGATCTTCAGCCGGGCCACTGGGCGGCGATTTCGCTCAATACCGTTCAAAGCCTTGATCCCTGTCCGGGCCGGACCTGCCCCTATTCCCTTAATGAGGGGCAATCGGGTGTGATGAATGATTGGTGCGGCGGTGCGTTTGCAACCGGGTTCGGGTCGATGGGCGGACTGGTGGTCTGGGGCGGCGGCCATAACGGATACGGCGGCAACGAACTTTACGTGTTTAATCTGGCGACACGTTTGTGGGAAAGGTATACTGAACCCTCCAATTATTCCGCTTCCTCGTGCAATGGTTCCACCGGCGCTTATCCTGACGGCGCTCCCTGCCCGCCCCATACCTATGCTTATCTGGGGTACCAGCCCAAAACGAATTCTTTTGTGACGCTCAGTGTTACACCCAATCCCGTGGGTTACAATTGCCTGAATATCCCCTATTTGTTCAGCTTTGGTACAAAGAAATGGAAGGCTGGCGCTCAAAGAAATTTCGGCACCGGCGGGGACTGCACGGGCGCATCCTCCGCGTATGACCCAACCAGAGATGTTTTCTGGATGGTGCCGAGCTACGGGTCCAATTTCTGCAAGTATGACCCGAACGCCAATACGTGGACGAATTATGGCAGTTATGATCCGGGCTGGGCAGTGCCGGCCGTTGACCCTATTCTCGACCTTTTTGTAACGCCGGCCGGCGGCGGCGTCAATGCCGTGAAGGTCAAAGATCTGTCAAACCCCAGCGCGGCAGCGGTGACCGTTACCACCATCGGCGACCAGACGCTCCTGAATGCCGGCTATAAGGGCTTTGACTGGGACCCGGTGAGCGGTAAATTCGTCGGATGGGTGAGCGGAGGGGATGTTTACACCCTGACGCTCCCCGCGACAAACTGGAGGACGGCGGCCTGGGTATGGGAAAAAATCAGCCCGGCCCCAGACAATACCGTAACGCCCACCGCGCCCAACTCCAATGGGACCTACGGCCGCTGGCGGTATGCCCCGAATGTCAATGCCTTTGTCGTCGTCAACAAAACCACGGACGCCGTTTACATGTACAAACTCACCGGCGGCCTGGAAGCGGAGGCCAGGGCCAGGGCGTTGCGCCGGGACGCGATAAAGGTGAATCCCAATCCCTTTGGCCGGAGAACGACTATTGTTTTGCCCGAAGGCATCGGGAGTTCCTGGACAGCGGGAATTTATAACGCCCGCGGAATGGCGGTCCGTGAATGGGCGGGTCCGGCGGCGAATCGCTCTTCCCTGGTCTTTGAACCTTCCGGCAATTCAGCCGGCGTTTATTTTATTAGGATTGTTTGCAACGGAAGAACCTATTCCAAAAGACTGGTCCGCCTATAAAGAGACATAAGTTACCCGCCGGCCCACGTTGTTTGTTTCACTTGATTTCCGCGATCCATGTGTCTATTTTATTTTCAGTTATCAGTAACCTTGTCGCGGAGCGCTTCGTGAAGCCAACAATAATAATCGCCCTGTCGCTATGCACCTTTTTGAGTGTATCTTGCCGGAAAGGGCCCGCCGCGGGGCCCACTGCGCCGTCTGGAAACAACCGGAACATGATCGGCATCACGGGAACTTTTCCAGGCACGCCCAAGGCGGCTCAATTTTCGGCGAAGACGTTTGCTCTTCCCGGCAAAGGCCCGATTTCGGCGCTGGATCCGGCGCTGGTCGCGAACGTCGCGGTTTTTTGCGGCACCGGGGGTTATATGACGGGAAGAGTGGCGGACGGAAGTTTCAGCGTAGCTGTTGACCGCAAGCAGCCCGCGGCATTGCTGTTCATCGGCTTGGGCGGAAACAACCTCGGCTATCTGAGCCTGGGAAACGGCATGGAATCGATTCCTTTGAACATGGCCGATACGGGCCTGACTTCCATCGATCTGCAGACATTGACGTCGTCGGGAAATATTATTGAACCCGGGCACAATCCTGTCGGCGCCGAGATACCCATGACCGCGAGCGAAGTGATGTCCTACGTTTTCAGCAACGGCGCCCTGGGCTCCATCCTGAAAGCACCGGATGTTGACGGAGACGGCGTTGTCGATGTCGCGGCCGGCCAATTCTACCGGTACACGGTGAGATACGACACCCGCGCGGGCAATTTCGGATCGAACCTGACGCCGACGCTTGCCAACCCCATTACCGTTAATTCCTACGTGTTCGAAGCGAAGCTATCCGATACGGACCTGGATTTCCCGTCCGAAGTTTCCTTTAACGGCCCGCCCGGTTCCGGCATCGAATCGGCAACGAGCTGGCTCAAGCAGAGCTTCGGTTCCGATGGTTGTTCCTATTGCGCGCCGGCCATTTCCAATCCGTCTATTCCTCCCGCGGGGACGTACGTTGTCGGGTATAAAACAAAGACATTGACGTTTCACCTGCCCAGCCAGGCTGAGGTCACGAAATATCTGGCAATTCCGGTGCCGACAGTGCATCTGAATGATGATGGAACCGTAAATAAAATTACCCTGGAATACCGGTTGAGCGACGGTTCCATGACCGTTGACCCTAAAGCCCTGATCCTGAACTTAAACCTGCAGATCGATGTGGATGTGGGAAACGGCGGGCCGAGCGTACAAAGGTACAGTTCACCGAACGTACCACCGGATACAACCGAATTCGTGATAACTGAACCGCCGATACAGTGGAGCAGTGTTACCTCCATGCGGTCGGGATATCAAGATGTTTTCGGCAATCAAATTGGCGTCATATGGAACAAGCCATAACGATCGCCCCTGCCCTGAATTCGTAATACGATAACAACAAGCGCGAACGCCCTGTCCGGCGCTTGCAAAACCCGCAGTGTTTATCTATAATATATTTAGATCAAAAGAACTTAACAGGGAGAAAATATGGCGTCCCATAAACGGATGATCGGGCTGTTCGTCATGTTGACCCTTTTTCCGCTAACTGGCGTTCTCGCCAGCACAGGGCTCGACTGGAACGGCACGGCCTCCTCGCGCCGCATGCTCTATTGGTCCAACCCGTTTCCCATTTACAGCGCCACGTATTTTTTCAAGGTCTATCAAAGGCAGCAGGTAAAGGGCGTGGGCGACGGTTCCCGGTACTACACGACCTTCTTCTGGGGGAACAACGGCACGTTTACCTGGGGAGGTGCTTACGATAATTCGTACTACGGCTGCCATCCTTATCCGATCCCGGCAAATACCGGGGACGGAAAGTGGGAGATTTCCATCCGGGCGAGTGATTTCACGACGCGCGACGACGGGTCAGCGCCCTATGTCGCCGTCAATGCCTGGTATAACCAGGCGTTTGTGGCGCAGAATCAGGGCGGCGGAAATTTCTACAACCGGTTCTATATCGCCCTCCCCAGCGTATCAAGCCTGAACCGCATTACGGTCAATTTCAACGACCCGTCAGCTCCGTCCACGCCGCCATCCCCCGCCATTGTGGTGGGACAAGCCCCAGACAACGGATCCGGGGCGTCCTGGGGCGGATACTCGCGGTGGGAGGAGCAGAACGCAATTATTCGCGGGATGCAATTTTACAACACCGCTCTTTCAGAGGCCCAGGTCCTCGCTCTTTCCGCGTGCGAAACTGATGCCGAGGTCCTGGCGCAGTGCGCGACCCTCGGGATCGCGACTCCGTGGTACCTGAATATGGACCCGACCCCGACGGATGTGCAGGACAGGTCGGGGCATGGCCACAACCCCTCATGGGCAGGGAGCGGCCGGCCAACGCTATGGAACAGCGGGTCTGCCGCGGTGGCACTCCCTGCCGCGCAGGGGTTCAGGATGGAGCCTTGTGCGCCGAACCCGTTTTATTCGAAGACAATGCTCGGCTATTCGGTGGACGCGCCTTCAGCCGTTCATGTCCGGATATACGACCAAGCCGGGAAAAAAGTCCGGTCCTTTTCGGAAAAGGCGGAGCAGGCAGGCCGTTACCAGGCGGCCTGGGACGGCAGGGACCAGGCGGGCGCCTTGCTCGCGAGCGGCGTGTACGTGGCCGGAATCACCGTCAATGACAAGGCTTATACCCGGAGAATGGTTCTTTTAAAATAAAGAGACCATGTTTTTACTAAAGGAGAATATCATGTTCGGATGTATCCGATTCACTTTTAAAAAGGTCCTTCTATCAGGACTTTTCCTGTTTCTTTTTCTTATTCAAGGCGTGCAGGCCGTGAAGCTTGTGGAGGTAAAAGTCGCGGACAAGGATTTTCTTCAGGTCTATTTCAAGGACGGGGATGTCACGTTCGTGGATGACGGCCTCGGGGCGACCGCTTTTCTCAATCTGGCCCACGATGTGAGCAATAACGTGCTTGTCAATTACGGTACGGCCTTGAATACCGCGAATGCCGTCATAGCCGCGAACTGGAAACTGTCCTCGGCCGATGATGCTGCCTACGGGGCCGCCGGCGTTGCTCCCACCAACTGCTACCGGAAATCCAAACTCAACGGCATGTACGAGGGTAACTGGTCGGGCAGCGATTTTGCCTATCAGCATACCATGGAACACTTCATCCTTTTGAAATTGCCCACTTCCATGGTGCAGGGAAAAACCTATACGCTTCAGATCAACGCCAACACCAACACCGACTCCACCTCCAAAACGTTTACCTATGATATCTACAACAGCCGCTCTGAGGCCGTGCATGTCAACCTGGTTGGTTTCTCGGCAGCCCCGAGTATCAAGCCGGCTGACCTTTACCTCTGGCTGGGCGATGGCGGCGCCAGAGATTACACGGGTTTCCAGGGGAATAAAGTGTACCTGGTCAACGCGGCCACCCAGGCCGTATCGCAGGTCGGCACAATTGCTTTCTGGAAAGCGAGCGCGGGTGAGGCGCAGGGGTACAATTTTACCAGGTCAAGCGTATGGAAAGCTGATTTTACCGGATTCAATACACTGGGCACTTACCGCCTGGCGATCGAAGGCGTCGGCTGCAGTCAGGACTTCAAAATAGCCAATGACGTTTATCATGATCCGTTCATGGTCAATGTGCGCGGCTATTTTTACATGCGCATCGGCCAGGACAGCGTTGGCATACGGCCGGTTCCCCGCCGCCCGCTTTATATCCCGGGCGTCAATCCGGTGAACACCGTAGTTAATATCACAACCATGGAACCAACCAACGCCAATTGGTCCACTTTTTCAGGCGGCGATGTGTATGATAATCCGAATGCGTGGGCCGCTTATTCAACCGGCAGAACAAACTCAAAGGCCATTGGCGGGCACGCGGATGCTGCTGACTGGGACAGGAACATGGGCCACATTTCAAATACCTATGATATGCTTTTGCCGTTCATATTGACAAACGGCGCCATTTCCGACGATAATCTTGGTATTGCCGAGAGCGGCAACGGTATTCCGGACATTATTGACGAAGCCCGGAACGAAGTGGATTTCTGGCTGCACCTGCGCGACGGCCAGGCGTATGGCTACGGACTGACCAACCCTAACAGCAGCAATGTTTTCTATCAGGCCGGAGCCAACGCAATCGGCGCATGGGCCAGTGCCGCCAACAGCGCCATGCTGGCCGAGGCCTTCCGTATCGCCGGGCAGACAACCCTGATGAACATGTACAGGGACTCCGCCGTCAATGCTTATAATTTTGCCGGTGGACTGACCGATCAGATGCTGGACTTTAAACAAGGTATCGGCGACGGATATGTGCGGGGCAGAGACCTTAAAATGATGGCTGCCGCCTATCTTTACAACCTCACGGGAAACACGGTGTATGAGAATGTTATCAACACCGAAAGTAAAGTTACCGGCACCACATCGACGATTCTCGATGTGGCCAACTATAACCAGCTATGGGCAACAGCCGCGTATCTTTTTACCAACCGTACTGTCAACTACCCGACCCTATATAACAACATGAAAGCCTCGATCATAAGCGAGGCCAAAAACAGCGAGGTCAATTACAGCAATTCCCGGCCTTCGCGGCGTTCCACAGACAATAATACCGGCTGGTTCCACACCGAGCAGAATGTTCAGCGGACAATTCTTGCCCGCGCGGTGGCGACAACCCAGGCAGACAAGGACCTTCTCGAAAACGCCCTGATATTGGAAGCGGACTGGGGGCTCGGAAGAAATCCCTCGAACATGATTCAAATGACTACGGCGACAACACCGCTTTCATCAAAACGCAGCGTGGATGCCATGTACATTTCAGGACAGGACGACGGAACGCCGGGTCAGCATCCCGGGATGACACCGTACTTTAATAACGCGGACTGGGGCGGCGGCATGGTCATGGGCAATCCAAGCTGGATGACGGCGTTCAGTTATCCCGCCAACGCGAACTGGCCGGTGGGCGAGGCCTGGTTTAATACCCGTTATGTATACGCTCATTCCGAATTCACCCCGCAGCAGACCATGAGGGGCAAGATTGCCCTGTACGGGTATTTGTACGGTATTCGCTCCGGCGCTTCGGGAATCCAGACCCGCACCCCGCATTCAGATGCCGGCCAGCCTCAGGTTGGAATAAAAAGGCTTCCCGACGGAAATTTTCGCGTTACGGTTTCCGAAGCAGATATGGGATCAAACCCGGGTTTCAAGCTCTTTAATTGCTCAGGCAGATTAGTACAAAAGCTCAAAACTCCGGACAATCCGGCCGCAGGTTTCACTTTGGAAACACTCTCCTTAGGCAGAGGGGTTTACTTTCTGGTGATGAACCTGGCAGGGGTCAAGACCTGCAGCAAAATAGCGATATACTGAGCCGGGTAAAAAATCGTTGCATTCTTTTTGAGACTTTTGGCAATACTGCTGCTTTTGACTGTCGATTTTGCTTGATTCGAGTGATTTTAGGCGTCTATTTTCTTTGTAAGGCAGCAAACGCGAGGTTAAGCGTTTCATCCGCCTGTTTTATTCAAAAAAGGGGGAGTCCTGTGAAAAACACCTTAATATGGTTTTGTCTTCTGGCTTGCGCCCTGCTGAGCGCTACCGAAGTGGCCGCAGTGCCCGCGTTCCCGGATGCTGAAGGATATGGCGCCGTAACTCCGGGCGGCCGTGGCGGTAAAATAATCGTGGTCACCAATACCAATGCGTCGGGCCCTGGTTCGCTTCTTGCGGCCATGATGACAACCGGACCCAGAACAATTGTCTTTCGGACATCCGGTGTGATCAATCTGGGAACCTCTGAAATAATTCTCGAGCCCGCGACCCTCGCCTATATCACTGTCGCCGGCCAAACCTCGCCGGGCGGAATCACCATCACCAGCACCAGCGGCACCCCCCTCAACTCCGGGTATACCGCCTGCAGATTTCATGACGGCATTTTCCGTTTCTTGCGGATGCGCGTTGTGCGGACCACCGGCGGTAACGGGGGCGATCACGCGACCAACTTTTACCAGGCAAAAACCTTCATCTTCGATCATTGCGATTTTTCAGGCGGCGACGATGAGAACCTCGATTTCATGTACACCGGCAACTGGACGCTCCAATGGAGCACGATCACCAATTCCGGGCCCGGCGGGCAGGTATACGGCTTTCTCATCAACGGCACCAAGGACAGCTTTCCCCAGAAGAATATTTCCATCCACCACAATATGATCGCCAACCATGTTAAGCGGGCGCCTGAAATCCACTGGGGCTACGGAGCGCTTGCCGTGCCGGATAGCGGCCGGTTTGATTTTCGCTGCAACGTGATTTACAACATCAATATCTACGGCCTTTACTTCAGCGTGGTCCCGACCCTGCTGACGGCGAACCTGGTGGGCAATTATTTCAAGACCGGGCCCGTGAACGACGCCAACTATACACCGCCCGTGGCTCCGGCCGACAGCATGCAGGTTTACGTTCATGATAATTACTGGGACTCGCCCGGTAAAACGAGCTCAACAGCCTTAAGCATAACAAGCCGGCTCGATCCGGACACTATCCTCCGCACGCAATACACTCATCCAACCATAGTCTCGACACCCTGGAATTTCGCACCGGTCTCGACAACACCCGCCCGCGCCAGCTACGACACGGTGCTGCACCGGGTGGGCGCATGGCCGCGCGATTCCATGAACAGAAGGACCGTGAAGGAGGTCATGACGACCACC
>Ga0334722_10005748_pt1 | contig 12428 bp, 8 predicted proteins | sample C3_bottom_MG_FD_207210 | JGI IMG/M metagenome (GOLD analysis project Ga0334722, IMG submission 207210) | Sediment microbial communities from Yellowstone Lake, YNP, Wyoming, USA - C3_bottom | ecosystem: Environmental > Aquatic > Freshwater > Lake > Sediment | place: USA: Wyoming | collected...
CAGCCACATGATAAGCCAGGAGTTGCAATGGGACGACATTAATAAAGGGAGTAAAGGCAGGGTGTGTGGGTGGAACCTTAATAATAAGATCTGATCTTCCCTTATAGGCAGCAGGAGAATCGGTAATCACTATGACCCTTCCACCCCTCGCCCTTACCTCTTCTATGTTAGATGCGACCTTTTCATGCAGACTATCAAATGGCGCAAGAAATATGACAGGCAACCCCTCCTCGATGAGTGCGATTGGACCGTGCTTCATCTCGCCTGCAGGATAACCCTCTGATGGTATATAGGAGACCTCCTTCATCTTTAATGCACCTTCAAGGGCAACAGGATAATTGATCCCCCTGCCGAGATAAAGGAAATGCCCTGTCTTAGAAGAGAGAAGCATATCGGCAATCTCTTTTATCCTCCTGTCAAGCCTCAGGACCTTGCCCAAAAGAGAAGGGACATTCATCAACATAGAGGTAAGGGTTTCCTTCTCCACATCCAATAGCTTACCCTTTCCTGAACCAATCGCTAAAGCGAGAAGACAGAGGGCAGCTATCTGGGCAGTAAAGGCCTTTGTAGATGCAACTCCTATCTCGGGTCCGGCCCTTGTATAAAGGACAGCATCAGCCTCTCTCGTGGCAGTGCTTCCGACCACATTGCATATCGTGACCGTAAAGGCCCCTCTCTCCCTTGCCTCCCTCTGTGCAGCAAGTGTGTCAGCAGTCTCGCCTGATTGTGTTATCGTTATGAAAAGCGTTCCCTTTGTAACTACAGGGTCCATATATCTATATTCAGAGGCTATATCAACATTGACAGGGATACGGACAAACTTCTCTATTATGTATCTACCAATTAGTCCAGCATGATATGAGGTCCCGCAGGCAACGATATGGAGTCTTCTCAGGTCTTTTATCCTTTTTTCCAAATCGAGTTCAGTCAGTATCTCTTCAGGTCTTTTTATCCACTCCCTGACGGTATTCATGATTGCCTCGGGTTGTTCATATATCTCCTTGAGCATGAAATGCTCATATCCTTCTTTTTCAGCCATATCAGGCGCCCAATCAATCTCTCTTATCTTTCTTTCTATGGGAATTACCTCTTTTGAGCCTAAAGATTTAAGCCTTACCCCCTCTCTACTCAGGATACAGGTCTCTCCGTCATCAAGGAATATAAACCTCCTTGTATAGGGAAGGAGGGCCGGTACATCAGAGGCAAAAAAGAATTCGTCATCACTTATACCGATTACAAGGGGACTCCCTTTTCTTACAGCAAAGAGGATACCAGGCATATTCTCGCTCATTATACCAAGGGCAAAACTCCCCTTTAATAGTGATAAGCTTTCCTCGATAGCCATATCGATCGGAAAACCTTCCCTACACTTTTTTAATATAAGCTGCGGAATCACCTCTGTATCCGTCTCGGACAGAAAGATATAGCCTTCAGAGAGCAATTGAGCCTTGATCTCACGGTAATTTTCTATTATTCCATTATGGACAACGACAATTCCTCCTGCCATATGAGGATGGGCATTTCTCTCAGAGGGTGAACCATGAGTCGCCCATCTCGTGTGTCCAAGGCCTATCTTCGCATCCTGAACATCAGGTACAATGGCTCTGAGGTCTCGTATCCTGCCGACCGTCTTGTATACCTCGATCCCCTTTCCATTCTGGAATGCAACCCCTGCAGAGTCATACCCCCTATATTCAAGTCTTTCGAGACTCTCTATTAGAATTGGTATCGCCTTACGATTGCCTACGTAACCAACTATCCCGCACATATCTTCCTCACTTAAATAATCTTTATAAAATATTCATGCAAAAATTATTCCAAAAAAATGTTTCAACACTCCAAGTAATTATTAAAATTTTTTAATCTTGACATTTTTTATGATTCTTGTATGATTAATGTAAGGGGTTAAAAAAATAAATTTTCATGAAGGGCGGTTATATTTTTTACACTGATAAGTTGCTAAATATCACATCCTGGGGAAGGGGCATCTCTTCTTTCACAGGCATTAAACCCTCCGATGCTATTGGTAAAAAGTATTATCATGTTATGGAGAGAATAAAAATTGGAAATTCCGATGCGCTATTAAAAACAATAAAGGATGACAGAATAATAGTCTTGAAGGATTATCCACTGCAATCAGCTAAAGGAGAGGTAAAAGCAGACCTAACGATAGAAGCTATCAGGGATAGAAAAAGAGCTATACGGGGCGTCAAGGTCAGGGTCTCTCACGATCCATTCCATACTCATGAAGAACATCTAAAGAGCATCTCCGGTTTTTTTGATACAGCCTCACATGCCCATGGACTCAGGGGACCACTGAATACCATCAAGGGAGCAAGTCAGTTTTTAAGAGATTACAGGCCAGAGGATACTAATATTAAGGAATTTACAGATCTTATTGATGAAGCTGCTAACCAGATGAATGAGATCATCAAAAGATTCCTCAGGCTTCCTATAAAGAGATTTGAGTTATCTGATGTGGATATCAATAAGCTCTTAAAAAAAGTGAAATCTATTACCTCCTATAGAACTGCGATGAATAATATAAAGACCTCTTATTCTTATGGAGATGTCCCCTCCATACAGGGTGATAGCCTTCAGATTCAACATGCTATTATAAATGTTATCGATAATGCCATCGAGGCAATGCCAGAAGGCGGTAAATTAAATATTACATCAGGGTTAGAACATTTTCCAGAAGGTGATTTTCTCTGTATAACTGTCTCTGACACTGGCCACGGAACCGAATCTTTTAATAAAAAAGATGATAGATATAAGAACGGCAGAGGGGTTGGCCTTACCCTGACAAGACTCATACTTCATTGTCACGGTGGATGGATGAAGATAAGCGACAATAAGGAAGGAACGACAGTTAAGATGTATCTTCCTTTAAGAAGGGAGGTAGAAAATGATTGATAAGGGAAGTGTTTTGATCGTTGATGATGAACCAAATGCTATAAAGGTTCTATCTGCGATACTCTCAAGAGATGGTTACAAAATAACAAGCGCTGAAAGTACGGATAAGGCCATTAATATAATCCATGGAAGTAAGATAGATACTGTTATAACAGACCTGAAGATGCCAGGTCGAGATGGTATAGAATTATTCGAATACGTCAGAAGAAACTTCCCTGATATCCCTGTAATATTCCTTACCGCCTACGGTACCGTCGAATCAGCCGTCACAGCCATGACCTGCGGAGCCTTTTATTATTTTATAAAACCACCTGACTATCCAAAATTAAAGAGTATCGTATCAAGGGCCGTCGAACATAGAAATCTTAAAAGAGAGATCTCGGAACTCAGATCTCAACTAAATGACAGTACTGATAATCTCAGGATAATCGGGAAGACCGCGGGGATTCAGAGGATACTCGAAACAATCGAATCAGTAAAGAATTCTGAAAGCAGTGTACTTATTCAGGGAGAGACAGGAACGGGAAAGGAATTGATAGCAAGGGCACTTCATTATAGCAGTGTAAGGAGAGATAAACCCTTTGTTACTGTCAACTGCGCAGCGATACCAAGGGAACTAATAGAATCAGAACTCTTTGGATATGAAAAAGGTGCCTTCACAGGCGCATCATCAAGACGGATCGGTAGATTTGAAGAGGCCGAGGGTGGCACCGTATTCCTTGATGAAATAGGCGAACTGGAGCTTTCACTCCAGGCAAAACTTTTAAGGGTCTTACAGGAAAGGGAGATCGAAAGACTCGGTAGTAATAAAAAGGTAAGGGTTAATTTCAGGCTGATCTCTTCGACAAATCTAGACCTCTCAGAGGAAGTCAGAAAGGGAAGATTCAGGGAAGACCTGTTTTACAGGATTAATGTGATCGAGATAAAGGTACCACCTTTACGTGAGAGGAAAGAGGATATACCACTGATGGTCTCTGAATTCATTAAGGAGTTCAGTCTTAGAGAAAATAAGATAGTAACAGTCTCAGAAGAAGTCATGAAAATTTTCCTGGATTATCAGTGGCCAGGAAATATCAGGCAGTTAAAAAATATAATCGAAAGGGCAGTTGTCATCTCAAGGGGAGACAGGATAACGAGTCGGGATTTACCTGATGAGTTGAATAAAATTCTCAGGGCAAACACGATAGAAACTAAATGTACCAATCCGCCCATGACCTCAACATTAATGCCCTTAAGGGACCTCGAGATAGAGGCTGTTAGAGAAGCCCTAAGGCAATGCAATGGGAATAAGTCAAAAGCTGCAAAGATGCTGGGGATATCGAGGAAGACCCTATATAAAAGACTGGGTGTTTCCCTTTGACTCTTTTGAACATCTAATTTGTATCAATAAGATACAGTGTTTCTCAAAGAGACATAATATATTCTATTCACTTCAAAGACATTTTAAAATCATATTCATACTGGAATTATCAGTTGAGGGAAAGCCAAGAGACCCTTATTCTTTAAAAGAGAGTCTTCGCTAAGCCCAGAATTACAGGGCGACTGGCTCAAAATGATATTTTACAGGCATTTACTCAATCATTGCGTAATTAAGTTAATTCTATCACACAGGATATTTTTCATAATCTTATCATCCCTGCAAATAGGTCCTCGCCTGGTTCTTATTGGCATAGTAATTGCTTTAAAGAAATTGAACTATGATGAACTGGTACGCGGCATATATAAAATCAAGGCATGAATTCGTTGCAGAAAATGAACTATCCAAGAAAGAGATAGAGACCTTTCTTCCTGCTGTAAAAAAGCTGCGAACATGGAAGGACAGAAGAAAATGGATTGACTTCCCCCTTTTCCCTGGTTATCTCTTCGTCAGGATAAGACCTGACCACGAAAGTCTACTCCACGTCTTAAGAACTCGCGGGATCGTTGCACTCATATCATCAGAAGCAGGTAATCCGATACCTGTACCTGATGAAGAGATAACATCTCTTAAACTGATGCTCAGCAGCGGTAGAGAAATCGATATCTATCCCCATCTAAAAGAGGGTTCTCAAGTAAGGATAAAGAGAGGACCCCTTGCTGGTGCTGAGGGGACATTGAAGATCAAGGATGATCAGTATACCTTTATCGTTAATGTAAATCTTCTTGGAAGGAGCATAGGCGTGAAGGTATATGCAGAAGACCTCGAATTATTATGAATCTGATTTATGCAAGGTTGTTTTGAAATGATAAGCCCTGAAGAATCTCGTTCATTATAAAAAGAGATTCTTAAATTTGTTTCAGCATGACTTTTAATAAGGCTTTAACTTAATCCATATATATTGAATATATTGAGCATAGAAAAGTTTTTATTCATTTAATTTCAGTAATTATCCAACCTATCGGTTCTGTAACCGAAAAAGCGGAGCTTTGTAAAATTTTTATCAGCTACTTAGATTTAGAATCTTGTGAGTAATTCTTAAGATGATCCCATTTCATAAGCCCTTTATAACAGAGGATGAGGTGAATGAGGTCGTAGATTCTCTAAGATCAGGCTGGATCACCATGGGACCGAAGACCATAGAGTTCGAGAATCGCTTCAGGGAATATATAGGTACTCGAAATGCCGTATCAGCAAATTCATGCACGGCATGTCTTCATCTCGCCTTGAAGGCAATCGGATTGAATTATGGAGATGAGGTAATTATACCTGATATCACATTTACCGCCACTGCAGAGGTTGTTGTTTATTTTCAAGCCATTCCTGTAGCAGTTGATGTGGAAGAGGACACCATGAATATGAATGCCTCAGAGATTGAGAGAAAGATTACTGATAGAACAAAGGCTATAATACCTGTCCATTTTGGGGGTCAACCCTGTGACATGGATGAGATTATGGAGATTGCAAAGAGATACGGACTCGCCGTTGTCGAAGATGCCGCCCATGCCTTACCGGCCTTTTATAAAGATAAGAAGATCGGGACTATTGGTGATATGACATGTTTCAGCTTTTATGCGACAAAGACTTTATCTGCAGGAGAGGGAGGAATGATCACAACAGAGAATGACGATTGGGCAGATAGAATGAAAATCCTTAGATTGCACGGGATATCCAGAGATGCCTGGAAGAGATACACAGACGAGGGTACCTGGTATTATGAGGTCGTAGAGGCTGGTTATAAATATAACATGACGGATCTCCATGCTGCTGTTGCTATTGCACAACTCAGGAAACTCGAGGATATGTGGCATAAGAGAAGGGAAATTGCAAGGATATACACAGGGGCCTTTGACGAAATAGATGAAATAGAGGCACCGCTCGTAAGAAAGGATAGAGAGAGCGCATGGCATCTATATGTAATAAAACTCAATAATGAACTTCTGAGAATAAATAGGGATCAATTTATCAACGAATTGAAGAAAAAAGGAGTGGGAACATCTGTCCATTTCATACCACTTCACAGGCATCCATATTATCGCAACAATTTTAACTTTTGCGCAGAAGATTTCAGGGTATCTGAAAAGACTTATCAGAGGATAATATCGTTACCGATTTATCCTTCGATGACAGGGGCTGAAATAGATCTTGTTATCAATTCCGTATACGATACAATAAAAAAATTCAGACGATAAAAGATGTTAAAAAGGGCCTTCGATATTCTATTATCCCTGCTCGGTCTGATTCTCGTGGCCCCGATCCTTCTCATAGCAGGTCTATTGATAAAGATTGATTCGAAAGGTCCGGTATTCTTCAAGCAGGAAAGAGTTGGTAAAGACTTCAGACCTTTCATGATATGGAAGTTCAGGACAATGGTTCACGATCAGAATAACGGTCCTTTAATAACAACTCGTGACGATAAAAGAATAACAAGGATTGGAGGATATCTCAGGAGATACAAGATAGATGAACTACCTCAATTAGTAAATGTCCTCAAAGGAGATATGAGTTTTGTTGGTCCGAGGCCAGAGGTAAAGAAATATGTTGACCTCTTTGAGTCTGACTTCAGAAAGATACTAACAATAAGACCAGGAATAACTGATCCGGCCTCGATTAGATATTCAAATGAAGAGGCAATACTCTCCTCATCACCAGATTATGAAGAGGTCTATATTACGAGGATACTGCCTGATAAATTAAGGCTTTCTTTAGAATATGTTAAAAATCATAATATAATCAAGGACATTTTGCTAATCCTCAAAACAATCTTCAGGATTAGATATCCAAAAAACCTATATGAATACCGGGACAACAAAAATCTATCAGGAAATTAAGGATCAGATATTCAGATATAGAAGGATCATCATTACCTTCATATTCTTGATACAGGCTGCCATCTCGAACTATCTCGCCTTTATCATCAGGTTCGAATCCATGCTCTCCTCTATTTATCTTAATATCTTTTTGACCTACCTGCCATTACTCCTCGCTATAAGGCTGCTTTTCTTTATCAGATTTGGACTTTATAAAGGGCTCTGGAGATATGCGAGTATAAGTGACCTCATAAAGATTATAAACTCTGCCACCTTCGGTAGCCTTATATTCCTGATAACAATACAGTTTATCATAAGGGATCAGAGTTATCCACGTTCTATTTATATTCTCGACTGGCTCCTGTTTATACTTATATCGGGTGGCAGTAGATTCCTCATCAGGATATTCAGGGAATACATGTTCACAGAATCTGCAAATAAAAGGATTCTTATAGTCGGCGCAGGGGATACAGGAGAGATGATAGTTAGAGAGATGAAGAATAATCGTTCCTTTCCTTTTGACCCCATAGGATTTATAGATGATGACAAATATAAGAAAGGACTCACCATCCACGGTGTACCCATTCTTGGCACGATCAGTAAACTTCCAGAAATTATCACGAAACAAAGACCTGACGAGATCCTGATAACAGACACTGATGAACCCCAGGAGACGATAAGAAAGGTCTATGAGATATCCAAGCCATATAATATTCCTATAAAGAAGGTACCAGGTATTAATGACCTTTTAAAGGGTAATATCTCTGTTGCCAAGAGACTGGGACAGGCCCTGATAGAGGCAAAACTGCTGACAGAGGAACAGATCAAGAAGGCTCTCGATTTACAGAGAACTGAGGGGGGCCGGTTGGGAGAAAATCTCGTTAAGCTGGGATATATAAGCGAAAAAGACCTTGTCTCATTTTTGAATAGCAGATTTGTCCTGTCCCAGATAAAACCCATCTCTCTTGCTGACCTTCTCCAGAGAGAACCTGTTAAGACAGATATAGAATCTGTTAGAGAATTCATAAAGGGGAAGGTCGTTATGGTAACAGGTGCTGGTGGTTCGATAGGTTCTGAACTATGTAGACAGATAATAAACTATGATCCTTCAAATCTGATCCTGATAGACAGATATGAGAACAGCCTATTCGAGATAGACCTCGAACTAAAAAATGAGGGCTACTTCTCAAAGATGACGACCATCATTGGTGATATACAGGATAAGATATTTATCGAGAATCTCTTTTCCAGGTTTAGACCCGAGATTATCTTCCATGCTGCTGCATATAAACATGTACCCCTGATGGAGTTTAATCCTGTGGAGGCAGCTAAAAATAATATCCTCGGTACCAAAAATGTTATCGATGCGGCAAGCAGGTACAGCGCAGGTAACTTTGTGCTTATTTCGACTGATAAGGCTGTTAACCCATCAAGCATAATGGGGGCAACAAAAAGGATAGCAGAATATCTTACTGTAAGCATGAACTCTCTCTGCAGCACCAGATTCTCTGTAGTCAGGTTTGGAAATGTTCTCGGTACTAATGGAAGCGTCCTCCCGATCTTTCAGGAGCAATTAAAGAAAGGAGGCCCCCTTACAGTAACTCATCCTGATATAAAAAGATTTTTCATGTTGATACCGGAGGCTGTCCAGCTCGTGCTGATTGCTGCAGCTACAGGCAATGGAGGCGAAATCTTTGTACTCGACATGGGAGAACCTATAAAGATTACTGACCTTGCAGAGAATTTCATAAGACTCTCTGGATTCGTGCCACATAAAGAGATAAAAATCGAATACACAGGACTGAGACCAGGCGAAAAACTCTATGAGGAACTCTTCGATACCTCTGAGAGAGTAATGCCAACATCGCATAAGAAAATCCTTATTGCCGTCCCTGAAGTACCAAGGAAAAATGTCCTTGATAAATATATCAGAGATTTCGAAAACGTTACATCGAGGTACTCGGCAGCAGATGTAATCTCTCTTTTAAAAGAACTCGTCCCAAATTTCAAAGAAGAAAGGCCTGTAATGGAACCATTCAACCTCTCTTTGCCGAGTTGAATCAAACATTATATAGGCCAGCCCTAACGATAAAGCAATGAATCATAAAGGCGCAAAAATCCTTATAGTAGATGATGAACCAAATGCATTAAAGGTCTTATCTGCAATCCTTAACAGATCAGGATACACCTCGATCGGTGCTTCGGATGTGGATAGCGCTATCAGGATTCTCAATAGAGAGGATATAGATACCATCATTACTGATCTAAAAATGCCTGATAAAGACGGTATGGACCTATTTGATTATGTGAGAAAAAACACCCCTGATATACCTGTTATCTTTCTCACTGCATATGGCACAGTAGATTCAGCAGTACAGGCAATCACAGAGGGAGCCTTTTATTATTTCATAAAACCACCTGACTACAATAAACTCAAGGGCATACTGGCTCGTGCTGTTGAGCAGAGATATCTTAAAAAGGAGATATCAGAACTCAGAAACAAGTTGTTTAATAACAAACAATACAGGATAATTGGCACAACCCCGCAGATAAAAAAGATATTCGAGATTATTGAGGCAGTTAAGGATACAGAAAGCAGTGTTCTGATCCATGGAGAGACAGGCACCGGGAAGGAATTGATAGCGAGGGCACTCCATTATAGCAGTCGAAAGGCATCTCTTCCATTCGTAGCGGTTAATTGTGCTGCCATTCCAAGAGAGCTCATGGAGTCAGAACTCTTTGGCTACGAAAAAGGGGCATTCACAGGTGCATTAAATCGAAAAAAAGGAAAATTTGAAGAGGCAGAAGGTGGAACCTTATTCCTTGATGAAATAGGAGAACTCGAATTATCGCTTCAGGCAAAACTCTTGCGGGTCATCCAGGAAAGGGAGATCGAGAGGATCGGTAGTAGCAAAAAGATAAAGGTGGACTTCAGACTGATATCATCGACCAATAGGGACCTTCGTAAGGAGATAAAAAAAGGCAGATTCAGAGAAGATCTCTATTATAGAATTAATGTAGTTGACATTAATGTCCCGCCTTTGAGGGATAGAAGGGATGATATCCCCCTGCTTTCAGTAGAATTTACAAAGGAATTCAATGAGCGAGAAGGAAAAGAGATTGCCATTTCAGAAGAAGTAATAAGGGCATTTAAAAAATACCACTGGCCTGGTAATGTGAGACAACTAAGAAACATAATAGAGAGAGCCATCGTAATGTCGAAAGGCGAAGAACTTAAATTGTGTGACCTGCCCGAGGAATTCAGAATTATAAACTGCATTGAAACAGAAGGAGAAGCTACAGGGAGACTAAAAACGATTAAGGAATTGGAAAAAGAGGCTATCATTGAGGCACTCAGAAAATGCAAAGGTAATAAATCAAAGGCATCAAAGGTTCTGGGGATATCGAGAAAGGCCTTTTACAAACGGCTAAAGGAATTCAAGTTTGACTACTCGATCTCGAAAGAGGGCTATCCTTTTCAATCGTCACAAAATGTTGATAAAGAAGCCTCGGATCTTTCAGACCTGACTCCCAAAGGCGTATAAAATTGTGTTTCCAAAAGAGCCATATTCGCAGATTAATCGTATCTAATAGATACTGTATCGAAAAGATACATAAAATAAATTATAAAATGCTACTGTTCAGCCTGACAGGTATCATGATTGTCACTATGAGCATAGCAAGAATTTTTTCCAGAGATTGCGATTTTTCGGGGATTTGCCCTCAGAATGACAACTGGGGTCCATGAAGAATTTGGGTTTATATCATAAGATTGACTGGTATGAGAATTGCTTTATAAATTTATGACAATGCAATTCTTAGCTTGCTTGGTCAAATTGTGACTGAGTAAGCGGAGCATTGTAGATACCTCAATGATCGCTACCGATTCAACAGTACAGCTTCCAGAAAAGGGATTCTCAGAATTCATAGAGATGGCAAGGATGTTGATCCCGGCGAGTTATGAGAAAAGCCTGGAGATAGTCGTTACAAAGGGACGGGAAGTTGCATGTTCTGACCAGTGCTGTCTCATTATTCAAAATAAGAGAGGAGAGTTTGTTTTAAAGGCAGGGGTACCCGAGAATGATTACAGGATCGGATGCAGGATAGACTCGGATTATACATCTATCCTGAAAGAGATGCTCGAAAAGGGAGATGGTATCATATCTGTTAAAGATACAAACTTCCCTTCTGAGTTAATTTATGCAGCAGGTATGGAACCAGCCTATGGAATGAACCCTATACTTTATATGCCCCTGTATTATAAAGGGGAACCCCTTGGACTGATGATATTTGGATATAAAGGTTCGGATTATTCGAGAAGATTCAATATAGATTTTCTACAGCGACTTAAATCAATGGGAATCCTCGCAGCCACTGCCATTGGGGCTGCCTATGAGAGGAAGAGAAGAGAAAAGGAGATAGCCCGCAAAGAGAGGCTAACGATTCTTGGAGAGAATTCAGCAAGCGTTGCCCATTTAATACGAAACGCCCTCACCTCTATTGGCGGTTTTGCAAAACGTCTTAATTCAAAACTCCTCTTAGAGGATATGACGAATGGAAACCTTGAAAAGGCAAAAGAGTATTCAGAGATCATACAAAAGGAGATCCAGAAACTCGAAAAGATAACGAATGATGTCCTGAGTTATACAAGGCTTGCTTCTCAGAAACTCAAATTTGAGAATTGCAATATAAACCAATATCTGAATAATCTTATTAATGGTTATACCAGAGGATCTTCAGGTCTTCAGATAAATTTCTTTCCTGACAACCATGATGTAACGATCCAGATAGATAGAGAGGCCATCGGAATGTGTATCGATCACCTCATTCGAAATGCGATTGAAGCAAATGCCCGAACAGTAATTATCAAGACAAAGATCAAGGCAAAGATGAAAAAACTTTCGATTACAATCACGAATGATGGTGAACAGATATGTTCGGCAATTGTCAACAGGATTTTCGATCCATTTGTCACGACAAAGCCTGATGGAACCGGGCTCGGTCTTGCAAATACACAGGCAATAATTGCAGCCCATGGTGGAGATATCTCTGTCATAAGTGAGTGCCATAAGACAGAATTCAGGATACTACTGCCCATAATGGAGGTATCATAATGAAAGCCGTAATACTGGCAGGAGGATTCGGAACACGACTCTCCGAAGAGACCTCCATTAAGCCAAAACCAATGGTGGAGATAGGTGGAAAACCCATCCTGTGGCATATAATGAATATTTATTCAGCCTTTGGTATCAATGAGTTTATAATAGCTGCAGGTTATAAGGGAG
>Ga0334722_10005749_pt1 | contig 12427 bp, 6 predicted proteins | sample C3_bottom_MG_FD_207210 | JGI IMG/M metagenome (GOLD analysis project Ga0334722, IMG submission 207210) | Sediment microbial communities from Yellowstone Lake, YNP, Wyoming, USA - C3_bottom | ecosystem: Environmental > Aquatic > Freshwater > Lake > Sediment | place: USA: Wyoming | collected...
ATGCGCTTTATGTGAAATCAAATAATGGCAATGTAGGCATCGGAACACCTACTCCAACTTCGAAATTACAAGTTAATTTATCTAGTGACGCTCAACAAGGGCTTAGAGTTTCTGATGGTACAACAGCTTCTAATATTGTTCTACAGCCATTGACAGGTGGAAACAGCGGTTATCAGGCGATTGCTTTTAATGGCTATTACAATGCGGGAGAGCAAAGATACAATGCAACAAAAAGCAGGTGGAGACTTGTAGTTGACCAACGAGGCGCAAATGATTATTTCCAAATTGATAACTATAATGGTGCATTGTCAAATATTTTAACAATTCCTGCATCAACAGGCTATGTCGGTTTAGGTATATCTCCAGCGTCTTCATTGCATTTATATAATGCTAATAGCGGCTCACCTGAACTACGACTTGAAAGCGGAAACAATTATCCGAAACTGACATTTTATACGAGTGGTGTATACAAAGGCCAGATTCAGGGGGAAACCACAGGCAATGTGTATTTTGATGCTGCTGCAGGTATTTTTATCAGGCCTGGAACTTTTGTAGGCATAGGTCAATCATCTGCAACCGCTATGCTGGATGTAAATGGTGGAACCCGCATTCGTTCGTTGGGAGCAGGTTATGTCAAAAGCGATGCTTCCGGTAATCTTTCAAGCGGAGCCATTGCAGCAGCGGATGTCCCTGCAGGCAGCGGAAACTATATTCAAAATCAAACTGCCGCTGACCAAGTTGCCGGATTTAGAATTAATGGCAATGGAATTTTTAATGGAGGCAATGTAGGAATCGGCACAGCAACTCCAGCACAAAAATTAGAAGTAAACGGAATAGTTAAGGTTGATGGAACTGCGGTGCCATTTAGCGCAACAACACCCGGGCTTTCACTGTATAGCGGAAACGATAATTGGAAAATTGGATTTGATCTTACTGGCGGAAGATATTTTATGCGATTTGCTAACGATGGCAATGATAATGTTCACGGGTTTATTTTTTCCGCAGGTCCCTTTGGCAGCCAAACGGATTTAATGACAATACTTGGAAATGGCAATGTCGGCATTGGAACAACCACTCCCGCAGCCGATTCAAAAGTAGAAATCAACGGAGGCAATACGCAGGGGCTTCGTTTAGTTCCGCAAACAACAGCAGGTGCGCCAACCGCAGGCGCATGGACAATCGGAACGCTGATAATGGATAGTGGAGCAGTCCTCTATGTTTGCACAGCCAGCGGAACACCAGGCACATGGGTAAAAGTAGGAGCGCAATAAATATTTAATTGAAAAAAAACATCATTCAAAAATAAACACAAACACTAAAACCTAAATCACCATGGCATCCTCAGCAGAAACAGGTCACGCAAAAAATGTAGCCAATCTTGGCGTAATGATTTCACGCCTTCAGGGTTTTGGCGCACGCTACAATCCCACGCAGGTATCCATAAAAATACCTAACCTGCAAACATCTTATAACAGTGGCGGAACAACCCTTACTGCCGTTACAACTACAAAACCCGCACTCATAAATTCAGTCAACACGCGCAAGCAACTGTTTGACGACATGGAAAAACTTTCCACCCGTGGACACAACGCATTTGACGCAACACAAGGCGTAACAAAAGCGCAGGTAGATGACTCAAAAACATATATCCGAAAAATTCGCGGAACAAGAAAAGATAAAAAAGTTGTCGCGCCTCCTTCACCTGACGCAAGTGTACCAGCAACACCGATACAAATTTCCGCTTCACAACAATCCTACGACCAACAGGTAGAACATTTTGCAAAAGTCATCGCGCTCTGGGCTTCCGTTCCAGCATACAATCCAAACGAAACGGAATTACAAAATGCTTCCCTCGCTACTTTTCTTACCTCCCTGAAAAATGCAAACCAAGCGGTAATCACCGCCACCACTCCATACCTGACAGCCATGCAAAACCGAAACAATGCTTTGTATGCGACCGACACAGGCATTGTTGACCTTGCCGAAGAAGTAAAAAAATACGTAAAATCCGTAAAAACCATCACCTTGCCCGAATTCAGACAGATTTCTGGGCTGAAATTCACCCGTCCAAAGAAGAAGAAATAAGCGGATTTAGCGGACAACCATCAAAATTCGTGTATTTTGACGGAAATAGTTGTGTTACGCCATCCCAACATCGTGTTAGGGCATCCCAACATTGTGTTGAGCCATCCCGACAGCGTGTTATGCCATCCGACAGTTGTGTTATGCCATCCCGCTCTCGTGTTACGCCATCCCACTTTTATGTTATCCCATCCCGACAGCGTGTTATGCCATCCGACAGTTGTGTTATCCCTGTCCGCTCTCGTGTGACGGCACACCATCTTCCAAACCCGCAAGGTCAAACCCATTCCGCAAACTACTTCAAGGTAAATTCATTTTATTGTTTGCGTAAAGAGTTTGCCCTTGCTGTGTTTTTCTGTAACCCGACAACTTTTCTGCTCCGTAAACTTAAAACCATCTCAACCATAAACATTTTTCTCAGCGGACAGTTGCGCAGACGGACGGACAAGAAGCAGGACGGGTGCGGATGTGGTTAACAGCAAGTTTGCTCTATGCGGGTTGACGTTTCAATTTGAAAAATTGTATCTTCGGTTTATGTTTGTAATGGCAGACAATTTTGTATTCCAAAATCCCGCACAGCGCAAACTTGCAAAACGTTAAGCCCAAGCGCAGCAGCCGCGCATCAATGGTGGACAGCAACCCAATCTCAAATCAATTAATCAACGCTAGAGAATCAAATGCGCAGGTATAATTCATGGCGCTTCCGCACTGCCGTTGGACATTTACGCAGTCCTTCAACGCAAAATACAAACAACAAAAACATCGTTAGACAACTCTTCCCTCGGTTCAGCGTTGTTCCAATCTCGACAGCAACTCCAATGAAAACAATCCACCACGCAGGACAATCCCTGCAATCATTAATAAAACTCCGAAAAAGCAAAAGAGGTTTATGACTTTTTTATTTTTTTTCAATGGTATAAACCACGTTTGCTTTTTCTCCAAGAACCCAAAAAACACTTGCGAAAGATTTCCTTATAATAATTTGTTTACTCCGATGTTAATTATACCTTTGTTCTCATATTCATAAAAAAACAATCTTACATTCAGTTTGAATTTGATTTTATAATAACGGTTTATTCCTACTCTCTTTAGCGAGCGGAGAAAGAAGAAACCAAAATGTTTAACGAGTTCTGAGAAATCAGGACATAAAATAAATTGAACATGAAAAAACTTCTTACCCTCGCAATCGCCACCGCCTTCTCACAGAATTTTATTCTGGCGCAAACTGCAACTCTCTCCGAGCCATTGCAATCATTCAGCATTCTTTCGGGCACATCCGTTACTTCTAAGCAAATCACCACTGTGGAAGGAAGCGTTGGAGCAATCGGAACAGTAGACAGCACAGTGAGAGCAATAGATACTACTTTGCAGGGAAGCGTGTGCGTTACGCAAAGAGCGCTTGATAGTTTTAATGTCGTTCGCAACCGCTTGCGTCAAATGCCCGCGCAAAATCTTGGTACAAATACTCTGAGCAATGCTACGCTTACATCTGGAACATACAAGGTGAATTCTTCACTTACTATGAGCGGAACGATTACGCTGACGGGTGACAGCACATCTGTTTATGTTTTTAATGTAGACCGCTCGCTGACTTTTGATGCGAACACGCAATTGATTTTAAGTGGTGGTGTGAAATCAGAAAATGTTTTCTTCAATGTGGATTCTTCTGTGAAAATACTTGACAGCGCAGTAATTTGCGGAAACATTCTTGCTGATGGAACTATTTGCTGCTCGAAGGATATTTCTGCAACAGGCGCACGGCTGATGAGCAGTGACAGCGTTTGTCTTATTAATACAAAGGATACGCTAGGAATAATTTCTGATCGGCTCGTTGTGTTTGGCGGCACTTGCGGGTGCACGATTGATTTAGGACAAGGCGATACATGCGCAAATAATATTACGATGAGTGATAGTGTTATCTGGTTTAAGTTTGTAGCGGATTCGCAGAGAGTAAAAATTACGGTTAATGGAGATTCTCTTTCTTCTGTTATGTTATATGCAGGAACATGTAATAATCTTCAACTAATTTTTTCCAAAACATTTTCCGACACTTTTACTATTGATACGATTGGTTTTGTTGTTGGAAACACTTATTATCTGCGCATACAGAAAGATACTGCATCTGCAACAACAATTTCCTCTTTATGTATAAAAAATCTTACTCCTTGGATTGAATTTTGTGCAACAAGTGGCAGCAATACTTGCTGCACAACCTGGATTCCATATATTACACCTTGTCCAACTTCACCTTGTTTTAAATATTGCGCAGGACAATCAATTACTTTTGCTCTTGATGCCTTTTCACAGACATTTGTCAATTCCGGTTCTTGTGGCTCAACAAGTGGCGTTGTATTTTTAACTCCTGGCGCATCACCTGCTTCAACTTCAGGTCTCATATCTCCGACTTCCTCTTGGACAGTAACATATAATACTCCTGGAACATATATGATTGAAGCAGTAGCGTGCCCTTTTAACGGAGTGGACGATAGTGGTGGTTTTCTCAGCAGAAATTGCGTAACCATTACAATACTTCCTCGTCCTGCGGTTGACGCAGGGCCAAACCAAACAGTTTGTTTTGGATCTTGTGTTACTATTGGTGGAAACCCAACTGCGTCAGGCGGAACAGGCCCATATACTTATTCATGGTCGCCATCAACTGGTTTAAGTTGCGTCACATGTCCTAACCCGGTATCCTGCCCTCAAGTCACAACAACTTACACAGTAATTGTTACAAATGTCAATGGCTGTTCTGCTTCGGATCAGGTAACCGTTACTGTTTCACCTGCGATAACTATTACTATAGGTCCAGCCCAAACAATTTGTAACGGCACTTGCGCCACGATTACTGCTTCGGCAACAGGAGGAACACCCCCTCTTACTTATACATGGTCAGGGCCATCGGGAATTATTTGCGGACCATCTCCGGCTCCTTCATGTTCAAGCGTTGTAGTTTGTCCGACAACTACAACTGGTTATACATTTACCGTAACAGATGCGGCTGGCTGTAAGAAAACGAATACAGTTCTTATAATTGTATTTCCAAAACCCATCGTAAATGCAGGACCCGACCAAACTATTTGTTCGGGTTGTCAAAATGGAAGCGCAAATCTGACTGCCACAGTTTCTTCCGGAACATCGCCATATACTTTTTCATGGTCGCCATCTACAGGATTAAATAATCCTAATATTTCTAATCCGATTGCCTGTCCTACTGCAACTACCAATTATACGGTTACTGTTACAGATTCGAAAGGATGCAAGGGAACCGATGTAGTAACTGTATTTGTAAAACCATTGCCAACAATAACTGTCGGAAGCAATCAGAGCGTTTGCAACAACGGCTGTGTTACGCTTTCTGCTTCAAGTAGCGCTGGAAATTATTCGTGGTCACCCTCAACCGGATTAAGTTGCACCAGTTGTTCAAACCCTGTCGCATGCGTAACAGCAACTACAAATTATACGGTTACGACTACAGGAGCAAATGGATGCACGGCAAGCGCAACGGTAACTGTAACTCTAAATCCTTCTCCCACTGCCAATGCAGGTCCCGATAAAACTATTTGCGGAATTGGTAATTGCGTTACACTTAATGGTAGCGGTGGCGGCACTTACGCCTGGTTGCCTGCAACAGGATTAAGTTGTACAAATTGCTCTACACCTCAGGCATGCCCCGCGACAAACACAACCTACACACTCACCGTTACAAACGGTTTTGGCTGCACGAGTTCGGATGTAGTAAATGTAACTGTCGGAAACATTCCTGTTACTCCAGTAATTGCAGGCAATCCGAATGACTGTAATACCCTTACCGCAAGTACCTATTCTGTTTCAAATACAGTTGCAGGAGTAACTTATAGCTGGGCGGCAAGTGGCGGAACAATTGTACCACCCGCTACAGGGGCAAATGTTTCTGTCAATTGGAATCTTACTTCTCCCTCTTCATTGCCGTGTACTTCATGTAGTAAAGGTCCGGGGTCACTCACCGTTACTGCAACTAATTCCTCAGGATGCAGTTCAACAGGGGCCCTGCTTGTATTTCCATGTTGCAAGCAATACGCAGGTGTTACGCTATTTGATGCAAGTAATACATCTGTTCTTGCAGTGGCATCTACCTATTCAGTATTTGGTTCAGGTCCTCCTTTTACCGTAACCAACTTTCCATTTACTATCAATGGAACATTTACTGTTAATGCTAATATCAATTTCATCAATTGCAAGATTGACCTAAGTCCGGATTCAAAAATCGTAATCAATCCCGGAGCATCCTTAACGCTTACCAGTTCGGGAAATACTGGAGGTCAAACCATTTTAAGAGCAGGCACATGCTGCTCGGTTATGTGGGATGGAATTTATATTACAGGTAATACCGCGCATCTTATCACTAACTCAACTGGCGCATTGCAAACCACCATTCAGGATGCGAAGAACGCGGTTGTATCTAATAACGGAGGCGATTATCAAATTACAAATACATTATTGCAAAGAAATAATATTGACATTGTGGTGAATCCCTATTCTCTCGCCAACACATCTACTATAAAGAAAAGTACATTAAAAACCGGCACCACTCCTTTACTGCCCTACATTGCAAACAGCCAATGCAAGTCAGCTTTACTGAGAACCAATATTGGCGTTCAGATAAATACAGTTGCAGGCATACAAATTGGCGTTGCAACTCTGGGCAACACGAATACTTTTGACATCATGGATTACGGCATTTACTCCACCACTTCTAAAATAACTGTGTACAACAATACATTCCAGAACATCACCTTTACCAGTTTATCTCCGCTCAACGGCATTGGCGTTTATGCTCTTGGTGGAAAATTTCTTTCTCCTCCTCCGATGGGTGTTACTGTGGGTGGTGGAAGTGCCAATCAGCCGAACACATTTACCAATTGCTCCAGTGGAGTGTGGGTGCAGAGATTTATGCCAAGCACAAAGATTGATAATAATATTTTCAATAACAATTTCTTAGTAGGTTCGGCAGTCATTACTTGCCCAAGCAGTACGATTGATATTTCTTCTAACACATTTAACAACGGCTGCGCTATTCCGCTAAATTATGCAATAGCGTGTACGGATGCATTTAATTCCACCACTACGATTTTCAAAAATACAATTGCACAGACATGCACCACTCTCAACGGTCCCACCACAGGAATATATGTTGCCAATGGAGTTCTTCCCAACATGAATCTTACTATTCAGGATAATACAATCAGTAATCCGCGCACAGGAATATGGATGATAAATGTTTCCGGTCCGGTAGCTGCAATGCCATTGGCGGTTACAAATACAATTACTATTTCCAAGCAAGGATCTTTTTATACTGCCGCTGCTCCTCACTACGGAATTCGTTTGCAGGGATGCAGCAATGTGAAAGTGAAGCAAAATACAATTACACAAAATGCTGTCCCTGCGGTAACTCCAACATTTGCAATGACAAAAACATTGCTCGGTATCAATGTAGAAAATAGTTTGGGTTGTATTGTTGGCAGCAGCAATACAATTACAAAATTTGGTTCAGGCGGGTACATATATGGCAATTGCAACCCAAGCACTTTGGCATGCAATAATTTAAACTCATGTTACTACGGTTTTAATTTTGATGGACCTTTAGCCACTAATTTTTCCGCGGCAGTGGGTGACCAGATTCGGGATGCTTCGCTTACTCCAAGACCTACTGCCAATGTGTGGACAGGTAGTATTAATTCTGATTTGGGCGGATTTATTCAGCCAACAATAAATTGGTTTGAGAATAATCCGTCACCGCCAACCACTGTCGGATTAGCACCATTAAGTTTAGTTGGCAATGCCGTTACCGTTACAGGAAATAATGATATTTGTTACCAATTTAAAATTCCTGCACAGGCGCAGCGGGGCATGTTGAGAAGTATTGTGGCGCAGCAGAATAATTATGTTTCTCTCACAGCGCAGAATTTAACCCTTGAGCACAAGTTTGCATTAAAAACACTGAGAGAAAATCCGCAATGGATGCATCAGAATAATCCTGACGATACGCTGTTCCAGAATTTTTATGCGAGGATGATGGCTTCCAATCTTGGCAAGTTAGGGCTCATCAATGATACAATTGCAAACGGGCATATCAATGATGCAATAAACATTAACAATACAATTATTGATACCAATGCGCTGAATGCGAACCGTAAAACTGTAAATCTAATTTACCTGAGCACATGGGCGCAGGGCATTTTATCTTTCAGTTCTGCTGACTCTGCAACTCTTTACAGCATTGCTATTGAAGAACCGCTTGAGTTCGGTGATGCCGTGTATAGCGCGCGCGTGATGCTTGGCATTGACCCTAACAATGCAGGAAACAGAATTAGGGAAGACATTCCTGTAATCAATATTAGTAAAGCAAAAGAAATTTCTATCAGCAAGGTTTATCCAAACCCGAATGATGGAACAATGCAGATAAATTATTCTTTGGAAGAAGGACAAATCGGGAAATTGATTATTTATGACCTGACAGGCAGAAAGTTAAACACCTATTCATTACAAGAAGGAGAACACAATACATTAAAGATAAGCGAAGGCGCTTTGAAAAATGGCGTTTATTTTTATGAAATAATTGTAAACGGTGAAATGATTGAGCAAGATAAAATTGTTATTATTAAATAATAATTCGAAACGGTTCTAATAAAAATAGAACCGTTTTTTTTATGAAAAAAATAACATTCATAATATTCACACAGTTTTCTCTCTTTTCTTTTGGGCAAATCAATCTTGTACCTAATCCAAGTTTTGAGCAGCACGATACTTGTCCTTATGCATTTAGCCAAATTCATTTTGCTGTCCCTTGGTTTGCAGGTTTTGCAACTGGAGGAGGAAGTTCCGATTATTTTAATCAATGTAATGGCAATACTTCAAGTGCGAATGTGCCTGCAAACGTTGTCGGTTATCAAAATGCGAGAACAGGTATTGGTTATGCAGGTATTGGATTGGGGTGGGGAGGAAACATCCGCGAGTATATAGAAGTTAAATTGAATCTTCCTCTTACGGCAGGCAAAAGATATTACGCGGGATTTCATGTGAGTTTAGCAGACAAAATGAAATTTGCTGTTGATGGGGTTGGCGCATATTTTTCTATTGATACAGTGCCTCCTGTACCAGGTTGGCAACCGATGCCATATACACCGCAAGTTGAAAATACTATAGGAAATATTATTACTGATACAGCAAACTGGGTTTTGGTTTCAGGATTTTTTACTGCTACAGGTGGTGAGCAATTTATGACCATAGGAAATTTTAAATATGATTCGCTCACAAGTGTGGATACGGTTTCAGGAAATCAGGGATATGCTTATTATTATATTGATGATGTAACTGTCATGGATTCATTAGATGTTGGAGTAAATGAGTTGCAAGAAAATATTTCAATAAATATTTTTCCCAATCCATGCGATGGAAAATTTGCTGTTCAAAGCGAAACAAAAGAAAACAAGATAGAAGTATATAATGTTTTCGGAGAAAAAATTTATCGGTCAGAAATTAATAAACAAAAAACAGAAGTTGATATAAGCAGCCAGCCCAGTGGAATTTATTTTGTAAAAGTGAAAACAAGTAAGAGAATGATTACTAAAAAAATATTGCTGTTAAAATAACCACTTACTAAAAAAAACATACTACATACTAAAACCTATTTGCACAAGTAACATTTACTCATTTAGATTACAATGAAAAAGGTATTTTCATTTCTTATTGCTTATCACTTATGGTTTATCGCTTGCATCGCTCAAGGCGTATGGACGCAGAAAGCGGATTTTGCAGGGGGAATCAGAAATATTGCAGTCGGTTTTTCTATCGGCACAAAAGGATATATCGGCATAGGAGATAGTGCTTCGAGTAATCATAAAAAAGATTTTTGGGAATACAATCCGGCAATGGATTCATGGACACAAAAAACAGATTTTGGAGGAGGTGCGAGGATATGGGCAGTAGGTTTTTCCATTGGCAATAAAGGATATATTGGAACTGGCACTGGAAATTCTGGTATTAAAAAAGATTTCTGGGAATATAATCCGATAACAGATGCATGGACACAAAAAGCAGACTTTGGAGGAACACCAAGATATTTTGCTGTAGGTTTTTCTATCGGCATAAATGGATATATTGGAACTGGGCGGGATACAACAGGTAATTATCAAACAGATTTTTGGGAATATGACCAATCGAATAATATCTGGTCACAAAAATCATCATTCCCGGGTTCTGCCAGAGGGCCAGCAGTAGGATTTTCAATTGGGAATCGCGGATACATTGGAACAGGAAATGACGCAGTAGTTGGTCCGACAAAAGATTTTTGGGAATATGATCCTGCTAATGATACATGGACTCAAAAGGCGAGTTTACCTTCTTCGCGTTGTGCCGCAACTGGTTTTACAATTAACAATAACGGATATATTGGCACAGGCGTAGACAGTATTGGAAATGGAACAAATACTTTTTGGAAATATGATACATTAAATAATGCCTGGACACAGCAATCAAGTTTCGGAGGAAGCGCAAGGCAATTTGCAGTAAGTTTTTCCATTGGAGCAAAAGGATATATCGGAACTGGTGGAATCACAAAGGATTTCTGGGAATTTGACCCAAGCGCAAATGGAGTAAACGAACTCGAATCCAAAATCTCTGTTTCTGTTTATCCTAATCCAACATCTGGTAAATTCACTCTTGATTGCAAAAGCATGAATGGAGAAATTTCTGTTTATACGATTGAAGGAGAAAAACTTTTCTCCCAAGAAATACAAAAAGAAAAAACAGAAATCAATTTAAATCAACAACAAAACGGAATTTATTTCCTACAGGTCTCCATCCCTTCCGGAAAAATAAAATCAGAAAAAAAAATAACAAAGAAGATAATTAAGGAATAGAAAAAAATAATGCTGGGTAATCGGGCACTCTGAACAACTCTCGCAGAACAATCCGCTGCAAAAAAGAAAAGCCACCTCGACTTTTGAGACGGCTTCTTTTATTTTATTTGCTTTCAGAATTTACGCACTCGGAGAAGTATTCCTCACCATCTCCCCATCCGCCTCCACAATACTTCCTTCTTCAATTGTTGCCGATACATTCAAATCATTATAGCCGTCCATTTTCATAGTGAGCGTATATTCACCTGCGGATAATCTTCGCATTTCATAATGACCATCAGCATTTGTTGTGGTGGTCATCGTGCGCGTTGCACTTCGTGCATTCGTTCTTGCTCTATGTTGCGGAGCGTTAATACTAACCAGCACACCTTCGAGCGGTGCGCCAGTTAATTTATCTCTCAAAATTCCTTTCACCCCGCTTCCACCGCTGCCGCTGTCCGCAATGTTCCGTGCATTTTTGTATGTTTCAAACAAAGCGGGCTGGCTTTGCTCTAATGTGTCTATCAATCCATCCATAATTTCGAGAGGTGTATCAATTTCCTGAAACAATCTGTTAAGAGCTTCCGTAGCATTCTTTCTTATGTTAAGTGCAACTCTGGGTTTTGGAATCATAATTTCATAAGCCGCAATCGCTGAACTCAGCGCGTTCACTTCCGTTGCCGTTACATTATAAGGAGCAAGCGCACCGATATTATTATTTGCTTCGTCTCTTACAATTTTCAATTGGTCAGCCAGAATAGTGTCCCTTACTTTTTTCATTTCCGCACGGGTGTAATCAATCTTTTTCAGCAGCGTATTATCCTTATTTGCTTTTGCGAATGCTTTCAGCCCGCCAATAACGCGCATTGCCGCTTTAATCGCATCCAATTTTTTATCGCCCTTGTCAATTGCCGGACCGCGCGTATCCTGTTCCTGCACACCGCGCACACCGTGTATTTCTGCGATTTTCGTTCCAAGCGCAGTAAACGCAATTACCATAGCCGAAATTGCATTCCACAATGCCGCGTTGTCGTTCATCACTTGCTCTGTTGCTAGAGCCATTCCCAGTTTGTCTTCCAAATGCTTTTTCATTTTATTTAGGTTTTAGTTTTGTTTCGTCATTGCGAGGGTGTTTCACCCGAAGCAATCTCACAACAACATTTATATTTTTATTTTTTGTATTTCTGTTTGTCTGCTGTATATTGTTTACTGTTTACTTTGACTTCTTCTGCTATAACGATGCTTCCTTTTTTATTATTTCATAAACATTCAATTATTTTTTTTCGTCATTATCTTTTCATTACAATAACTATCGTGCCAAACTCCGCTATGAAGAAATGACGAAATTTTTTTGTCGAAGAAAATAAATCACTAATCGAAGAAAACCTTTCATCAGGCGAAAAGCAGAACATGAAATGAAATATTATTCTTTGAACTCGTTATATGAAATTTTGCTCTCTCGTAACTTT
>Ga0334722_10005750_pt1 | contig 12425 bp, 7 predicted proteins | sample C3_bottom_MG_FD_207210 | JGI IMG/M metagenome (GOLD analysis project Ga0334722, IMG submission 207210) | Sediment microbial communities from Yellowstone Lake, YNP, Wyoming, USA - C3_bottom | ecosystem: Environmental > Aquatic > Freshwater > Lake > Sediment | place: USA: Wyoming | collected...
TCTGCTGAACCGAGCGCTGGGAGTGCTCGTAGAAGTAGTCGAGGCCGATCTCGCCGTAGGCCACGACCTTCGGGCGCCGGGCAAGGCTGCGCAGGATATCGTAGGAGGGATGGAGGATGTCCTTGGTCTCGTGGGGATGGACGCCGATGGCCGCGTAGATAAAGTCGTGCTTCTCCGCGAGCAGGACGGCATCGCGGCTCGACTCCACAGTCGTGCCGATGGTGACGATGTAGCCGACGCCCGCTTCCTTCGCGCGCTTGATGACCTCTTCGCGGTCGTCGTTGAACTCGCGCATCTCGAGGTGCGCATGGGTATCGATGAGCATTGTTCTATCCTTTGCATCAACCGGATGACAGAAAGATCAGAAAAAGATCACCACGGAGTCACGGAGAAAAAGAAGAAGACCGAATGGGGAACGACAAGCAAATACGGTCTGAGGTTCGTCCAGATCCTGTCTTGAATTTCTCTGCGACCTCTGCGTCCTCTGCGGTGAAAGATCCAAACTTATTTGACCTTCGCTCCCGCCTTGATCTCCTTGTCCGGCGTGACGACCGACAGGAGGTCACCGCTGCTCGCGGCGAGCAGCATACCCTGGGACTCGACTCCCATGAGCTTTGCCGGCTTCAGGTTCACGACGATCACAATGGACCTGTCGATCAATTGCTCCGGCGTGTAGCTCTTGCCGATCCCGGCCACGACCTGGCGGGTCTCGGTGCCGATGTCCACCTGAAGCTTTATCAGCTTCTCGGATTTTTCCACCCGCTCGGCGGCCACGATCTTCCCTACCCGAAGCTGGACCTTCGCGAAGTCCTCGATGCCGATAAGCTCTGGCTCGGCTGCGGCCGGTTTCTCGACAGGCGTGTGCTCTGCTGCTTGTTCCATCTTCTTCTCCGTTGTTCTTGATTTATGCGCGTTCATCTGCTTTGATCCGCGTCCACTGTCCTTTTTTGTATCTATCCTCGGGAACAGCTGCTCCCCGGGCTTGATCACGGTCCCGGGCCTGAGTCCTCCCCACGCGCGCTCTTCGTCCATGCGGCAGGCCGATATCTCTTTGCCGATGCCGAGACTGTTCCATATCTTCTGACTCGTCCCCGGGATCACCGGGTAGAGGCAGAGGCCGATGATCCTGAGCGACTCCGCCAGGTTATAGAGCACGGTCCCGAGACAGGCCATATCGTTCTTCTTGGCCAGCGTCCAGGGCGCGTTCTCCTCGACGTACCGGTTCGCCCGGGTCACGATCTGCCAGACCGATTGCAGATACCGGTTGAAGGCAAGGGCCGCCAGGTCCCGGTCGATCAGCGCCGGAATGCCCTCGGCGATCGCGCGAAGCTCCGGGTCACCGGGCTGCTCCGGTCCGGCCGCGGGGATCTTTCCTTCGAAATAGTTCCCCACCATGGTCATCACCCGCGACAGCAGGTTCCCCAGGTCGTTCGCCAGTTCGGTATTGAATCGCGTGATAAAGGTCTCCGTCGAAAAATCTCCGTCCAGTCCGAACGGTACCTCGCGCAGGACGAAGTAGCGGAAGGCATCGGCGCCGTAGGCGTCCACCACTTCGTTCGGATCGATGACGTTGCCGACGGACTTGGACATCTTTTTGCCGTCGCGCGTCCACCAGCCGTGGGCGAAAATGTTGCCGGGCAGCGGCAGGTCCAGCCCCATGAGCATGGTGGTCCAGTACACGCTGTGCGTCGTCAGGATGTCCTTGCCCACGAGGTGATGGTCCGCGGGCCACCAGAACCGCTCACGGACGGCGGGGTCGTTCGAACCTTCCGCGCTCGGGCTCAGGTAGCGCGTGGCGGAATAGTAGTTCACCAGCGCGTCGAACCAGACGTAGGTGACGAAGTCCCGGTCGAAGGGCAGTTCGATGCCCCAGGAGAGCCGCGCCTTGGGACGGGAGATGCAAAGGTCGCCCAGGGTCTGGGTCTTTAAAAATCCGAGCACCTCGTTGCGCCTGCTCTCGGGCCTGATGAAGATCGGGTCCTTTTCGATATGTGCGATGAGCCGCGCCTGATATTTGCTCATCAGGAAGAAGTAGTTGTTCTCCTTGATCTGCTCCACCGGGCGGCCGCAGTCCGGGCACTTCCCCTCATGGATGTCCTTCTCCGTCCAGAACCGCTCGTCGGGCGTGCAGTACCATCCCTCGTAGGTGCGGCGCTCGATCTCGCCCTTGTCGTAGAGCTTCTGCAGCAGCTCCTGGACGACGGCGATGTGCTCCCGGTCCGTCGTGCGGATGAAGGCGTCGTTGGTGATCTCAAGCTTTTTCCAGAGCTGTTGGAAGTTCTTCGACATGGCGTCGGCGTGGGCCTTGGGAGTGAGACCGCGCTCCACCGCGGCCTTTTCCACCTTCTGGCCGTGCTCATCCGTGCCGGTGAGGAAGAACACCGGTTCGCCCAGAAGCCGGTGGTACCGCGCAAGGGTGTCCGCCGCGATGGTCGTGTAGGCGTGCCCGATGTGCGGCACGTCGTTCACGTAGTAGATGGGAGTGGTTATGGTGAATTTCTTCGGCATGATCTTCATTTATCGATTGGATGTGTGGAGAGCCCGGCAGCGGAAAGATACGCCTCTGTCGTCCGCAATGCGGATGACAGATTGATTTTTTCAGCGGACCTTTTCAATTTCCAATCTGCAATTTCCAATTTTCAACGCAGCGTTACGACGCAGGCGGTCCGCTCGGCGTCTGCGGTCCGTCACCGCCGCCCTTCTTTTTCTTCTTGTTCCTCCAGAAACGCCGCTTCCTGCTTCCACCGGACTTTTCACCCTGGGTCTGCGGCTGGCCGTCCTGCGCCTGTGGTTCCTGTCCCGTGGCTTCCGGTCCGGGCTTCGGCTGCTGTTTTTGCTGCTGCGGTCGTTGCTGTTGCTGTTGCTGCTTCTGCTGCTTCTGTTTCTGCTGCGGCGGCGGCTGCCTCTGCTTCTCCCGCTGCTGATCCTGGGGAGGCCGCTGCTTCTGGTCCTGGCCGCCTTCCTTTTTCTGCTCCGGCCTCCGGCCCTCGCGCTGCTGCGGCTGCTGTTTCTGTTTTTCGCGCTGCCGCTCCTGCCGCTGGTTTTCCTCCTCGCGGCGCATCTTCTCCTCGGTCAGCTTGCGCTCCTCGGCCTCCTGACGCTGATCGGTAAGTTTGCGTTCCTCTTCTTCCCTCTTCGCCCGGACAACAGTCTCCTTCATCTCGGCGATATCCTTCTTGATCGCGTCGTACATTCCGAACTCGTAGGACAGGCAGCACAGGAGCCGCCCGCACACGCCCGAGATCTTGGCGGGATTCAGCACCATGTCCTGCTTCTTCGCCATCCTGATCGAGACCGGCTCGAAGCCCCGAAGATAAGAGGTGCAGCAAAGCTCGCGGCCGCAGGGCCCGAAACCGCCGATGATCCGCGCCACGTCCCGCACGCCCACCTGGCGCATTTCGATCCTGCTCCGGAGCTTGTGGGCAAGGTCCTTCACGAGCTCGCGAAAATCCACGCGGTTCTCGGAAAAGAAATAAAAGGTCACCCGTGACCCGTCAAAGGAATAATCGGCGCGGATCAGCTTCATCGGAAGCTCCCGTTCGGCGATCATTTCCTGGCAGGCCTTGACCGCCTCGGCCTCGCGCTCCTTGTTCTTCTCCTCCTTGCGGATATCTTCTTCCGTTGCCTTCCTGATGACCTTGCGATGGCCTTTGGCCGAGGACTGCTTTGGCCGGTCGGCAACGGCCGCGGGAAACGCCGTGGACGCGACGGCAGCGGCTGCCGCCGCGGCAACATCGCCGGGCGTCTCTACATCGATCTCGATCTCCTCGTCCTCTTCGGCTTCTTTCTGCTTGCCGTTCGGAACGGGCTGCTGCTCCGGGGCAGGCGGCGGCACGAAGGGCAGTTCTTCGGCTTCCCGAAAGCGCATCACGCGGGCAAAGCCCAGGCCGCGGTCGGACTCGACGATCACCGGATCGCCGACCGAAAGTTCGATGTCCGTCGCGTCAAAATCGTACACTCTCCAGTTGTCCCGAAACCGTACTCCTGCGATCTTCATATATATCTATATCCTAACCCGGACAAGCCGGAATCAAAAGGCCTCTCTCGCAACACACGCGGAGGACGCAGAGTTAAGCTGCCGTTTTGAGTAGTATTTTATTGGTAACGAATTGATGGAACGCTCCGCTCCGGGGCGAGCCTTCCCGGTCGACGGCAAGCACAATAATACCCTTTTCCTGCGCAGGGCACAATCTTTTTTCTGGAGATGCTGCAGGCTAACCTAGGTGATGTTTCAGGCCCGGCCGAGCTTCAGGAAGAGGTTTTCGGCGACCAGCTGGGCGCTGATCCGCCGCTCCAGCAGGCCCCTGCTCTGGATGAACAGGTCCATGTCCTTCAGCGCCCGGGGAAGGGAGAACCGTCCCTGCTCGCTCCTGATCTGGTCGAGTCCCCCGGCGAAGACCAGCATGCGCTCGTCCCCGGTCTCCTGGTAGACGAGACGGTCCCTGAGCCACTCGATCCCGATGTCCAGGATCCGGTCGAACCCGTCGCGGTCCTTGGCAATACCGTCGGCGAGAGTGAGGATCTCATCGTTCCGCATCCCTCCCAACCCCTCCCAGAGGGCCAGGAACTGTTCGCGGTCCGTTTTTTCCTTCTGTACGTCCATGTCCAGGGCGCGGCCGAGGCTCCCCCGGGAGAGAGCGGCGGCGAACCACGCATCATTTGCATCGAGACCGCGTTTTTCCTGCAGCACCTCCGCCAGCACCGGACGCGGGAGGGGCTGGAACTTCAGTTCCTGGCAGCGCGAACGGATGGTGGGCAGGAGGCTCTGGGGCATGGAGGTGATCAGGATGATGAGGGAATCACCGGGCGGCTCTTCAAGCGTCTTAAGAAATGCATTTTGCGCAGCGTCGTTCATGGTCTCGGCGCTGTCCACGATCAGGACCTTCTTCTGGCCCTCAGACGGCTTCAACGAAATGCTTTCCTGCGCCCGCCTGATCTGGTCGATCTTGATCTCGTCACTTGCTTTCGCCGCCTCTTTATTGCTCAGGGTGGCGAGCAGCTGTTCGTCATGGCTCTCGGGCATCACGACGCGCACATCAGGGTGGCTGCCCGAAGCCGACTTGCGGCAGGAGGAGCAGACGCCGCACCCTCCCGCGGGGCCGGCGGCCTGACAGTTAAGCGCGGCGGCAAAGACCATCGCCGTCAGGCGCTTGCCGACCCCCTGCTCTCCCGAGAACAGGTAGGCGTGCGCGACGGCGTCGTTCTGGATGGCCCGCTTGAGTATGCCGACCGGCCGGTCGTGGCCGATGATGGAGGAGAAGTTCATAAGATTACGGGTTCCAGATTTAACGTTCAAAGTTCAAGGCAACAGCCAGCGGATGTTCTGCTTCTCTTATTCCTGGAACCCTCAACCTTGAACATTGAAGCTCCCCGCAGCAAGCTACGGGGAATGCGCTCGTTCCTGGATTATATGGTTTTATCCAGCACCTCGTCCACGATCCTCCGAATATCCTCCTGGATCGCGTCGGGAGTCCGGCCGGCATCGACAATGCGGATACGTCCGGGGTCCTGCTTCGCCAGCGTGAGATACCCGTCGCGCACCCGGTTGTGGAACGCAAGTTCCTCGTTCTCGAACCGCGCTTCCCCGTCGAGGCCCTGGGCCGTGTTCCTGCCCCGCGCCCGCCCGACGCCGGTCTCGGCGTCGATATCGAGCAGGATCGTGAGGCAGGGACGGAGCCCCGCGGTCACGATGCGGTCCAGCTCGCGTATCGTGTCGGTCGAAAGCCCCCGTCCGTAACCCTGGTAGGCAAGCGTGGCATCGGAGAACCGGTCGCAGAGAACGACCCTCCCCGCGTCAAGCTCGGGGCGGATGATCTCGCGGAGGTGCTGCGCGCGGCTTGCAGCGTACAGAAGGAGCTCCGCCGTGGGGTCCAGCAGTTTGTTCGCCGGGTCCAGCAGGACCTTGCGGACCTGATCGCCGATCGGCGTGCCTCCCGGTTCCCGCGTGAGCGTTGCCGGTATTCCGCTGTTCGAAAGATAGTGCAGCAGGCGGGATATCTGTGTCGACTTGCCGGAGCCCTCAATGCCCTCGAAGGTGATGAACGCTCCCGGCATCTACTTGAGCTCCAGCGCGGTCTCGTTCGGGGCCTTGAGCGCTGAGTTGGAGGAGAACAGGATGACCTGTGTCTTGGTGGCCAGGACCCGGAGGAGCTGGCAGGCAGCCTGTTGCCGGGCGCTGTCAAGCGCAGTGAATGGGTCATCGAGAACGAATGGCAGCCGCCGCTTGCCCGCAACGGCCTCGACAAGGCCCGCGCGCAGGCAGAAGAACACCATTTCCCGGGTGCCGTGGCTCAAGGTCCCGAAGGCGAACTTGGAGCCGTGCTGGTCATGGACGACCGGCAGGCCGTCAGGGCCCGCCTCGACCTTGACGTACTTGCCCGCGCTCAGGCTCATGAGGTTCCGCTGCGCGGCGCTCTCCACGGCGGGGACAAGCGTCTCCATTTCAATGCCGCTCATCCGGCTGGCTATGGCGATGTCGGCCAGGACGTTCACACCCGCTCCCGCCGCCGGCGGAGGAAAAGAAGGGGCGAAGTCGGCGCCCATGCCGATGCCGGAGAACCCGAAGTCCGGCGCGGCAGGCGCATGCTCCGACTCGATCCGCTCGATCTCCTGCCGTACGCTGTAGGTGTCTACGGCGTTATGGGCAATTGCTTTGGCGGCCTTGTCCAGAACTTCCGTCTCCTCCTGCTGCTTGGTGTAATCGGCCTGGAGGCTGTCCACGTTCACTTCGCCCGTGATCAGGCGCTGATGCTCCTGAAGGTCGTGAAGCATGTTCTGGTAATAGCGATAGTTCTCCGCCTTTTCCTTGAGCTCCACCGCGGTCGCTGTGCCCGTGGACTGCATGTACTTCATGATGGCTGCGCCGCCATCCTGGAACTTTTTCTCTGTCTCGGCCCGCTCTTTCACCAGCACATCGATCTCCTTCTGGACCGCCGTGCGCTGCGCGTTCTTCCGGGAACTGTTGTACCAGCCGGCGGCAATGAGCAGGAACGCGGCGAGCACGCCGATGGGGAAGTAGATGTCCGCGCCTTCCACGAGGACGAACATGCCGGTAATGAGCGCAAGCCCTCCGACGACCACGCCCGCGATAAAGAGCTTGTCCGTCACCATATTCGCCTGGGGGATCGTGTTGCGCTGCAAGGTGAGCGCTTCGATGTCCTTTTCAAGCTCGTCGGTCTTGACCATCTTCTGGCTCTGCGCCTGCTCATGCTCGGCGATCAGGTCGCCCAGGTTCTCAGGCAGGACCTCGCAGGACTTGAGCTCCTCGATCTGCGCTTCAAGCTCCCCGATCTGCTTCCCGCTATCCTCGAAACCCTGAAGCTTCTTCGCGATCTCGCCCAGCCGGATCTTTGCGGCGTCAAGCTTGTATTCGGCGTCAGCGGCCTCTTCAGCCTTGCGAAGGGTCTCGCGAAGCTCTGCGAGCCGGGCCGACTGGCCCGACGGTTTCCCGGCCGGGGCAGGATTCGGTCGTCCCCCGGCGGCCGGTGCCGCAAATGACGCGGCTGCGTGCGCATCAGCTGCCGGTTGGCCCATGCAGGAGTCGCGTCGGAAAACGAACAACCTGCCGTAATCCTCTTCGGAAATGCCGGGCAACAGGCCCGTCATGAACTGTGCGGTCGTTTCCCAGTCCTTGTGCATGAGCGTGAATTCTTTCGTGGCAGGATTGTACTTGGAAAGGTTCACGGCCCGCTTCGAAAAGTCCTGGATCACCCGGTAGTAGGAGCTGTCGTCGGAGTAGACCACCAGGGCGCCGCGCGAGGCATCGGGCACCACGCGGGACACGAGGGACTCCATCTTCCCCGGGTGATTGACCGGGTAGAGGAGGCGTATGATCGTGTCAACGGACGTGGTCTTGCCCGCCTCGTTGCCGGCAGCGACGAAGTTGAAACCGCCCTGGAACCTCACGCGCGCGAGCTGTTGGAACCCGCGTATTCCCTGCAACACCAGCTCCACCAGGAACATAGTTTGTGCTCCTTTCAAATTGTTCAGTTCGGTCCTAACTATAGCGTAAGTGCTAAAAAGTTGCAACAGGGGAAATCAGCGGGGGGCATGGTTATCTCACAAGTTTTCAAGCGCTTTGGCGAGCGCCTCGGCTTTCTCCAGGGTCTCGGCGTACTCGCGGCCGGGATCGGAATCGGCCACGATGCCGGCACCCACCTGGACATGGGCGACGCCATCCTTGATGACGAAGGTCCTGATGATGATGTTCAGGTCCAGATCGCCGGTGTTCGCGATATAACCCAGCGATCCCGTGTAGAGGCCCCGCGTCACGGGCTCGAGCTCATCGATGATCTCCATGCACCGCACCTTGGGCACGCCGGTAATGGTGCCTCCGGGGAAGGTGGCGCGGATCAGGTCGAACCCGTCCTTCCCCGGCGCCAGCTCGCCGCGCACGTTCGAAACGATGTGGATGACGTGAGAATAGTCCTCGACGACCATCAGTTCGTCGACCGACACGGTCCCGTAGGTGCAGACCCGGCCGAGGTCGTTCCGCTCGAGGTCCAGGAGCATGATGTGCTCGGCACGCTCCTTCTCGTTCGTCAGAAGCTCGACGGAAAGCTCACGGGTCTCCTGGAAATCCTTCCCCCGCCGCCGGGTCCCCGCGATGGGCCGCGTGTCGGCGACGTTCCCGCTGAGGCGCACCAGCCGCTCCGGCGAAGAGCTGACGACCGTACAGTCCTCGAACTCGGCGTAGGCGGCAAAGGGTGACGGATTAACTGCGCGCAGGACCTCGTAGAGCCGGAGCGGGTCGTGGCCCCCCAGGGGCGCCGAGAACCGCTGGGACAGGTTCGCCTGGTAGATGTCGCCGGCGGTGATGTACTCCTTGCATCGCCTTACCATGGACTCGAATTGTTCACGCCTCATGTAAGGCTCGAGCCGTACGGAAGCGCCGCCGCCTGCTCCGGTCGGCCCCGCGACGGAAGAAGGCGCGGCGAGCTTTACCGCAATTGCGGTCAGCCGTTCTGCAGCCTCGTCGTACAGCCTTCCCCACTGGTCCTGCTCGGGCCTCCGGAAGCCCATCTCCTGCTCCCGGGCTCCGGGATTCACGATCACCCAGACTTTGTTCGCAAGATGGTCAAAAGCAACGACCAGGTCCACGAAAAGGAAGCTGGCGTCGGCGATCGCGAGATCGTCCAGCGTGGTGCGCGGAAGTTCCTCGAACTGATGGACGAAGTCGTAGGAGAACAGGCCGATCGCTCCGCCGGTGAACGGAGGAAGACCGTCTACGCGCGCCGTCCGGTAGTTCGCCATGAGCTCACGGAGCTTCGGGAGCGGTTTGCGCTTCAGGGTCGCGCGCTTGCCGTATTTTCCTTCGGGAGCGGCCGTCCAGTGGAGTTCCACCGTGTCGCCCTTCGAACGAAAGACGAGGTAGGGATCAGCCGTGACGAAGGAATACCGTCCGGTCCGCTCGTTCACCCGGGCGCTCTCGAGCAGCACGGCATGGCCGAGCGGCCTTAAGGCATGGAGCGCCGCTAGCGGCGTCAGTTCGGGCGCGTCCAGCTCGGCGCAAAGCGGGAGAATGCTTCCTCCCTGTGCGCCCCGAAGGAACTCTTCACGTAATGGTCTGATGTTCATGGGAAACGCATAAAATGTAGTCGTATTTTACCGGAGGGTCAAGGGAAATATGCTTATTATTTGTCTAACGACCTTGACAGGGTGTGCTATACTATAATCAGCAATAAGACAAGAGACGTGAATGGTCTTTGAAATAGGTTGAATGAACAAGGCGTTGCCGAACCAACACCCTCGCGTGTCTATAGGTGACCCGTTACAAGGGGAATAAGGCAGCGGAACAACGGACACCGAAGCCGGAAAGCGGACCGCAAGTTGAGCGGTAAGACTGCCGGTATGTGATTTGCGGTATCCGGGATGCCGTATTAGCCGATGGCCCCGATGTCTGGAAGTGCGGGAGTTGTGAAGTGGCTTCACCGGTCCTTAAAGGAAGGGCCAACGAAGTGGTAGTGATGATCCCCGCGCGACCGGTACTAGACGGGACAATAACTTATCGGTTCGGTGGCAACGCCTTTTTTATTGAGCCTGTTTCTCCCGCTCTGTCACACCCCGAGCCATAGAGCATGCCCCGTCATTTGACACTTTTCTTTTCTCCTGCTATCCTTTCTCATACCAACCAAACATTCATTGAGGTCGTAGGTCTTTACTCTAGGAAAAACCATGGGCATCCTCGCAATGATCCTGGCAGGCGGCAAGGGAGAACGTCTTCATCCCCTTACCCTGCATCGGGCAAAACCGGCCGTTCCCTTCGGCGGCATCTACCGCATCATTGATTTCACCCTCTCGAACTGCATCAATTCCGGCATCAGGAAGATCGCGGTCCTGACGCAGTACAAGTCCCTTTCCCTGGACAAGCACCTCCGCCTCGGCTGGAACTTCTTCTCAGGAGAACTGAACGAGTTCATCATCTCCGTTCCGCCCCAGCAACGCGTCGGCGACAAATGGTACCAGGGTACGGCGGACGCCATCTATCAGAACATCTACATGATCGAGAAGGACGCGCCCGACCACCTCCTTATTCTCGCCGGCGACCACATCTACAAGATGGACTACTCCGAGATGCTGCGGTTCCACCGGCAGGAAAAGGCCGACGCCACCGTGGCTGCCATCGAGGTGCCCGTCGAACAGGCCCCATCCTTCGGCGTCATCGCTGTGGAGGACAACTGCCGCATCGTCGGGTTCGAGGAGAAGCCCCGGCATCCAAAGGCCATCCCCGGCAGGCCGGACATGGCCTTTGCCTCGATGGGTGTCTATCTTTTCAACACGAAAAAGATCCTGGAGCTCCTCCGCTTCGACGCCCTGCAGGACACGTCCCATGACTTCGGCAAGAACATCATCCCGGAAATGATGAAGACATCGAGGGTCTGCGCCTACAACTTCATCGATGAGAACAAGAAGGCGGCCAAGTACTGGCGTGACGTGGGGACCATCGATGCCTACTGGGAGGCGAACCGGGACCTGGTGAGCGTGGACCCCCTCCTGAACCTCTATGACAACGCCTGGCCCATGCGCACGTACCAGGCCCAGAACCCGCCGGCGAAGTTCGTGTTCGCCCAGGAGAAGAAAGGCGGAAGGCTCGGGACGGCCCTCGACTCCATCATAGCCCACGGCTGCATCCTCTCCGGCGGCCGGGTACAGAACTCGGTCCTCTCGCCAAACGTTCGCGTCAACTCCTACTCAGACGTGCAGGACTCCATCCTGATGGAGAATGTGGAGATCGGCAGACACTGCAAGATCCGCCGCGCCATCATCGACAAGGATGTGACGCTCCCTGCGGGGACCGAGATCGGCTACGATCTCGACGAGGACCGGAAGCGGTTCCATGTCACGCCCTCGGGCATCGTGGTGATCGGGAAGGGCATGGCCATCGAAAAACGGCATGGCGCAATCCCGATAGAAGACCCGTCATAGATCCATTGAGGCGGCCCAGCGTGAGCCGCCCGGACCAGTACAACCACGTTGCCCCCACGACCAGTCAGCGCAACCCTCATTTCGATATGCCCAGTTTCTTCCGCAACGTCAGCCGGTTGATCCCAAGCAGGCGCGCCGCCTCGGACTGGTTCTCCCGCGTATGGGAAAGCGCGTATTCCAAAAGATGCTTGTCGACCTCGGCGTGCACCTTCTCGTAGATGTTCTTTTCCTTCCGCTCGAGCGCTTCCTTCACATAAGGGATCACCGCCGATGCGAGCGCTCCCGCCTGCCCCTGCTCAGGCCTCGCAAGGGAATGGGCGCCCAGGTCCGTGAGCTCATGGGTGGTAAGGTACTCCGTCTTGCACAGCGCGATGGCAGAACGCAGCGTGTTCTCGAGCTCACGGATGTTGCCCGGCCAGTCGTAGACGAGCAGCCCGTCGAGGAACGCTTTGGTCACTCCCTTGATCGCCTTCTGCGCCGTGTGTGCGTGGCGGTAGAACAGGCACTGCACCAGCGGGATGATGTCCTTCTTCCGTTCCCGGAGCGGCGGCACGTGGATCGACGCCACGCGCAGGCGGTGGTACAGGTCCTCGCGGAACTTCCCCTCCCGCACCATGGCGGCCAGGTCACGGTTCGTCGCCGAGATCACCCGCACGTTCACCTGCACTTCCTTCGTGCTCCCCACGGGATAGAATGATTGCGTCTGCAAAAAGCGGAGCAGCTTTCCCTGGAGCGGCAGCGGCAGTTCCCCCACCTCATCGAAGAACACACAGCCGCCGTCGGCGGTCCTGAGCATGCCTTCCTTCGATGTGACCGCGCCGGTAAACGCGCCGCGCTCGTAGCCAAAGAGCTCTGACTCAAGCAACGCGTCGGGCACGGCCGCGGAGTTGATCACGACGAAGGGTTTGCCGAACCGCGAGGAGAGCTGGGCGATGGCCTCGGCAACAAGCTCTTTCCCGGTCCCCGTCTCGCCGGTGACCAGCACGGGCACTTCCACCTGG
>Ga0334722_10005751_pt1 | contig 12424 bp, 13 predicted proteins | sample C3_bottom_MG_FD_207210 | JGI IMG/M metagenome (GOLD analysis project Ga0334722, IMG submission 207210) | Sediment microbial communities from Yellowstone Lake, YNP, Wyoming, USA - C3_bottom | ecosystem: Environmental > Aquatic > Freshwater > Lake > Sediment | place: USA: Wyoming | collected...
CGTCTCATGTTCCGAACTACTTCTTGTGCCGTCGCAAAAATGCCGGTATCGCGCCCCATGCCTCATCATCTTCCGGCGCAGGCGGTGTGTCTTCGCGCTTGTGCGGTGTTGCTGTCACAATCGGCTCTTCCTTTTCAACTGGTGTCGAGACTTCTTCTTCTACAGGGCGCTTTCCTTTGCCTTTTTCCTCTTCGGGTTTCTCTTCGCGCTTGAGGATTTCATGATAAATACGACCACGTTCTTCATCGCGTCGTTCGACAGGGAGCGCAAAAAGGGAACGCTCTGGTCCTGCGTGTAAGGAGGGTGCGTTATCAGGGAACCCAGTGGCAATAACGATAATGCGAATCTGGCCCTTCTTCAGCTTTTCGTCCTTCATCATACCGAAGATAATCTTCGCGTTCTTATCAACCGATTCATTGATAACCTTGGCGGCTTCCTGTACCTCCATAATGCCGAGGTCGTCAGAGCCGGCAACGACGAAGAGAATACCCTTTGCGCCGCTGATAGAGACGTCGAGAAGAGGAGAATTGACTGCCATCTTGGCGGCCTCCTTCGCGCGGTCATCGCCCTCGGCAATGCCGATGCCCATAAGAGCAGGACCGGCGCCTTCCATAATCGCCTTGATGTCATTGAAGTCAGTATTGATATCTCCCGGTGTCGTGATGATGTCGGAAACACCTTCAACCGCTTGGCGCAAAATCTCGTCGCACATAGCGAAGGCGCTCTTTGCCGATGTCTGCATATCGACGATAGAGAGAAGCTTATCGTTCGGTATGACAATAAATGCATCGACTTCTTTCTTTAATTCAGCGAGGCCTCTCTCAGCAATATCTTTGCGATGTGCTCCTTCAAAAGAGAATGGCTTCGTGACCACAGCAATAACGAGTGCACCGACTTCTTTTGCAATCTTCGCGACGATAGCCGAGGCACCAGTACCGGTACCGCCGCCCATGCCGCAGGTGATGAACACCATGTCGCTTCCCGAGATAGCTTCTTGAATTTCTTGTCGAGTCTCTTCAGCGGCACGCTTTCCGAGCTCGGGATTCATGCCCGTACCGAGTCCGCGGGTGAGATTCTTACCGATATGAATCTTGCGCTTCGCCAGAGAGCGGTGGAGGTCCTGTGCGTCTGAGTTTACGGCGATAAATTCGACGCCGCGTACCTTCGACTCGATCATGTGATTGATGGCGTTCTTCCCAGAACCACCGACACCAACGACGCGAATGCGGGCGAATGTCTCAATCTCGGGCTCAATACGTTTGGACATAGGTGTAGCCGCTATAGTAGCAGACCCCGATAATATGCAAATATTGACAATTTACTGACGCGAATTGTTATTTCACTACGCTTAAGGAAGAAATTGTTGAAAAAACTTTCCGAAAGAGGCACTGAAACTTTTTTTCGGTGCATTGGTGTCGCCCGTGAGTCCCCAGAGTGCGAGGCCGTACGCAACTGCCCAGGTCGCGTCGCGAATCTTCGTGTCGGCCGAGAGACGGAACTCTGCAAGTCGCGCGGGCAACTTCAACGAACCTTTTGCGATGTCGCTGATAGAGCCCACGCCCGCGCCTCCACCAGAAATAATGATGCCGGCAGGCAAGGGGCCACGACGACCGAGCGACTTCAAGTGTTTGTCGATGAGTGCAAACATGGTCGCGAGTCGGCCGACAATAAAATCATCAACTTTTTTGCGTGGATACATTTGCCCCGACAAGCGACCGAGCTTCACCCGTTCTGCTTCTTCGAGCGAGATGCGAAATCCCAAGGCGATGTCGTCAGTAATGTGACTCGAGCCCATCGGGAAGACTTTGACGGACACGGGAATGTTTTCGTCATAGACGACGATTGAAATAGTTTCTGCGCCGATGTTTGCAAGCACACAGCCTTTCATCTTCTGGTCGCCTTCAAGGAGGACGTAGGAGCCGGCGAGAGGCGATGCCATCTGATCAATGATTTCGATATCCGCTTCTTCGACTGCGGCGGCGAGTGCTTCTTCGTGCTGGGTAAGGCAGGTCACAAAAAGGTAATCCACTTCAAGTCGGACGCCTTTCATACCGAGAGGGTCGCCGAGCACCTTCACACCGTCGACGCGATACTCGAGTGGAATGCTGTGAAGGACGTGCCGATTGAGAAACCCAGGTGCCGCCGCTTCGCGCGCTGCCTTTCCCGCCTTCTCGACATCGAGTGCGGTAATCTCTTGGTCAGCGCGAGAAATGATTGCAGACCCCGTTGCACGCGCTTCGTCGAGCGAGATACCGCCGACGGCGAGGAAGCCGGTGCGTATGGGAACTCGCGCGGCGTATTCTGCTTGGCGCTTTGCTTCTCGGATACTTGCGGCGACCTCTTCTTTGTTGACGATGTAGCCGTGACGCAATCCTTTTGACTCAGCGAGACCGGTGCCGATGATGCGGAGTTGACGCGCGCCGTGTTTATCAGCGAGCTCTTCGACGACGACCATCTTTACTTGGTACGTGCCGATGTCGATTCCGGTTGCGATGCGTCGTGACATTGAGTAAGGAGCGCGCGTCACCTGTGACAAACTTTGCCACAAGCTTTCGTTCGCATAGCTCCATGGTAGCACCATGCGCCCATCCTTTTAAATGCAAGAGTCCGTGGATAAACAAATAGAGGACAAACGCTCTTCCTTTCATGCCGTATGCAGGGGCCTGCTTTTCAGCTTCTGCAAGGCAAATAATAATCTCACCGCTTTTGGGGCCGAGGGAGTAGGAGAGCACGTTGGGTATGTAATCCTTTCGACGGAGTCGTGTGTTTAAGGTGCGTGCTCGTGTTGGTCCGACGAAAACGAGAGAGATATCCCAGTGGGGAAGCACTTCAGTCACTATAGTATTAAATGCAGCACGCGACGCATGGGAGCGTCGCGTGAGGTTCTTGATGGCAACTCCGGCCATTCGCTTCTAGCGCTTGCCGCCCTTGCGCGTCTTCTTTGCCGCAGGGTCGATCTTGCCGAGCTTTACGAGCTCGTTGTACGTCTCGCGTCGGACCTTCGAAATGAGGGCGCGCTTGTGGCCGACGTTCTTGGACTTCGTGCGTTCAAAGTAGCGACCATTACGCACCTCGCGCACGATGCCGAGGGTCTGTGCACGTCGGGTGAAGCGGCGAATAAGCGCGGCAGAACTCTCGTTCTTCCCGCGTCGTACTTCGACTCGTGCTCCTGTTTCAGCCATGATGTGGAGACTTTAACACATCAGGCAAATGCCTTCAAGCGTTCGGCGAGATTCAGGAGCGGGAGGACAGTTTCTACTTGGGTTGCGCGGTTGCGGAGTATTGCGGAACCCTCAAGTGCTTCCTTACGTCCCATAATGAGAAGGTAGGGGCTGTTACGTCGCTCGGCGAGCCCCAGCTGTTCGGTGAGTGATTCCACCCCGATATTTTGAGTCAGCGGGACTCTCGCTTTCCGGAAGTCCTCGGCGAGGCGGATAGAGAGACGCTTCGCTTCGTCACCAATATGAACAAAAGAGTAACGAAGTCGCGCAACCGGAACTTTCTTCACAATCTTTCCTTCACTGGCTATCTGGAGCACTGCACAAGTTGCACTCATGGGTGTACCAGGGAAGAAATGGCGAGTGAGGTCGCTGTAACGTGAGCCCCACGCGACACGGCGGTCGCCCACCATAACTTCGAAGCACGTATCGTTCCAGATATTGCCGCGACTGATAAGATTTTTCGCGAGTTCGTACGGCGTCTCGGTCATTTCGAGATATTCGAGTAGGTCTTCGAAACGTTTTCGACTTGCATCCGAGAGATGTTCGGTTGGTGCGGGTAAATCTTCTCCGTATTCGTGGGCGATAGCAAACTCCGCAGCCTCAAGTGCATCGCGCTTCGCACAATTGATGCATTCTTCGGGGAGAATGCTTGCGCGCTTTTTAAAAAAGCTCCCGAGCTCGCGCGCGTAGCGAGCGCGCGTCTCTTTGTCGCCCATAGAATTGAGTCGGATGACAGGTTCTTCGTGGAAGAGGTCACGCACGAGCGCAATAAGTGCACGGATGACGACGACGTCAGCGATTGCACGATCAGTCCCGAGTGCGTGGAACTGTATCGTCGCCTTCTTTTGTGCAGGACGACCGGGAGCAATATTGGTATGCCAGAGGAAAAGAGGTTGACGAGGGTTTGGTGCACATTCGGTGTTTTGACACTGCCGTAAGAAACTCACGACGGTTTCTGCGATCGGATCGAGCGTTAGATGAGTGAGCGCTTCGGGGTACCCTTTATTTTTTGAGGCATTTCCGCGCGCTTTCATCGTGAGCGTTGAGAGTGGGGTAAAGCCGTAATACTGACCGACGGCGTGCGCTTTGCTCAGAAGTTCGTCTGCTCCAATCGTGTCGCGCATCATGGTGTTACCAGTGTTGTGGTGCTTGAAGTCGTGTCATAGGTCGTCGCACCAGGGAAGAAACTACTTTTTGAAATTGGGAGGAGTCGGAGGTCGACGCGACCGATAATATCTTTCTCGGGAAGCGGTCCCCACACGCGGCTGTCAGAGCTGTTGGGACGATTGTCACCCATGACGAAGTATTCTCCAGGAAGAAGTGAGACATTTTTTGTATACGTTGCATCTTCGTTCACGATATACGGTTCAGCAAGAGACACATTTTCCCCTTTTACAGTCGTAATGGTGATGACGCCATGATTAATAGAGACCGTCTCGCCCGGAAGGCCGATAATGCGCTTGATATAGAAGATGGAGGGATTGCCGGGGTAGCGGAAGACGATAACTTCTCCGCGCGCAGGCGCTTTGAAGTTGTATAAAAATTCATCGACGATGAGATAATCGAGATTTTCGAAGGTTGGATGCATCGATTCGCCGTCGACGACGAACGGCGAAACAACGAAGAGACGAATAGGGATAACAACGACGACAATAAGGAGTGCAAGCGTGAAAAGATCCTTCAGAAGACCCTTTCCAGTGTCAGACATGGGAGCATTGTACGCGTCTGTTTATAGAGTGCAAGCATTGTGCTCGTTGGTGAGCAAAAATGATCGCGCTCCGGGCCGCTAGGCCAAGTCTAACTATCATTTTTTCTCACCAACTCGCTTCATGGTACTATCGCAGGCATGGCACTCGTCATAGTCGGCCTCGGGAATCCGGGGAAGGAGTACGAAACAACGCGACACAACGCGGGACGGAACGCGGTGGAACTCGTTGCGAAGAATAACAGTTTCGATGAGTTCGTTTTTAATAAAACAAGCAACGCTTTAGTGAGCAAAGGGGCGATTGATGGAGAAAATGCGACGCTTGTCCTGCCGGAGACGATGATGAACCTCTCAGGGAAGGCAATCGCGACGTTCGTAAAGAGCCCGAAGGCAGCAAAAAATCTTCTCGTGATTCACGACGACCTCGACTTGCCGCTCGGCACTATCAAAATGGTCTTCGCGCGTGGCAGCGGCGGACATAAGGGTGTAGAGAGCGTGATGCGCGCCTTGAAGACCGATGCATTTGCGCGTATTCGCATCGGTGTCGCGCCTGCCGGCAAGAAAAATCAGGCAAAGAAACTCAAAGACGAAGAGAAAGTTATCAAGCTCGTGATAGGGAAGTGGAAACCGGCTGAAGCGGCTGCGGTAAAAAAAGTTTTGAAAAAAGCCGCCGAAGCCGTTCGCCTGTACGCTGTCGAAGGTATCGAATCCGCCACCCAATTCGCCAACACCCGCTAATACAAAAAGCAAAAACACTACCATATATGGTAGTGTTTTTGCTTTTGATTAACACTTAGTGTCAATCAATTTCAATTCATTTCTTCTTTCCTGCGTACGTCAGCGTCATGCGCTGTTCCTTCGGTTCAAACAGGGCAATGGTGAAGGGATAGGTCTTTCCGAGCTCCAAGGTCTCACGGAGTGCGGCGGGTGTTTCGAATTCAGATACGTGTACGAGTCCTGCGACACCTTCCTCAATCGAGGCGAGTGCGCCGTGCTTGTTGTACTTGATAATGACGCCCGGTACCTCCATACCCTTTGAGTAACGCTCGCTGGCGGTGTGCCATGGGTTCTCTTTGAGTGCCTTGATAGAGAGGGAAATCTTGCCGTCCTTTATCTCGATGACTTTCACCTTCACTTTGTCGCCGACATTGAAGAGTGCATGTGGATCTTCGACAAGGCCCCAATCGAGCTCGCTGATGTGCACGAGTCCTTCAAGTCCTGTCTCGAGCTTCACGAAGACACCGAAGTCGACGATACCAGTTACTTCGCCCTCGACTGCGTCGCCGAGCTGATATTTATCGATGAGTGATGCCTTCTCTTCAGCTTCGTTGCCGGTGCGCTCCGAGAAAATGAGTTTCCCTTCCTTTGCATCAGCGGTAATGATTCTCACTGAGAGAGGATGACCGATGAGATTCATGAGTTCACCGAGAATCTTGTCCTTATCACCTTCTGGTACTCGTGGATAATGATCCTTCGAGAGTTGCGAAGCAGGAAGGAATCCTTGGATGCCTTGCCACGAGAGGATAAGACCACCCTTGTTCGCTTCCTCAACAATGAGCGAGTACGGCGTTTCGGTGAGAATAGCTTGTTCGGCCTCGCCCCAGATAGCTGCTTGGCGCGCCTCCTTGAGCGAGAGTTCGATGTAGCCCTCGCGACCAGCAGGGTCGATAACCTTCGCACTGATAGAATCACCCGGATTCGCTTTGCGGAGTACGTCGGCGGCGTTGAGGTATTCACGACCGTAGATAAGGCCGGTGCCAAACGGAGGAAGGTCAATGTAGACACGACCGCGATTCATCGCGATGATGGTGCCCTCGACGAGGTCGCCGGAGGACGGCGGTGTCGGGATAGAATCGACAAGACCAGCCATCGGATGGCCTTCGGGGAGGTGGATTGTTGGTAGAGGGATAGCCTTTACCTTCGTCTCTTCAGACATATATATAAATGACATGCGGATTTTCGAGAAGGGTACTGAGGCCTTGCGGTCTTCAGGGTTAACACCTTTCTACTTACAAGCGAGTGAGCCAAAAGAGAGATTCTAATTTCTCTTTTGCGAACGAGCGCTGGAAGCAAGCTTTGCTTATTTCTCCGCACGCAACTCGGGGACTATAGCACAGAGATTCCAGAAATAAAATAGTTGAGGCCCGCCTATGGGGGCGGGCCTCGGAGACTTCGATGGAGATCGTGCCGCTTTCTTTGCAGGTGTCAGGCGCCGTTTGCCTGTCCTGGTCTGTGAGCGCGATTGATCATGATGGCGCAGGGCTGGCGCGCGCGGCGTAGGCGGGTGAACCTTGGGTCGGTATCTTCATACGCTTCTCCTTGTGATTGACGGTCGGAGTGCTGCGGAGTCGACGCCCATCTCGATGCAACTGAGAGAACGTCTATTCGAGAATATAACAGAAAAAAGCCCCTCTGCAAGGGTTCACTGGGGACAAGATTTATGCTACAATAGACATACTTTATATGGTCATAACCCACCACGGCGGACAGTGTTTTAAGGTGACACTTGGCGACCTCACCCTCGTCTTCGACCCTATAGCGAAGGGAGCGACTCTGCCCGCAGCGCGCTTCGGTGCGGACATCGCACTGGTGTCGCGCGACCATCCGGATATGAATGGTATTGAAGAGGTAACCTATGGCGAGAAGAAGCCCTTCGCGATTACGGGCCCCGGTGAATACGAGCGACAAGGAGTCGTCATCCAAGGATTTCTTTCAAAGAGTAAATACGGTTTGAAGAAGGGTGAGACCGAAGCAGTGAATACTATCTATAGTGTCGACCTCGAAGATATGACGATTGTGCATCTCGGTGCTCTCTGCGATACCGAGTTATCAAAAGAAGCGAGAGAGAGTATTGATGAAATCGACATTTTGTTTGTTCCAGTTGGTGGCGACGGTGTGCTCTCGCCCGACGACGCACACAAACTTGCAGTGTCGCTCGAACCGAAGATCATCATCCCGATGCACTGGAGCGGTATCGGCGAGCCCAAAGCGCTCGAGGCCTTCCTCAAAGAGTCGGGCAACGGCAGTGAGAAGGTGGATAAGCTGACCCTGAAGAAAAAGGATCTTATCGGTCGCGATGGGAGTATACTGGTGATACAGTCGTAACCCTTTGCTTAATTATGAAAACCGTTTTCGAACACATTGAACACGTAAAAGGGAAGCCGCACCATATTCGCAAGCGGGTCGCTTTCAGTGTCGCTGCAGGTGTGACGGGACTTATCACGTTTGTGTGGCTCGCAGGGTCTCTCGGTACCGGCGCGTTTGCGATTGCGGGGAGCTCGTTTGGAGAACAAACACCCGCAGCAGCGATTGATACTACAAACGCAGGGAGCAATCTCGCAGGAGCCGCCGCTGCACTGCAAAACTCAGAGACTAACGCACCCGCGCATATCGAAATTATCGATACCGCATCTTCGACGGTTCTGAAAAAGCAATCTGAACAGACGACGCTTCCTTTCTAATAATTGAATCATCATGGCTCGCGGGAAAGAGGACAAAGAAAAAGACGCGGCGACACCAGTCGCCGCGAACGTCATTGACCAGCCGATTGTCGCCGAGATGCGTCAGTCGTACATCGATTACGCGATGACCGTTATCACAGGGCGCGCACTTCCAGACGTACGCGACGGATTGAAGCCCGTGCACCGCCGTATCCTCTACGCGATGAAGGACATGGGCCTTGTGCCGGGTGCGAAATTCCGCAAGAGCGCGACAGTCGTCGGCGAAGTGCTCGGTAAGTATCACCCGCATGGCGATATTGCAGTGTACGACTCGATGGCCAAGATGGCGCAGACATTCTCGTATCGTTATCCGCTCGTCCTTGGGCAAGGGAACTTCGGTTCTATCGACGGCGATTCGCCAGCGGCCATGCGTTATACCGAAGCGAAGATGTCGCGCATCTCTGACTCGCTCCTTGCTGATCTTGAGAAGGAGACGGTCGCGTGGATACCCAACTACGACGCAACGCGCGAGGAGCCGAAGGTGCTCCCTGCGGCCTTGCCGAACTTGCTCCTCAACGGAACACTCGGTATCGCAGTCGGCATGGCGACCAATATTCCTCCACACAATCTCCGCGAAGTGGTCGCGGCGACCATTCACCTCATTGAAAATCCGGAAGCAACGACCAGTGACCTTCTTGAATTCGTAAAGGGTCCTGATTTCCCGATGGGCGGGGTCGCCTTTAATAAAACTGACATTGTGCACGCCTACAGCTCCGGCAAGGGTCCGGTCGTGGTGCGTGGCGAAGCAGAGATTGTCGATGATGGAAAAAAAGATACGCGCATTATCATCACGTCCATCCCGTATCGCGTAAACAAGAGCGAACTTATTTCGCGCATCGCTGATTTGGTACAGGAGAAAAAACTTGAAGGCATCCGCGATTTGCGCGACGAGTCTGCAGGAGATGACCACGGTATGCCTGATGTCCGTGTCGTGGTCGAGCTGAAGGGCACTGCGCACCCACAGGCAGTTCTTAATTCTTTGTATAAACACACTGAGCTCGAAAGCACCTTCCACTACAACATGCTCGCGCTTGTCGACGGCGTACCGGAGATGCTCTCGCTCCATGCGATGCTCGGCTACTTCGTCAAACATCGTCAGGAGGTCGTGAAGCGTCGCACCGAGTATGATCTCCGGCAAGCGGAGGCGCGCGAACATATTCTCCTTGGGCTCTGCAAGGCACTCGACCATATCGACGAAGTCATCGCGATTATCAAGAAGGCGGCAGATATCCCTTCCGCGAGTCTCGCGCTTCAGAAGAAATTTGCTTTTTCCGTACTTCAAGCAGCAGCGATTCTCGAGATGCGTCTCTCCAAGCTCGCAGGGCTCGAACGCAAGAAGCTCGAAGATGAACTCTCCGAAGTACAGGCGCTCATCGCGAGACTGAAAGACATTCTCTCTTCGGCAAAAAAGATTCTTGCCGTCGTGAAGAAGGAGCTCGAAGAACTCGCAGAGAAATATGGTGACGATCGTCGGACGAAAATCGTACGCGGTGGGGTCCAGAATATTTCTGTTGAAGACCTCGTACCAGATGAGGAATCAATGCTCGTACTCACGCAAGGCGGGTATGTGAAGCGGACGAATCCGAGCGAGTATAAGATACAGAAACGCGGCGGTGTGGGTGTGGTCGATATCGCGACCAAGGAAGAGGACATCGTGACGCACTTCCTCGTGACCTCAGCACACAGCGACCTTCTCTTCTTCACAAACTTCGGCAAGGCGTACCAGATTAAGATGTATGAAATTCCTGAGGGCAGGCGAGCGACCAAGGGCAAGAGCATTATGAATTTCCTCCCGCTTGCAGGGGACGAATCAGTCACAAGTGTGCTCGCGGTGCCGAAGGGTGCGGCACTTGAAGCGTCGTCGATTGTGTTTGTGACCCAAGAAGGGGTCGTGAAGCGAGTTGCTGCGAAGAGCTTCGCTGATGTACGTCGTTCGGGCATCATTGCGATTAGTTTAAAAAAGGGCGATACACTCGTTTCTGCAAATCTCGCCGGCAGTGTCGACACGGTCTCCGTCGTGACGTCGAAAGGGCAGTCGATTCGTTTTGAAGCCGAAGACGTACGCGAGATGGGCCGCACTGCCGGTGGCGTCCGCGGCATGAGTGTGCGAAAGGGCGACCGTGTTGTTTCGGCGGAGGTGATTCCCGCAACGGCGAAAGACGCATCGCTCCTCGTCATCATGAGCAAGGGCTACGGTAAGCGCACGAAGATGTCTGAATATAAAGTGCAGGGTCGTGGCGGCTCGGGCATTAAGACCGCCGAGGTCACGTCGAAGACCGGTGAGATTATTGGCGCAAAAATCGTCTCGGGTAATCTCGAGGGAGAAGAACTCGTTGTCGTGTCGAAGAAGGGGCAGGTGATACGTACCTCAGTTGCTGAAATCTCGCTTCTCTCACGCGCGACTCAAGGTGTCCGTATCATGAAGATGCGTGAGGGCGACTCTATCGCCTCAATGGTGGCATTGTGATATATTCCGGCAACGGACCTGTCACCGAGGTTCTACAGCCGGTAGTCTGACTGGATTGTCGATGAACGGCAATCGGTGATAACCGCGAGAGGTCGACGAAGCGCGTGTAGAATCTGACGAGATTCTCAATGCGTTCTGCCGACAGAAATCTCTCGCGGTTTTTCTTTTCTCGTTACATATTGTTATCAACAATCGGTCGATAAAGATAACAATATTTTGAGGTAGAATAAAAAAATGGGGAAACTTGAAGAGGCGTCTCGGAAAAGGAAGAAAAAGCGAGATATCCAAAACACCGTGTTAGCTGTCGTCGCGGTCACTGGCTTCATTGCGGTTGCGGCTGTTGCGGGGAATGCACTTCAGCTTCTTAAGTATCTGCCGAACGAAAAATATAACTTGAGATATCAGGCGAAAACGGCTGCAGGACGTCTCGTTGCGAAAGGTTTTTTGGTGTGGGAGGAACGAAACGGGAAGAAGTATTTGCGTATAACCCCGAAGGGGCGCAAAGCGTTTGCATTTGAACAAGCAAAAGTTGCTCTGAAGAATCAGAAGAAGAAATGGGATGGGCGCTGGCGTATGATCGTTTTTGATATTCCGGAACGTCGGAAATCGGTACGATTTCGTTTATGTGCAGTTATGCGTGATATCGGTTTCGTGCGGTTACAAAACAGCGTGTGGGTCTATCCTTTCGACTGTGAAGATTTCATTTCACTCCTTAAGGCAGAACTTAAGATAGGAAAGGATGTACTGTATGCGATCGTCGATACTGTCGAGCACGACGGGGGTCTTCGCCGACATTTCAATTTTCCGACAATATAGCAGACGGAATATTGTTATAATTATCGGTCGATAAAGATAACAATATTATTATTGCTGATTGCGCAGGGTCGATTTAGGAGTAGTATCTCGCTAGTCGTACAACTTTTGAAAGGAGGGTAATCGCATGGATTCCGTCGCGATGCTTGAGCAGCAGACTCACGTAATCGAATACAGCCCGAATTGTCGGATGCGGTATCTGGTTCGACTTGTCGCACCGGGCGAGGGTTATATCGACAAGCTGCCTTCAGGGAAGACGAAAGATGCTCTCGGTTGGGGTAGGACACTGAAAGAAGCCGCCTCGAGAGCTTTCAAAAGGCTGGAGACTCTCAGGAAGAAATTTCAGAAGGGATTGCACGATTTTTGAACACAGGCCGCTCCGGGAGCGGCCTGAATCTTTTTATGGTGTTGATTGCGCGGTTCGCCGCGGGGAGAGCATGGTACTTTATAGGTATGAGCGCGCATTTTAGTTCTCCGCACGAGAATGTTCTTCAGCTTGGACTCCGCGAGGGGATGAAGGTCGGCGACTTCGGTGCCGGCTCTGGCCACTATGCGCGTGCTGCCGCCGCAGTCGTCGGGCATGAAGGAAAGGTCTATGCAATCGACGTGCAGGAAGATGTCTTGAAACATTTGAAGCTCAACACTCATGTTCATCATCAAAGAACCATTGAGACGTTGTGGGGTGATATCGAGAAGCCGGGCGGTACACATCTGCGTG
>Ga0334722_10005752_pt1 | contig 12423 bp, 13 predicted proteins | sample C3_bottom_MG_FD_207210 | JGI IMG/M metagenome (GOLD analysis project Ga0334722, IMG submission 207210) | Sediment microbial communities from Yellowstone Lake, YNP, Wyoming, USA - C3_bottom | ecosystem: Environmental > Aquatic > Freshwater > Lake > Sediment | place: USA: Wyoming | collected...
TGGCGCGAGCAGGATGGCGAATATGCCTACGGGTGCCATGGCATAACCGGCCCACTGCGCCGTATAGCCCATTTGCGTCTGCAGCCATAGCGACTGGATCACCATGCTGCCGAGGAACAGGCCGTAGGCGAGGCTCAGCGCGAGCGCGCTCATGCCGAAGTTTCGGTGCCGGAACAGCTCCAGGTCGACGATCGGATGTTGATCGGTCAGTTCCCACACCAGGAACAGGCTGAAGCTGACGACCACGACCACGGCGAGGATCAGGATGAAATTCGAATTGAACCAGTCGAGTTCGTTGCCCTTGTCCAGCAGCACTTGCAGGCAGCCGACCCAGGTCACCAGCAGCGCGAGGCCGATGCGGTCCAGGGGGCGGTGCCGCAGCGGCGTCTCGCGGTCCTTGAGCAGCTGCCAGGTGCCGAAGGCCGCGATCGTGCCGATGGGGATATTGATGAAGAAGATCCAGGACCAGTGCGCGTTGTCGGTGATCCAGCCGCCGAGCAGCGGCCCGACGATGGGCGCAACCGTGGTCGTTGCGCCCCAAATGGACAGCGCCATGCCGCGTTTCTCCGGCGGGTAGTTGCCGAGCAGCAGCGCCTGCGACAGCGGCACCATGAAACCGGCCATCGCTCCCTGCAGCACGCGCGCGCTGATCAGCATGGGCAGGGTCCAGGACATGCCGCAGAGGAAGGAGGCGAGGGTGAACAGCGCCGTCGCCGTGGCGAACAGGCGCGCCTGGCCGTAGCGGTCGGCGAGCCAGCCCGTAAGCGGTACCGTGATCGCGTTGGCGACGGCGTAGGAGGTGATGACCCAGGCGCCCTGGCTGGTCGCGGCGCCCAAATCCCCGGTGATCGCCGGCAGGGACACGTTGGCGATGGTCAGGTCCAGCACCTGCATGAAATTCGCGGCTGCCAGCAGCATGGTAAGCAGCAAGGGTGCGCGATGTTCCGCGGCAGGCGCTGTGCTGGGCATGGCGAGCGCCTTGCTCATGCGACTCTAGCGCCCGCCGGACTTGGGCTCGGCGCTCGGGGCGGCTTCCTTGCCCGGCCGCGATGCGGCGCGGGCATCGCCGCCGTTCGCCTTGATGACTGCGGCCACGCGCTGATCGGCGAGTTCGGGCAGCGCGGCATAGGCCTTGGTCTGGTAGGCGGGCGCCGTGCGCGCATCCCTGGGTCGCAGCTCCCCCGAGCGCTCGTGCGTGTCGACTTCGACTTCCATCGACAGGCCGAGCTGCAGCGGGTGCTGCGTCAACTCGGCGGGATCAAGGGCGATGCGCACCGGCACGCGCTGCACCACTTTGATCCAATTGCCGGTCGCGTTCTGCGGCGGCAGCAGGGCGAAGGCGCTGCCGGTGCCGGCGCCGAATCCGGCCACCTTGCCGTGGTATTCGACCGCGCCGCCGTAGATGTCCGCGTGCAGCTTCACCGGCTGGCCGGGGCGCAGATTGAGCAGCTGGCGTTCCTTGAAGTTCGCATCCACCCATACCTGGTCCAGCGGAATCACAGCCATCAGCGGCGTGCCCGGGCCGACGCGCTGTCCTACCTGCACGCTGCGTTTGGCGACGATGCCGGAAACAGGCGCCGGCAATGCGGTGCGCGCATAGGCCAGATAGGCTTCGCGCAGCCGCGCCGCGGCGCTTTGCACGTCGGGGTGGGTCTCCACCGTGGTGTGGTCCACCAGCGTCCTTTGCGCGCTGAATTGCTGCCGGGCAGCGTCCAGTGCAGCCCTGGCGCTGCTCACCGCGTCGCGCGCGTGCTGCAGTTCCTCGGCAGGGACTGCGCCCGTTGCCGCGAGCGGCGCGCGCCGCGCGAGATCGGCGCTCGCACGCGTGAGCTCGGCTTCGCGCAGCGCCACGTTCGCCTCCAGCTCGGCGCCCGTGGCCATGAGATTGCGCACCTGGCGCACGCTGCGCGCGAGCGCGGCCTCGGCCTGGGCCAGGGCGACGCGGGAATCCGCCTGATCGAGCTCGACCAGGGTCTGGCCCGCTTTGACGTAATCGGTGTCGTCGGCGCCGATGGCGAGCACGGTGCCGGAGACCTGCGGCGTGATCTGCACCAGATTCCCGCCTACATAGGCATCGTCCGTCGATTCGACGTAGCGGCCGATGAGCGACCAATAGACGGCATAGCCTGCGCCCAGCGCGAGGAACAAGATCATGAGCAGCGAAAGCAGCAGCCTGCGCCGTCCGTTCGGCGGTGTGTTCTCGGCTGCGTCGGTCATCCTGTTACCTCCTGTTCTGCCATGTCAGGACGCGCTGCGTCCCGTGTCCTCGAAGCCGCCGCCCAGCGCGCGGATGAGATTGATGGAAAGTTCCAGTTCGTGCGCGCGCAGATTTGCGAGCTGGCTTCTCTGCTCCAGCAGCGGCGCCTCGGCCGCCAGCACCTGCAGGTAACTGCCGATGCCGGCGCGGTAACGCGCCAGCGCGAGCGTGTAGGCTTCGTCCGCATTGGCGAGCGCGCCATCGAGCTGCATACGCTGCGCATCGACAGAGCGCAGCGAGCTCAGCTGATCCACCACTTCGCGCAGGGCGTCGACCAGGGTCTGGTTGTACTGCTCCAGCGCCAGGTCATAGTCGGCATCCTTCGCGGCGAGGTTGCCGCGCAGGCGTCCGCCGTCGAACAGCGGCAGGCGCAGCGCCGGGCCGAAGCTCGGAATCTCGCTGCCGCGCGTCAACAGCTTGGAGATGCTGATGCTCTGCACGCCGACGAGCGCGGCGAGGTTGATGCTGGGGTAGAACTGCGCCTTGGCCGCGGCGATGTCGCGGCGCGCGGCTTCGACGCGCCAGCGCTGCGCGACCACATCCGGCCGCCTGCCGAGCAGGTCGGAGGGCAGCGCTGAAGGCAGCGCGAGCCCGCTATTTTTCAGGCGGGGTTGCGCAATCGCGAGGCCGCGGTCCGGACCCTGGCCGAGCAGCGCCGCCAGAAGGTTGCGTCCCAGCGCGATTTCCTCTTCCGCCTGGGTGATGCGCAGGCGCGCCGCCGGTATCGAAGCTTCGGCCTGTTTCAAGTCGACCTGGGAGTCCAGTCCCGCCGCGACCCGCTGGTGCACGAGCTCGAAAATGGCCTGGCGCTGCGCCAGCATGGCTTCGGCGAGTTCAAGTTGCTCGAAGCTGCGGCCAAGCTGCGCGTAGGCGCGCGCGACGCTGCAGGCCAGCAGCAGGCGCACGGCGTAGGCATCCACCTCCGCCGCGCGGACCTGTCCCAGCGCGGCATCGTAGGCTGCGCGGCTTCGACCCCACAGGTCGAACTCGTAGCCGAAGCTCGCGGCGAGCTGGGTCTGCGTGTGCCATGAACCGGCCAGGGGCGGCGGGAAGATGCCGGTCGCCGAAAAGTGCTGCCGCGTAACATCGGCGCCGGCGCTGGCCTGGGGCGCGAGCGCCGCGCCGGTGCTGGTCGCGAGCGCAGTCGCTCGGTCGATGCGAGCGCGCGCGCTGGCCATGCCCGGGCTCCCTGCAAGGGCTTCCGCGATCAGCGCATCCAGCTGCGCATCGCCGAAGCGCTGCCACCATGCGGCGCTGGGCCAATCGGCGGGCGAAAGCTTCGCGCCGGCAAGCGTCCGGCTGGCCGCCAGACGCGCGCTGTCGGTAGGCTGGGACTTCGGCGCCAGTCCGTCGAAACTGGCGCAGCCGCCGGCGAGCAGGGCGGCGAGCACGGCGGTGTGTGGCAGGACGCGCAGTCTGAGCGAGGCCGCTGTCACGCGTTGGCGACCATGCGCTTAAGCAGGTCTTCGAGCTGGTGCACTTCGCTTTTGGAGAATCCGCGCAGCAGGCGGTTGAATTCCTGCACCAGGGCCTCGAGTATCCTGGGATAGAGCCGCCTGCCTGCGGCCGTGAGTTGCAGGCGCACCGTCCTGCGATCGTCCTTGACGCGCACGCGCCGCAGCACGCCCTTCTTCTCCAGGCGGTCCAGCAGACGCGTCATCGCGCCGGGATCGTAGATCAGGATTTTGCACAGTTCGGCCGCCGTGGCCGCTGCGCCGTCGCCGAGCAGCATGACCACCACCCATTGCGCGTGGCTGATGTCCAGCGGGGCGAGCTTCTGGTTGATGGCCTCGACGATGGTCCGGCGCGCGCGGCCGATGAAGGCGCCGACTCCCAGGCTGGGGCGGAAAGTTTCGATGGCGTAGATAGGCTGCATCGCGGAGCGCTGTCCAGACGGGGAATCGATGCTAATTGCCTAGGCAAGCATTGTCAAGGCAAGGACGCGGCGGCGCGATGGCGGCGACGAGGGCTTGTCGGGGGCCTGCAACCGCCCTGTGCGGAGGCGACTTAGGGGCTCATTTCAGAATTACCGAAATGGCCTTCGATATAGGGGAGCATGAGGGGATGTATCCCCTCATCTTGAAATGGACTCTTAGGAAATGTGCTGGTTCGCCGCTTTATGCCAGGCAAGGCGCCAGGAATAATTGAGGCCGGAATACAAGCGCCAGGCGAGAAAGAGTCTGCGGTACATGGAGTATCTCCTTTGCGCGCGCGGAACCCGTCGCCGTTCCGCACCCGTCCCAGATCACGCTAGCCAATGAGCTAGGCACACTAGCAAAGCGGCACGGCAGATGCAACGGCGACCTTTGGGTTATGTCGTTTGGCTAGTTGCCGCTAGGGAGCTCAGGGCCTATCGTGGGCGCGAGGACTACTCGTCCTTGTTTGACTCCTTGTGCTCCTCCTTAACCCGCTTCGGCGGGTTTCTTTTTGCCGCTTCGGCGGGTTTCTTTTCCCTGCGCCAGCCTTGGCGTTGGCACGCTCCTGTCCTCCGCCAGTCCAGGGGGCGGGGCAACTCAGTTTGCCACGGAGAGGAAGTCGGCGAGTTCCCGGTCCGCAACCAGGATGTGAATCGTGAGCCAATCCTCCGGAAAATGAATCAATGGGATATGCAGGCCGCTAGAATCGCTTTCAAACTTGGCCTTATACCTTAGCGCCTGCTTGATCAGGCGGGTGTGTTCGGCCGCGTGCTGATCCGCTTTGGGGTAATGCTGCTCGGCCATCAGATGCTCCTCGAACGCAAAATGCACCTGCGAATGCCGGATGATCTTGTTCAGGAGTTCGACCCCGGCAGCCTTGCCCCTGCGTTCCTTTACGCTGACCACAAGCTGGTTGAACAGCTTGACCAGGTGCTCGTGATCGGTGTCCAGAATGGCATGGCCGGTTGCCAGCACATCGCTCCAGGCGATCCATTCCACGATCTATGCCTTGCGCAAGAGAAAGTGCGCCGCGTAGGGCTTGTCGTGCATCGGCACGTGCTCTTCCAGCCAGCCGCGAAGGAAGGGAATCATCTCCTCCGACACATCGGCGCTGAGGGATCTTGTCTGCAGCGACTCCAGCACGTCGGAAAACTTTCGGTGTTCGACGATGTGCCGTTCCAGTGCGGGATAGGCGTGGATACGCATCAGGCTTTCCTCGACCGCGAAATGGATGCGCGCAAAATCGGCGGCGCGAACAAGTGCCGAATGCACCGCCAACCAGCGTTCCTTTCCGATCACGGCATTCTCGATCAGCGTCACGCAGTCGGCGAGCACTTTGTGCTGTTCGTCAATCTCCTCGATGCCGACCGAGAACTCTGTCCGCCACTTCATAGCTCTTCCTCGACTTTGTTGGGGATCGCCGTCAGCCTAGTCCTGCGTTCAGGCGAGGGCATAGTAGCAAGAAACAAGTCTGTCATCTGTGCCGCTTACAATTTTGGCGCTCGCGGGCGCTTCCGCCCGAACGCCGAGTGCGAGCGGGGCGATGCCGCATTCGCGGCCCGGTTGGCGCGCGGCAGCGGTGGCCGGGCGCGAGACTGGCTGCCGGCTGGGGCGCCCGGCACCCGCCACAGCTCAGCCGATCGATCCCATGGGCCCCGGATAGCTCACCTCTTCCAGCGTTCCGGTGTCCACGTCGTAGATGAATCCGCGCACCGTGATCGCGTCCGGCCCGTTGGTCGGAAGCCAAGGGTGATTCAGGATAGCCGACATCCCGCGGCGCACATCCCAGGCGAGGCGTTCCGTCTGCTGGTCGCTGCGCGGGGCGTCGAGCGCTTCGATCTGGCCGCGGAAGGCATGAAACTGGGCCGGCGCGGACGCGCACTTGCCGCAACTCGTGAACGCGCGCGAGGTCGCCTGGCCCAGCAATTTCCCCGCCGCAGGATCGCCCTCCAGACCGGCTTTGAGCAAATCGTCGGTGAAGGCGAGCATGCCGCAACGCGTATGGTGGATCAGGATGATCTCGTTGGTATCGAGCAGGTGGTGCGAGATGATGAGGCAGCGGATCGCATCGTCGCTCACCACGCCCCCGGCGTTGCGGATGATGTGGGCATCGCCGGTTTGCAGGCCGAGCAGATCCTCTACGTCGAGGCGTGCGTCCATGCAAGCCACGACCGCCACGTGCCTGGCGGGGTTGATCGGCTGCTTTCCAGGGTAAGCGGGCCGGTGCAGCGCCTGCCCGCGCGCATACTGCCGGTTATGCTGCAGAAATTGATCGGTGTTCACGTTTGCCATGGTTCCTCCTCATCGAAAATTGCGGAGCCGGCGATGACAAGCTTCGTAGGATGGGTCCTGCCGCCCGCAGGAGCGGCGCGTTCATCCTAGCGCAATCGTGAATGGCAAAAAACCCGTAGCGGGTCATGGATATGAACTCCGGTGCCTGCCCGCCCGGGGCGCTGCGCAGGCTCTGCGCAGGCTTTGCGCGCCTGGCGCAGCCCGGGCTATTTTGCCAGAGCTGCGGCGACGAACTCGAGCCGGTCTTGCCCCCAGTGCATCTCCCCGTCGACGAAGAAGCTAGGCACACCGAAAACGCCGCGCGCGACCGCTTCCTCGGTGCTTTTTTTGAGTTGCTCTTTCACGGCAGGATCGTTCACCAGTGCCTGGAAGTCTGCGGCATCGAATCCGGCCTGACGCAGCACGGCCGCGAGTTCATCCTGGTCGCCCAGATTGCGCGGCTCGTTCCACATCGCATGAAAAATTGCGTCCAGGTACTTGTGGAACATCGCCCCCTGCGCCTGCAGGCCGGCTGCGCCGCGCATCAGCGTGAGCGTGTTCACCGGGAAATAGGGATTGTGATGAAAGGCGACGCCGTAGTGCTGCGCCCAGCGCTGCAGGTCCTGGCGCATCCATTTGGCTTTGGCCGGGGTCTCGGCCGGGCTGTGATTGCCGGTCGCCTTGAACACGCCGCCTAGCAGCGTCGGCCGCCAGACGATGTCGGCGCCATGCGCGGCGGCGATGCCCGGCAGCGTCTTGTACGCAAGGTAAGAGTACGGACTGCCGAAATCAAAATAGAACTCGACTTGCTTTTGCATAGTGTCTCCTCATGTTCGAGATAAACGCATCACCAGGACTCTATCCATGGACGCAGATCCAGTTCGTGCGTCCAGGCGTTGCGCGGCTGCAGGTGCAGCTGCCAGTAAGTCTCGGCGATCGCCTCCGGATCGACGATGCCGCCCTGCTGCTTGAGCGCGTAGCGCTGCGGAAAATTCTCGCGGATGAACTCGGTGTCGATGGCGGCATCGACCACGATCTGCGCCACGTGTATGCCCTTCGGACCGAGTTCGCGCGCCATGCTTTGCGCCAGCGCGCGCAGCGCATGCTTGGCCCCGGCGAACGCGGCGAAACCTTCGCGGCCGCGCAGGCTGGCAGACGCGCCGGTGAAGAAAATCGAACCGCGCGCGCGCGGCAGCATCACCCGCGCCGCTTCGCGCCCCATGAGAAAACCGCCGAAGCAGCCCATTTCCCACACCTTGTAATACACGCGCGCGCTGGTTTCGGCAATCGGGAAGCGCACGTTGGCGCCGATGTTGAACACCGCGACTTCTATCGGTGCGATCTCCTTTTCGATACGGGCGAACAGGGCGACGACCTCGTCCTCCTTGCGCGCGTCGGAGCCGAACGCATGTGCGCTGCCGCCCGCGGCCTCGATACTAGCCACCAACGGCGCGAGCTTGTCCGCCTGGCGTCGGGTGACGCAGGCGATATAGCCTTCCCGGGCGAAACGCCGCGCGATTGCGCCGCCGGTCGCATCGCCTGCGCCGACCACCAGGACCGCTTTCTTTTCGCTCATCACTTTGTCCTCGATCGAATTTGGACTGTAGGCGAGCCGCACGCTGCGGCGGATTCTGCGTCTATGCAGCGGCCGCAACCGCCTTGGGCTGTGCTTCGCGTATCGGCAGGTTCACCAGCGCGGCAGCCGTCGCGAGCGCGATGTCCGCGTACCACATCCAATCGTAGCTGCCGCTTTGGGCGACCGCCAGGCCGCCCAGCCAGGCGCCGAAGAAGCCGCCGATCTGGTGCGACAGCAGCGTCAGGCCAAACAGCGTGGCGAGATAGCGCGTGCCGAACAGCTTGCCGACCAAGCCCGCGGTCGGCGGCACCGTGGCGAGCCAGCTGACGCCCAGCACCATCGCAAAAATATAGAAGGTGAGCGCAGTGCGCGGCGCCATCAGGAACAGCGTGATCGCCACCGCGCGGATACCGTAGACCCAGACCAGCAGCATTTTCATGCGGTAGGTTTGCGCGAGCCAGCCTACGCTGAGGCTGCCGGCGATATTCGCCAGGCCGATGATGGCTAGCGATGCGGCCGAAACCGAGGCCGGGAGTCCGCATAGCGCCACCTCCCCCGGCAGGTGGGTGACCAGGAAGGCGATATGGAAACCGCAGGTGAAAAATCCTGCATGCAGGCACCAGTAGCTTCTGTCCTTGAACGCGAGCAGCGTCTGTTCCGACAGGCTGATGCCGCCCGCGTGCACCTTGGGCCCGCCGGTGTGCTTGTCGCGCAAGGGCAGCGCCAGCGGAATCGTGAACAGGGCGGAGGCGGCCAGGGACAAGAGTGCGGTGACCCAGCCGAAGGCGCTGATCAGCGCCTGCGCCAGGGGCGCGAATACGAACTGGCCGAAAGAGCCGCCGGCGTTGATGAAGCCCGAGGCAAAGGCGCGCCGCTCCGGCGGCAGGTGCTGCGCGGTGGCGCCGATGAGTATGGAAAAACTGGCCCCGCCTGCCCCGGCCGCGGACAGGACCCCAAGGCAGAAAATGAGCCCCAGGCTGGAGTGCATGAACGGCGTGATCGCCAGCCCCAATGCGAGCAAGACGGCGCCCAGGGCGATGATGCGGAACGAGCCGGCGCGGTCGGCCAGCGCGCCGAAAATGGGCTGCGCCGCGCCCCACACGAATTGGCCCACGGCGAGCGCAAAACTGATGCTGACGATCCCCAGCCCGGTGGAGGTATTGAGCGGCGACACGAACAGGCCCAGCGCATTGCGCAGACCCATGGTCACTGCAAGTATCAGCGCGGCGGAAATGACCAGGAACCAGTATTGGCGTTTGGCGCTCATGCGTGCTTTCCTGAGGGGATGGGAAGCGCGTCCAGGGCGCGCTCGATTCTGCGATGCAACTCGCCCACGCCTGCGTCGCCGAGGATGGATTCGACCTCGCACTGTGCTTTGCGCCACAGCGGCAGGGCAGCTTTCAGCTTGCGCCGGCCCGCCGCGGTGACGCTGATGCTGCGGCTGCGCGAATCGGCTCCGACGGCAATGCTCACCCAGCCTTGCGCTGCGAGCGGCGCCAGGTTGCGGCTGAGCGTGCTGCGGTCCATTTCCAGTTCGGCCGCGAACTCGGTCAGGGTGCGCTCGCCCCGGGCGGCATTGGCGAGCAGCGAGTACTGGGTGACTTTGATCCCCTGCGGGGACAGGTGCGCATCGTAGATGCGCGTCAGCCGGCGCGTCAGCTTGCGCAGCCGGGCGCAGGTGCAGCCGAAGTTGGGGATGGCGGAAGGCCGAGACATGGCGGTATCATAGCATATGCGTGTAACTACACGTATACACGATTCGGCCGCCGCGCCCAGGCATGAGCACGAGCGCGCAAGCGCTTGCAGAAGCGGGGCAGCCGGCCGATCCTGCCCGGCCCCTATTGCACTATTGCATCCCCGGTTTGTCAGGGATGCCCGGTCAAGGATGCGGAGATGATCTCCGCATCCGGCAATCGCCGCTCAGTCGACCTTGGCGCCGGAGGCTTTCACCACTTTGCCCCACTTCGTGATTTCGCCGCGGATGCTGACCGCCATCTGCTCCGGCGTCGAGCTCAGCACATCGTAGCCCTGGCTCGTCAGGCGGTCGCGGAACTCGGGTGTGGCCGCAGTCTTCACCAGGGCTGCATTCAGCCGCGCGATGATCTCGGGCGGCGTGCCGGCCGGCGCGACCACGCCGAACCAGACATAAGAATCGTAACCCGGGACGCCGGCCTCGGCGATGGTCGGGAGATCGGGCAGCAATTGCGAGCGCTTGGAACCGGTGACCGCGAGCGCGCGCAGCTTGCCGGCCTTGATGTGGGGCAGGGAAGAGGGAATGTTGTCGAACATCATGTTGACCTGCCCGGCGAGGAGGTCGGTCACCGCAGGCGAGCTGCCTTTGTACGGGATATGCAGCATGTCCACGCCGGTCATCGACTTGAACAGTTCGCCCGAGAGATGGATGCTAGTGCCGTTGCCGCTGGAGGCGTAGGTGAGCTTGCCCGGCTGCGCCTTGGCGAGGGCGATCACCTCCTGCACCGATTTCGCCGGGACCGAGGGATGCAGCACCAGCACGTTGTTGAGCGATACCAGCATCGATATCGGCGCGAAGTCCTTGATCGGATCGAAGGGAAGCTTGGAATACAAGGCCGGGTTGATCCCCATGATGCCGGAGGTGGTCATCAGCAGCGTGTAGCCGTCCGGTGCCGACTTGGCCGTGATTTCGGCGCCGATGTTGCCCCCCGCGCCCGGCCGGTTGTCGACCGTGACCGGCTGGCCCAGCAGCTGGCTGAGCGTGTGCGCGGTCGCGCGCGAGGCGATGTCCACCGCCCCGCCCGGCGGGAACGGGCAGACCAGGCGGATCGGCTTGTTCGGATAGGACTGCGCTTGCGCGCCCAGAACGGTGGTGGCGAGCGCGAGCGCTAGCATCAGCTTGTGCAACAATTTCATGTTATCTCCGTTTAGTCATACAGTGAATACGACGATCGCGAATGGTAGCACCGGCGCAGCCGGCCGCGGTGCTCGCACGGTGCGACCTGCTCGTCCTCAGGCAGGTGCGTGCCTGTGCGCGACCCAGACGTCGGCGCCAGGCTACTCGACGATCTTGTTCAGCGGCAGTTCGATGATGCCGCGCGCGCCCGCGGCGTAAAGCCGCGGAATGAGTTCGCGCACCTTCTTTTCCTCGACCACGGTCGACAAGTCCACCCATTCCGGGTCGGACAAGGTGGACACGGTAGGCGTCGCCAGCGCCGGCAGCAGCTTCAGCACCGCGTCCACGTTCTTCAGCGGCAGGTTCATCGACAGCAGCACGCGCGTCGCTGCCGCGATAGCGCCCTTCAACAGCATCAGCAGGCAATCGATTTTCGCGCTTTTCCATCCGTCCTTGAGCGATTCGTGGCAGGCGATGAAGCGCGGCGTGCTCTCCAGCACCACGTGCATGATCTTCAGGTTATTCGCGCGCAGCGAAGCGCCGGTTTCGGACACGTCCACGATCGCGTCCGCCAGTATCGGTGGTTTGACCTCGGTCGCGCCCCAGGAAAACTCGACGTTCGCCTGTACGCCGTGTTGTGCCAGGAAGCGCCGGGTCATGCCTGCGGCCTCAGTCGCGATGCGGCGACCCTGCAGGTCCTGCACCGTGTTGAACGGGGAGTCTTCCTTGGACGCCATCACCCAGCGCACCGGGCCGTAATTTGGCCAGGGCGCGCGCAGGTCGGCGATTTCCGCCACGTCGATGTCATTCTCCAGGATCCAGTCGAGGCCGGTGATGGCGCAGTCGAGTATGCCCTGGCCGACGTAGCGGGACATCTCCTGCGGCCGGATCAGGATGCACTCGATCTCGGGGTCGTCGATGTCCGGATAATAGGAGCGGCCGGAGATGCGCAGATCGTAGCCGGCGCGGATGAATAGTTTCTGCGTGGTTTCCTGCAGGCTGCCCTTGGGAATGCCTAGACGCAGCCGGGGTGTGCTCGTGTTCACTTGTGCCTTTCGCGCGAATCGGGTTGTGCAGGGATCCGCCGCAAGCCGACTCCCGCGACGGTCTATCCAAAAATGCGGCGCCTAGCTTACCGCAAACGCATCCCCGCGGTGCTCGTGCATGCGTGCAGCTTGCACACGATTCACTAGTCGACGCGGAAAATGTCGAGATAGGCGGTGTAGACGGATGCGGTCAGCACCGGGATCAGAACCAGATATCCGAGTCCGGCCGGAATTGCGGCGACCACGCCCAATACCATCAGCACCAGGCCGTAGACCAGAAACGGCAGCCAGTTCCTGAGGCAGGCAAAGAAGCTCGCCTTGAGCGCGGCGCCGACGGACAGGTCCCGCAACACGATGAGCGCGGGCGCAAACCAGGTCGCCATGTACAGCGGCATCGACAGGCCCGCCACCAGCAGCAGGGCGATCAGCATGGCCGCGACGGATATGCCCGCACCCTCGATGCCGCCGCGCGCCACGCCCATGAACAC
>Ga0334722_10005753_pt1 | contig 12422 bp, 12 predicted proteins | sample C3_bottom_MG_FD_207210 | JGI IMG/M metagenome (GOLD analysis project Ga0334722, IMG submission 207210) | Sediment microbial communities from Yellowstone Lake, YNP, Wyoming, USA - C3_bottom | ecosystem: Environmental > Aquatic > Freshwater > Lake > Sediment | place: USA: Wyoming | collected...
GTTCAAGCGCTTGATCCGCTCAAAAGGCGACGAATGCCCGCCGGTTATCTTCGCAATTTCCTTCGCCATTATTCACCTCACTTACTTACCTATACAAAACTCGTTAAAGATCCGCTCCAGGATATCGTCCGTATAGGTAGCGCCGATGATGAGCCCCAGGCTGTCCAAGGCACCACGGAGATCGACGGCAATGAACTCCGGTGATTGCGCGCCGCTGGCGGTTTCGAGCGCTTTGTCCAAACTTGCTTTCGCCTGATTAAGTGCGAACACGTGCCGCTGGTTCACTGCCCAGGCATGTTCTTTTGGCATAACCATGCCCTGTTTGGCCATTGCCGCGATCGCGCTTTTGAGCGACGAGAGCCCCTCCCCGGTTTTACAGGAAAGCGAAACCTGCTGATGCGACAAGGTAATCTGCTCAAGCTTCCTCGGCTTGTCAGCTTTGTTCAATACCAGAACGGCCTTCTTATCCGTTATACCCTTCAGCACCTGCCGGTCCTCGTCGGAAAGCGGTTCGGAGCTGTCGAGCACAACAAGCACGATGTCGGCTGACTCGATGGCCGCATGGCTCCTGCGCACACCTTCCTGCTCCACCACATCATGGCTATGGCGAATGCCGGCTGTATCCACGATCCTGATCGGTACGCCGTCGATGTTCAGGAACTCCTCGATAATATCCCTTGTGGTACCAGGAATGTCGGTTACGATCGCCCGGTCCTGTTTGAGCAGCGCGTTCAGGAGCGATGACTTGCCAACGTTCGGCTTGCCGACGATCGCTGTGGCAAAGCCTTCGCGCAGGATCCGGCCTGCAGCGAAACTCGCTTGCAGCAACGAGACATCCTCGGTCAAAGCCGCGATCTCGCGCGCCAAAGGACCGCCGGACTGTGTTTCAATATCTTCCTCGGGAAAATCGATGCCAGCTTCAACGGATGCGATGGTCCCGATCAGTCGGTCGCGGAGTGTCGTGACCTCTTTTGAGAGACCGCCCAGAAGCTGCTCGTTCGCTGCTTGATGGGCCCGCTCAGTGCGCGCCGAGATGATGTCCATCACGGCCTCGGCCTGGGTAAGGTCTATCCTGCCGTTCAAGAACGCTCGCTTCGTGAACTCTCCGGGCTCTGCCTGGCGCGCTCCGGAAGCAACGAGCGCGGCGACGGTGCGCCAGAGCGGCATCATGCCGCCATGACAGTTGATCTCGACCACGTCCTCCCGCGTATAGGTTTTGGGCGCGCGCATGATGCTCACCAGCGCTTCGTCGATGATCTCGCCCGAGGCATCTACGACATGGCCGTAATGGATCGTATGGGTCATCGCATCAGCCAGAGCCAGCCCTGATCTCGAACGGAACACCTGCGACGAGATCTCAATTGCATCCCCCCCGCTAACGCGGATAATGCCGATCCCGCCCTGTCCCGGCGCGGTCGAAACAGCGCATATGGTGTCCGTCTCAAACATGGGCGGTATATTACCACAAAGCACCAGGTCTCAAAACATCTTTTTGACAAGGATGCGCATACGATAAAGATAAAACGCCGTCTTTGCGAGCGCAGCGAAGCAATCTCGTATTTGGTATCTGTCTGAAAAACCGAGCTTGCCGCGTCGCTGCGCTCCTCGCAATGACAGCAAGGGAACATTTACCTCGATAAACGTCTCTTCCTGAACCGCGGCTTTTTGTGATAAAATAAGGCACTTGTTGTTACGGTCCATCTTATGAAAACAGCGGAATTAAAAGAACTTGTGGAAAAGTACTCGCCAGAACAGCTCGAGACCTGCATCGCTCAGCAGCTTGAGAAAGGGAAGAACCTTTGCAACATCGTGGACCAGACTGACACGGTGATCGCAGAGCTGAGCAAGGCAGCGGTCGTACAGGAGCTTATGAACCAGGGGTTGAGCTTTTCCGAAGCGCTCCGCGAGCTCGGCCGCAGGATCCGCGCTGTCTATGGCAGCGACGTAAAATAGTTTGTCGCACCGCATGGTTACGCGACTCTTACAACAAGAAAGAGAACCTTGGACACGGATAACTGCGGATTGAATTATGAAGGACCAGGATAAGACTTTGACGTATCCGCTTTTATCAGAGCCTTTATCCAGTTTTTTCCGTGTCAAAGATCTTATTCTATCGTGAAGAATATCATCTGATAACCTTTCAACGCAAAGGAACTGACCATGAACTCAAAACAACTCTGGGAACAATACAAGCAGCGCCTATGCGCCGCCTCCACCGTCGGCATCATGCTCGACACGAGCAGAATGAACATTGAAGAGGGATTCCTGAACCGCATGGAACCGGAGATGCAAAAAGCCTTCGCTGCCATGAACGCGCTCGAGTCAGGTAGCATTGCGAACCCGGACGAAAACCGCATGGTCGGACATTACTGGCTCCGTGCACCCGAGCGCGCGCCCTCAGCGCAGATCCGGCGCGAGATAGAGGAAACCAAACGGACCATAAAGGAATTTGCCTTTTCCGTTCATGCCGGGAAGATCGTTCCGCGAAAGGACGTCCTTTTCACAAGGATCCTGATCATCGGCATCGGCGGCTCTGCTCTGGGGCCCCAATTCATAGCGAATGCCCTCGGTACTTCCGCAGACAGGATGAGGCCAAGCTTTCTTGATAATACCGACCCGGACGGCATGGACCGCGTGCTTGCCGAGATCGGCAATGACCTTCAAAAAACGCTGACCATTGTCATTTCCAAGAGCGGCGGCACGGCAGAGACGAGGAACGGCATGCTCGAGGCTGCTGCTGCTTATAAAAGAGCCGGGCTTTTGTTTGAACAACATGCTGTCGCGATAACTGAAGTGGGTAGCAAGCTCTACAATATAGGAAAAAACGATGAATGGATTGCTATTTTCCCCATGTGGAACTGGATCGGTGGGAGAACATCCATCATGTCTGCTGTCGGTCTCCTGCCGGCAGCTTTGCAGGGCCTAAATATAGAAGAGTTCCTGCAGGGTGCGGCAGAATGCGATGAGGCAACGCGATCCAAAGATGTGCATTCAAATCCCGCGGCACTCCTTGCTCTTGCCTGGCATCATGCAACAGGCGGCAAAGGAGCAAAAGACATGGTCATCCTTCCCTACAAGGACCGGCTGATGCTCTTTTCGAAATATCTGCAGCAGCTCGTCATGGAATCGCTCGGCAAAGAAAAGGACCTGGCCGGCAAGGTCGTGAACCAGGGCATCACGGTCTACGGGAACAAGGGCAGCACGGACCAGCACGCCTACGTGCAGCAGCTGCGAGAAGGCGTGAACAATTTTTTCGCCACCTTCATCGAAGTGCTTCATGACCGCACCGGGCCGTCCCTGGAGGTGGAGCCCGGGGTCACCAGCGGCGATTATCTGAGCGCCTATCTTCAGGGAACGCGGAACGCCCTCTACGAGAACAACCGGGAATCGATCACGATCACCATCGAACGCCTCGATGCCCGGTCGATAGGCGCCCTGATCGCGCTGTATGAGCGGGCCGTGGGTCTTTACGCAACGCTCGTGAACGTCAATGCCTATCATCAGCCCGGCGTGGAAGCGGGAAAGAAAATGGCCGGCGCGATCATCAAGCTTCAGCACGACGCCCTTTCCCTCGTTCGCAGCAACCCCGACCGAGCCTTTACCGCCGAAGAAGTGGCAACGGAGATCAGAGCCGAAGAACAGATCGAATCGATCTTCAAGATCCTGGAGCATGCAAGCATGAACGAGGACCACCGCATAAAACGAATTCCGGGCAGGACCCTCTTCGATGCGCAATACCAGATAGCGGAGCAATGAAGCATGTCTGAACGGCTCGCAGTCATTCTGAACGATTACGGCATCGCCATGGAGCGCGCCTCTTCCTGGGCCTTCGGAGCGCCGCAGTCATTGCTCTCACACACCCGCGAGGAGATCAAGTGGGCGGTCAAGAACAGCATCACCTTCCTCACCCAGGATGACGAAAAGAAGCGCCTCCTGCTGCGCTCCAGCTTCATCAACCTGGCGCTTTTCATTCCCGATGAGGATGCTGCGGTCTCAGCCAAAGCGCAGGCGGCGCTCAAAACAGGCGACGTCAAGAACCTAAACATAGAGGAGATGAAGCAAGCCTTGGAGATCCTGAAACGCATCACGAGCGATCAGCAGGAGCTCATTCAGGAGATCGATGCGTTCCTGGCGAAATAAAAGAATGCTGTAGGAAGCACGACTTGCCACATAATTCACATAAAGCACATAAGTAGAGCTTTCAAAAAATACAAGATTTTTTCTGTGGTTTTTGTAACTTATGTGGCAGAAAAAAACTTTTACGGATCTATCAATGCTTGCAATCTGCGGATGATGTCTTGACCTGAACAGCTATGGGGATTTAGACAAAAAACCCGTTGCGACCCAGAGAGGTGCCTATGTTGACCATGCTTGCAAAACTGCTAAAAGTGCTGAACTCCGAGGCCGATCCCGCGCAGATCGGGCTCGCGTTCAGCTTCGCCATGCTGAGCGGCTTCCTGCCCTTCTTCAGCCCCCTTAATGCGATCGTTCTTCTGCTCGTCCTCCTGATCCGAATGAACCTGTCCGCCTATCTCCTCGGCACGGGCTTCTTCGCCGGCATCGCCTATCTGCTCGATCCCCTGTTCAGCCGGATCGGCCTGGCTTTGCTGACCGCGGCGCCGCTTGAGGGGCTTTGGACCGCAATGTACAACAGCACGATTTGGCGGATCCAGAGGTTCAACAACACTGTGGCGATGGGCGGCTTCGCCTTTGGGGTCCTGTTCTTCGTTCCGCTCTTCCTCCTGAGCAACGCCTTGATCCGGCAGTATCGCGAACGCCTGCTGAGCTGGGTGCGCAAATCGCGGCTCATGCAAATCATCATGGCAAGCAAATTTTATGGCGTTTACGAAAAGGTCTCGGGCTGGACAGGAGGTGCGGCATGAAAAAGTGGATCCGGTGGCAGGGACTGATCGCCTTCGTGGTGGTGGTCTGCTCCGTTGTTGTGCTCTGGCTCTTTTTTCTGGACGGCTTTGTCAAGCGCATGGTTGAACAGGTCGGCACGAGCCTGGCCGGCGCCGAGGTCGATCTGGTTGCTGCTGATGTGAAGCTCTTCCCCCTCGGCATCACGCTGAATGGACTGCAGGTGACGAACCCGGAGGAGCCGGCATTGAACAGCCTTGAATGCGCTCGGATCGCCTTCTCGCTCGACAGCCTGAACCTGCTGCGCAGAAAAGTGATCGTGAACGAGATGGCGGCAGAGGGAGTAAAATTCGGCACGAAACGAGCGAGACCGGGACGAGTGCCGAAGCCGCCGGAGAAAAAGCCCGGGGAAAAGAGCTCGTCCCTGTCACTGTCGTTCAGCATGCCCGACGCGAAGAAGATCCTTGAGACCGAGCAGCTCGAATCGCCGAAACTCATCGAAGCTGCAAGCGCCGACCTGGCCCGCGGGCAGGACCAGTGGCAGAAACGCATGAACGAGCTGCCTGACCGTACCGCCATCGATGCGTATAAGGCACGCATTCAGAAGATCAAACAATCGAAGAAATCCGGCATCGCCGGCCTGTCAGGCGAACTCGGCGAAGTGCGGACACTGACCAGAGACCTTGAGCAGGAACTGGAGCGCCTCAAAAAAAGCCGGGCGGCCTTCTCTGGCGATCTTTCCTCGGCACAGAAGCTTATCGCGGATATGCAGGAGTCGCCCATGAAGGACGTGCGGCGGCTGCGCGACAAGTACGGCATCTCGACAACCGGCCTCCAGAACATGAGCCAGGCGTTGTTCGGCGACAGCATCGGTTCCTGGGTGCGCACGTCCCTGCTCTGGTACAACCGGTTGCAGCCGGTGTTCCAGAGCACGGGTGAGAAGAAGGGCGACAAGCAGGTCGTGAAACCTCTGCGGGGCCGCGGCGTTGACGTACGCTTCAAGGAGTCGCGGCCTTTGCCGGACTTTCTGATCACCCGGACGGCGGTCTCGGCGGAACTCGATGCGGGCAGGCTTGCCGGAACGATCCGGAACATCACGCCGGAACAGCAGGTGCTCGGCAGCCCCCTTACCTTCTCGTTCTCCGGCGAGAAATTAAAGACCGCCCGGGCCCTGGAACTTGATGGCTCCCTGAACCATGTGGCGCCTTCAAAAACTGAGGATACGGCGCGGTTCGCTCTGCAGGGATACCGCGCGAAAGATCTTGCCCTGTCGGGCAGCAAAAACCTTCCGATCACGCTGCAGGACGGCCAGCTCGACCTCGACCTGCAAACGCAAAAGACCGGACAAGCGCTTACGGGCAAGCTCGTGGTGAAAGTGCGTGATGCCCGTTTGAACGCCGGGTCCGGCAATGCATCGGGACCACTCGAATCGGCGATCAGGAACTCTCTCTCGAAGGTCTCGCAGTTCACCCTGACGGCCGACCTCGCGGGAACACCGGAGAAATATGATGTAAAAATCACCTCCGACCTCGACCGCGTGCTGAAGGACGGTGTGGGCAGGGTTGTGCAGGAGCAGAGCGACCGGCTTGAAAAAGAGCTAAAGGCCGCGGTAATTGCCAAAACAGGCAAGCAGCTTGCCGACCTGCAGAAGAACTACAGCGGACTCTTGTCCATGAGCAGTAAGTTTGATGACACACAGAACCAGCTGAACGGGCTGATGAAAGAAACGACGGCGTCAAGCGGGGCGGGAAAGTTTAACTTACGCAGGTAAAACGGCCTGATGCGAACCTGAAAAATACCGGGGTAAGAGGGAACAGTAGGGAGGCCGGAAAAACGCCTCAACCACATTGAGCTTGAGGATTTCTCTGTATGCCCGGTGGTTGATTTTTGCCATTCCGTTACAGACGCTTCCTACGTAATGCTACAAATACGCCGAAAAATACGGCTTGATCTCGCGCAGCACATCGTCCGCGGCGAGCGGCACCATCTGGGCAAAACAATCAAGGTTCACCAGCGCGTTCACATTGGCATCCTTCTTTGCGGCATCGCGCAGCCGTATCGCAAAATCACGGTTCACGATCCCCACCCTTGCGTAAACATTCGCCAGGCCGTCCAGGGTCCAAGGCGGCGTGCTGCCGTCCTGTTTCTGAAAATATTGCGCCATCAGATACATGGTCGCCATCCTGAAGATGGTCTCGTCCAGCGAGGCAAAAGGAAGGTGAAAGCGGACCATGGGCTTTAACTGCGCCATCACCGGGCAGCCGCTCGTGGTCATGATAATGCCGATGAGCGGGCTCAAGCCCGCCTGGATGGTCGTGGACTTGGAGTAGGTGCGCTCCTCGACCGCCACCTTGACATCGACGTTCTCGTGGGACACGATGTCCTTGAACTGTTCTGCGATATCAGCGAAGTTCAGCGCTACCGGACAGTAGAGGTGCTCCTGTTCGTTGAGCGGGCAGTTCTCGCACTTATTATGGGTCAATAAGGTCCAGAGGGGCGGGTTCGGCCGCTTCTCAAGCTGCAGCGCCAGCGTAGCCCGGTCCAGGACCATGATGAACTGCTTGGTCGTCTTGTTCGTGAACGTGTAGGTATAAGCGATCGTTATCGGTGTTTCCATTCCCATGCCCCTCCTGCAGGTGCAACTGTATACCAAGGACCCGCGCCTTGTCAAGCCGGATGAAGCAAATTAGCTGTTGCAGTTCAGGATGAGAAGAATTATACTGCTCCACGAAAAGAATGCCGCCGGCCCGACACCTGAGCCGGCGTCAATTATTACGAAGGAGACCACGCATGGCAGAGGCAAAAAAAGGCGACATCGTATTGGTACACTATACCGGCAAACTGGCGGACGGCACCGTGTTCGACACGTCAAAGGAACGTCATCCCCTGAAGTTCACCATCGGCAACGGACAGGTGATCGCGGGGTTCGAAGAGGCGATCATCGGCATGAGCCCGGGAGATTCGAAGACCATCCGCATTCCCCCTGCACAGGCCTACGGCGAGCACCGCAAGGACCTCGTTATCACCTTCAGCCGGAGCCAGCTGCCGCAGGGCATGACCCCCCGGGTGGGACAGCGCCTTGAACTTACGCAGGAGAACGATCAAACCGCGCTCGTTACGATCGTGGGTGTTACCGATACGGACCTGATGCTCGACGCCAACCATCCCCTGGCCGGAAAAGAACTGACCTTCGACCTGCAGCTCGGGACCATCGAGTAATACCGGGAAGCAGGGCGCGTCAGATTATTGACGCTTCAGTATCGGCCCACTCGTCGCTCTATGATCGAACTATGAACAGGCCTCAGTCACGATCAGCATTCCGCATAGTCCTGTACTATCTGGTCTTCGGCATCACCTGGATCGCCGTCTCCGACCGGGTGCTGGAACTGCTCGTCCTGGACCCGCACCGGCTGAGCAGGCTCCAGACCTATAAGGGCTGGGCTTTCGTGTTTGCCAGCGGCCTGCTGATCTATTTCACGATCCAGCGCGAACTGCATGCAGGCCTGCGGGCGGAACAGGACCTGCGCGAATCCGAAGAAAAGTTCCACTCCCTCATTGAAACGGCCAACGACGCTGTATTCATCATCGACGCCGATACGGGTATCATCCTTGATACCAACAAACGGGCCAGCAGCCTTCTCGGCCTGCCCCGCGATGCCATCATCGGCATGCACCAGAACGCTATCCATCCTGCTGAACAAGCCGACAAATGCAGGGAGATCCTCGAAGCATCACTCAAAAAAGGAGGGGTGATCGTCGGCGATCTCTGCGTATTTCACCGCGATGGCCGCACCATTCCCGTGGAAGTAAGCGGCACCACCGTAGAGCGGGGCGGCAAACGGTTCCTTCAGCTCTTCTTCCGCGACATCTCCCTCCGCAAAGCGGCCGAAGACCTGGCTCAAAAGCGTCTCCAGCGCCTCGCGGCGCTCCATGCCATTGACATGATCATCAGCTCCAGCCTGAACCTTCGCGTCACGCTCTCGGAGGTCCTGGACCTTGTCATCTCCCAACTCCACGTCGACGCCGCCGACGTCCTGCTCCTGAACACGGACACCCAGACGCTCACCTTCGCAGCAGGCAGCGGCTTCCGGACCACCACCATCGAGCAATCCCGCCTCCGCATGGGCGAAGGTCTTGCCGGCACCGCCGCGCTGGAGCATCGGAGCATCATCGCCCCCGATCTTCGCGACCCCGCCTGCGGCTTTCTTCGCGCACCGCTGCTCGAGAGCGAGGGGTTCATCGCCTACGCGGTCGTGCCGCTCATGGCAAAGGGAAAGGTGCAGGGCGTGCTCGAGGTGCTGCACCGCGCGCCCTGGATGGTCGATGCGGAGTGGCAAAGCTACCTCGAAGCCCTTGCTGCCCAGGCCGCCATCGCCATAGACAACGCAGCCCTTTTCGATGAGCTGCAGCAATCGGCCATCGAGGTCACCCTTGCCTACGACGCCACGCTCGCAGGCTGGGCGCGCGCGCTCGACCTCCGGAGCAAGGAGACCGAGCAGCATACGGAGCGGGTGACGGAAATGACGCTCCGCCTCGCCCGGGCTATGGGCATGGGAGCAAAAGAGCTGGTGCATGTTCGCCGCGGTGCGCTGCTGCATGACATCGGCAAGATCGGCGTTTCGGACAACATCCTGCTGAAACCCGGTCCCCTGACCGACGAAGAGTGGACGATCATGCGCCGCCATCCCCTCTTTGCTTTCGAGATGCTCCAGCCGATCGCGTACCTGCGGCCTGCCCTGGATATTCCCTACTGTCACCATGAGTGGTGGGACGGCACAGGGTATCCGCGAAATCTCAAAGGAGAGCAGATCCCGCTTGCGGCGCGCATATTTGCCGTTGCCGATGTCTGGGACGCTCTTCTTGCAAAGGACCGTCCCTACCGGCAGGGGCAGTCCAAAGACGAGATCCGCGAACACATCCGCTCCCTCTCCGGCACCCAGCTGGACCCCAAGGTTGTGGATACGTTCCTGAGCATGGAGTGGTAAATAATCATAACCCGGACAAGCCGAAGGCACAAAGCATCTCTCGCAAAGCTCGCAAAGGACGCAAAGAAAATCCTAAGCCATGGCTTGCTCTTCGGTTTAAAACAAGAAAGTATTTTGACCCAAGGTTCCCTTTGCGCTCTTTGCGAACTCTGCGTGGCCCTCTTCTTGGCCATTGCGAGAAAAAGTTTTTGCCTTCGTAATTCATCCCTTTCATGCCTGCGAGGACCTCATGAGCAGCGGCTCACCTTTCGAACAAAACCCAGAACAATATGACGCCTGGTTCGAGAAACACCCCTTTGCCTACCAGTCCGAGATAAACGCCATTCGCATGCTTCTGCCCGACCCGGGCAAGGGGCTCGAGATCGGCGTGGGCAGCGGCCTCTTTGCTGGGCCTCTCAGCATCAGGACCGGCGTTGAACCGTCAATTGCTATGGCAGAACGCGCGCAAAAGCGCGGCATCGTTGTGGTCAAAGGTGTGGCTGAAGCGCTCCCGTTTGAGGATCACGAGTTCGACACAGCGCTCATGGTCACCACCGTCTGCTTTCTGGATGATCTTGATCTGGCGTTCCAGGAAGCGTTCCGCGTGCTGAAACCCGGCGGCGCTTTCATCATCGGGTTTGTTGACAAAAACAGCCCCATCGGCATGTCCTATGAAAAGAGAAAAAACGAAAGCCTGTTCTACAAGAATGCGACCTTCTATACCGTAGACGACCTCCTTTCGCATCTCAAGCAGGCAGGCTTCTCAACGTTCAGTTTCAGCCAGACGCTCTTCGGCCCAATAGATGAAATGCGCGAGCCGGACATGATAAAGAAGGGATACGGCGAGGGTTCATTTGTGGTGATCAAGGCGGTAAGGTGAAAGGAGCGGAGATCGTGAAACGCAGATCCATCATATCGCTTGTCAACACATCGGACCGGGCTTCTGGCATCCCGGCTGCGATCGATCTGCTCCGGATCGATTCGCTCCAGGGGAAAAGCGTCCTGCTTAAACCCAACTTCAATACCGCAGACCCCTTCCCCGGTTCCACGCATAACGATACACTGGCCGGCATGATCAAGCAGCTCCGAAAGATGGGAGCAAAAGCCGTCACGATCGGCGACAGGAGCGGCCCTGCGGATACATCAGACGTTATCAGTGAAAAAAAGGTGAATCAACTTTGCCGGGACCTTGGCGCAGAGCTCATGAACTTCGAGGACCTTCCGCATGACCAGTGGTCCCGCATCAGGCCAGAAGGTTGTCACTGGAGGGCCGGCTTCGACATTGCCGGGCCGGTGCTCGAAGCCGACGCTGTGGTGACCACCTGCTGTCTCAAGACCCACGGCTATGGCGCGGTATTCACGATGTCGCTCAAGCTCTCTGTCGGCATGGTGCACAAGCACAATATGAGCGAGCTCCATTCCTCGTCCCAGCACATGCAGAAGATGATAGCCGAGATCAACCAGGCCTACACGCCTGCTTTGATCGTGCTCGACGGCATCGAGGCATTTACAGACCATGGCCCCATGACCGGCACGCGCAAACGCGCCGACGTCATCCTCGCCGGAACGGACCGCGTTGCCATCGATGCCGTTGGAGTGGCGATACTAAAATCGCTTGGCAGCAACAAAGCCATAATGGATAAAAAGATCTTTGAGCAAGAGCAGATCGCTCGTGCAGCAGCGCTCGGCCTCGGCGCTACCGGGCCGGATAACATTGAGATCGTGACCAGCGATGACAAGAGCGCACAGTACGCCGACCGCATCCGAAAGATCCTGGAACAAGAATAACGCCATCAGACAAAACCATTTCCTGTACCGCTGCCCCCTGCTCCGTATCGACACCGCCGGATGATGAACCTGACATCGATTCGAATAGTTACGTCAAGTTATACCCAAAGAACCTTGACCATTCATATAATATATGTTAGTGTTTTCCGTCCATATAAAAACCTGTTTGGGCATCATTTTTGCTAAGTCGTAAACACCGAAAATCCGTTCTTTACGACTTAGGCCTAACTCGACAATCACTGGTTATTTTGCTGATAATGTTAAAGCTGATTTGCCTGTGAATTCCACGGAGACCACGATGAATTTGTTTCGTTATGCAATGCTGGCCGTGACAGTTGTAATTGTCGTCGGGTGTAAGAATGAAACCCTGATATTGAATGAATTAAAAGGCAAAATTGTCATTTCAACACAGAATGAAGTTAGCGAATTAGATGTGAAGTCATTGTCAGCGGGTAATCCACAATGGAGAGTTGTTTTAGAAAGCAAAGATGAATACCGATCCCCATCGTTGTCACCGGATGGCAAACAAATAGTTATGGGTTACTTGTCGGCAGAGGAGAGAATGGCCTCGACGATCGAATCGAGCCCCTATTATTACTTGGTTATTTACAATTCGAACGGAACCGGAAAAACCGTATTATTAAAAAATAAGTTCAACTATGAGTATCCATCCTGGTCTCCTGACGGCAAATTAATAGCATATATCATGTACCCGAACTGGCCTGAGAATAGAATAGGGAAATTGTGTATCTATGATCTGAAAAATAAACGAATCAAATACGTTGATAATATCAGCGCGGCAGTTGATCG
>Ga0334722_10005754_pt1 | contig 12421 bp, 14 predicted proteins | sample C3_bottom_MG_FD_207210 | JGI IMG/M metagenome (GOLD analysis project Ga0334722, IMG submission 207210) | Sediment microbial communities from Yellowstone Lake, YNP, Wyoming, USA - C3_bottom | ecosystem: Environmental > Aquatic > Freshwater > Lake > Sediment | place: USA: Wyoming | collected...
CCGCCCGAGCTATCGGCGAAGTAGCCCTTGAACCCACTGAGCAGCACCCCTAAGGGCGCGCCGATTGCGCAACGTGCAGTCGTGATGAAGAACGGCCCGGTCTTCACGCACGACGGCGTGTTGAGGTGGCGTGCGATCACGCCGCATCATCGCCAGGCTTCCCCGGCGGGCTGATCATGGGCCGCCAATCTCATGTCGGCGTCGATAGCCGTCCGCGTCAATAAATCCAACCGTAACGGGCCGCAGACTGGCTCCGTCCTTCCGCGTCACCACCTCCCAGGCACGACCCGGCGCCTGCAGGACGATCTGATTCAGCGTGTCGATCACCGTTCGGCCGCCACGACCGTCGAGCACGACCCTCAACTCACGGCCTGAGCCATGCCCGCCGCTGCCGATGCTGATACCACCTCTCCCCCATCTCGGCACCAAAGGAGAGAAGACTCGTCGCAAAGCGACCATGACTCCCGTGATTGGGGTCGGCGTGCTGATCGTGGATGGTGCATCGAGAAACGGCAACACGTCTGTCCTCGGCCGAATCACCAGAACGCCCCCCACGACCGCCGCGCGGTAGTCGCGGTGATGCGCCTCGAAGGCCCTGACGACATCACTGAGCGGCACGTCGCCTTGAGGACCGATCTTGGAGACCGGCCGCTCGTGCGGACGATCCTCGGACTCTCTGATCTCCAGCCCACATGGCACTCGCGCCGTGAGCAAAGCCATCGCAAACTCGACAGGTGGGCGTTGGGCCGCGCCAAGCAAGTACGAAGGCACAGCCGGCGGGATCGGCGTCCCGACGCTGAGGCTGACACTCACACCCAAGGCGACGGAGAAGTACTTCAGCATGAGTCTCACCGCTCCAAGAAGATCTGGCAGCGAGAAGCGGTTTCTTGACGATCCGCGATTCCGTGCGAGGTCCGATGTGATCAATGCGAAAGTATGCAATCCTGCAGGATGCACTACAAGCCGAAAAGGCTGGTGTATCGCGTTTGAGACAAGAAATCTGCGGCGATGCAATCTCCGCGTTGCGCAACGTGCAGTGCGTGATGAAAAACGGGATGCTCTTCAAGCGCGATGGCGTGATGGTGCCTGAGAGCTTCTTCCACCCGGGCCCGGTGAAAGGCTGGCGCGCAATGTAGCGAGCCTACAACACAAGTTGGGTTCGGCCGCCGCGACCTCGTGTAGACATTAGCTTGGCGGCCGATCTCGAGTGCGCGGAGTGCACGCGAATTCGAGTCACCGCTTCGGCAGGGCGGCCACGAATCCTTGGAGGATCGCGCGCACCTCCGTCGTGATCCGCTCGGCGCGCAGATCGGCCTCGGCTTCGGTTGCCAGTGCGCGGAGGTCGCCGCCGCGGACGCCCGCGTTATAGTGCCGCCGGCGCTCGGCCGTCATCCAGCCCAGCCGCTCGAATTCTGGTAGCCATTCCAGAAGTTTCAACGCGCGTTGTGCCGGCGACAGCGAGGCAAGGCGATCGTCAGGACCAATCGTGTAACCCTGTGGCCACGCCTTGTAGCCCGGCAGAAGCGCGGAAAGCTCCGCCGGCATCTCCTCGCCAGCGCCTTCGTGTGCCAATGGCCCGCCAGCGACTCGACAACTGACGAGCCCCGGGCCAACTGAGGAGCGCAGCTGATACCTAATACGTCGCCCCGGATTTAATGGCGAGGATTCAGGGGCCCCGAAGTACGTCCACTGGCCATCCGAGAACTCCCTTGCATTCATGCGCCCAACGTACAGGGCGGTTTGTCGGACCGGCTCGAGATCCTTGGCAAAGGCTTGCACCACGAAGCTGGAGAGGTACTCCCCACTGGACCGCAGGATCTCCAAGTCATACGTGTAATGGAGCGTGCCCGAGTCGACATGCAACGCATCGGCGCGCACGACCACATCTATGGCGTCTGGTCTCTGGTACGTGATGGTCTTCGTCTTCCCGTCGACGCCAATCCACGTCAGGAGTACGAGCCCCCTCGGCGCGTCCACCGTGACGACTCGCGGCTTCGGATCGTAGGTCTGCACCTGACCTGTCTTTGGGTTCAGTCGTTCGCCCATCCGGTACGTCGATGGGGACACCATTGCGAGGGCCGCCCTTTGCAACGGCACGCGGCGCACGGTCGATTGCGTCGCGGCCGTCGCCACGATCACACTCAGGCTACATAGTGTCCATACGATCGGTCGCATCAGAACCTCAGGTGCCAGTGTTGACAACAGGCGACCTCGTTCAAGGTGTCGGTTGAACCGTTGGCCCGGAAGATGTCCATCAATTGCGACCGTCGCCTCAGAGGCACACTAGCCGAGTCGACGTCGCAGTTGGTGCCGAGCCTGTGCTCAGCGTGAGCCCCGCTCGCCCAGTTCCTCAACTCGTAGTCAAATCTTCCACCCCATGGCAGGCTCTGGTCGTTGTACTGCAATACCTCCGCTTCAGGGAAAGCGTCGAGATAGGCCTGCGCTATATCCCTCAGTTTCCCGTTCGCATACGGCGTACCCCAGTGGTTCGTCCCTTGGGGGTGGGCAGGCGTGTTGGCGAAACCGATCAACTGGAACGACCCGGGACCCAATTCCAGCAATTCCTCAAGCCCGGGGACCCCGATATCCATCCGAAAGGTCGCCTGCTTGTCATTCAGCCACGCCCTGACCGTCACGCGTTCGCCAACTACCGGCGCCACATACCCTACGTCGAACCCACCGTCGGGGCCTGTGGTCCCGGAGGTCGCGCTGAGACTGCCGGCCGGCCGTGCGCCCACGTGGTAGAGGTCCATATGCCCGCCCGAGTTGGCCTCCGCCTCCAGTGTCAGCGTGACCACCACGCCGGGCGTCGGGGGACTCGTCATCACGTGGATGGTCGTGACATCCGGCGTCCCGGCGCCCTCGGGTCTGAGGGTTTGGCGGTCCGCCCAGACTTGCAGGTTCGCGGCGCTGCACGGCTCGCCGGCCGTCATCATGACCATCGCCTCTTGGTGCGCTGTCACGTCGTCGCCTGGCAGGGACCCGATGGGCGCGCCGTCAGGGACGGTGCGCTTGCCCGCGCGCCGCAGGTCCGTGATCCGTTTCACCACAGCCGCGTACCGTCGCGTCTTCACGTAACTCGTCCACGCCGCCACTGCCAGCGGCGCCTCGTCATCGGCCACCTGCTGCAGGTCGGGGATTGCCGGATCCAGCACTTCTGATTCCACGCTCACCGCATCGCCGGCTTCATGGTAGCGCACTTGGGCCGAGTAGGTGCGGCTCTGTCCGCCAAGCGTCACGGTCACGTCGTACGTCGTCAAGCGCATGACCGGCCCACCAAAAGTTCGCGCTTCGCCCGCGGTGGCGGCCGTTCCCGCTATGTCACCCCACGCTGCGTCGTAGTACGCGTGGCACGGGTCGTCGCCATAACAGAACGCCCTCCGCTGCAGGGTCACACGGGGGCCGCCAGCGGTGGCGTCAGGAGACGCAACCTGCATGCTGGCCCCAACGTCCTGCGTGCGGAGGTTGCGCAAAGACACCACCAGGTACGCGTCAGGCTCGGGCACCACGCCCGTCTCGACCCGCGCTACCTGCCGGGCCGCGCGATCGTAGCGCATCAAGCGCGCATACACGTCGCGCACGAACCACTCCTCGCGTGGATATTGGCCGCGGCGCGCTATCTCCGGGCGTGTCGCGCGAATCGACGACGCCCGGCCGGCTTGTCGGGCTGAATCTCGCGGGTCCGCCTGGAATCCGAATACGCCGATGCCCACCACTACCCACAACACACCAAATGCCAGCCCCGATCGTTGTACTGCCGTCATCGGTCCCCCTCTGGTTGCGCGCCGCACGCATACCTCAGCGGCTTGCCTGAGTGATCGTCACTAGTCCGCGCACCGGTCCGCGACCCTTCAACTCAGCTATGCCAGGCCACGCCAACCCCGGACAACCGCTCAACTCGGACGCGCTGGACGATCCGAGAGCACAACACGGCTGAGTGCAGGGTCTAGCGTCGGCGCCCAACCGTCCGGTGCAATTCGGCCAGAAAGTCGGTTACCGGCATGTCCGCGTAGCGGACGGCCAACGGGTGGTCTTTGCCGCCCGGTGCCGGTACGACGGTGCCGCGCTCGAACTGCAGTTCGAACTGCCCCTGGAGCCCGGTGGCCAATTCGTAATCGGCGCGCTCTGGACCCCGTGGCGCCTGAGCACCACGGCCGACTATTCCGCTAACGCCGGGCCGAATCGGCTGCAGAAACAGGACGTAGGTGGCGCGGGGCCGGGGCATGCGGAAACCGGGGGCCGTCTGCCTGGCGGTGCGGCCGTCGGCGAAACGGTGGGCCCCGCCCGGCACGCGGCAGTAGATCACGGAGCCGAGTACGACCGGGCCTTTCAGGCTCTCCTGCACGTGCACCGCGACTTCGGTCGTCACGTGCTGTTGGTCGGCCGCCAGGCGCGAGCGCGTCCCGAGGATTCTGCCAACCACCACCACGGAGGCGCGGCTGCCCAGTTCAGCCAGATTTGCGACCGGCACATCGCCCGCATCCAGCGCTTCGTCCAAGTGTGACCCGGCCGCCTTGACGCGGTCATACAGCAGCGGCGCCGTCTTCGCCGTGCCTTGTTGTGGCGGCGTGGCCTGCCCTGATATCGCTGCCGGCGCCAGCGTCAATACCGTCACGAGGCAGCCCCCCAACACGATCCGTGTCATCGATGTCCTCCATATCCTCAGGCGAGTTGGTCACCCCTACGGATCGCTACCAGGGCAAGCACAGGTACCCGCACTGATCAGCTGAAGCTCCGAAGTACCAGACCGAAGGGACTGAGTACTGGTCCCAGACGCGTTGGCCGTCTTCACAGAACTGGACAAAAAAGCTTGTTTCGTCGTACTCGTACAAGCCGTAGTAGCAGTCCGTACACCACATGAACGACGGACCATAGGGTTCAACTCCCACCAATTGTGGCGGACCGGGATTGCACTCGTTCGAACAGGTGCAGCTGTCCGCATCCCAGGATCCCCAGTTATTGATGCACTCCTGCTCCGGCCCGGTGCAGGGCGGCGGTATGCACTGACAAGCGTCCGGATCCCAGGAGCCACCCTCCTCGTTGATGCATTGAGATTCAAGCACCCCGCCCGGATCGCAGCCGCCTACGGCACAGTCCTGGTCGCTCTCGCACTCGTTGGTGCCGCAGCCAGACTTCTCGACGCATTGGTAGACTCCCGGAAACTCCTGACTCTCTTCACAGACGTAGTACGGGCTCGTCTCCCCCTCCTGGACGGTCGCCATGGCAGTCGGCGCCAGGCCCGCGGCCGCCGCCAGGGGCCCCGGCCCCGCCATCCACACAACCAATGCGGTGACGCCCAGAAGCAGTGCGACTCGTTTCACGACGTCCTCCCTCCTCGCTCGACACCGACGCTACGCCGTCGACCACGCACGGATCCGAGGCCCTCTGGCGCCGTCGCGTCACTCATGGCCGCCGCCGAGGCCACCATCGAGTACCGCCAGCACGTCTGATTCCTTCGCGCTCGGCAACCGACCGATCCACGTGTTTCTGACCGTGCCGCTCTTGTCCACCAGCAGTAACGTGGGCGTCCCGCGCGTGCCGACTGAGGTCAGTGGCGCCTGCACGACCTTCGCGCCGCTCACGCCCAGCCCCGCCAGGAAGCGCCGTGATTCGTCCACAGGTTGGGGCAGCACGGCGACGACCGCCGTTCGGCCCCGTCGCAGCGCCTCCGTCGTCAGCCGCTGGTAAAACGGGCCGCTGTCCGCGCAGAAGTGGCATTGCGTCGAGAGCACGAGCACCAGCGTCTGGTCGACTGATGCGAAATCCACGCCCGGCAGCGTCAGCGCCGTGCCCACGATCGGCCCCGGAGGCCGCGGCGGCTGGCGCTGCGTGGCGGTCGGCACGACGGGGCGAGGCTGCCACTGCTTGATGAGGACGGCGCAGCCGAGCACGGCGACCGCGAGAATGCCGACGTTGGCGAGCAGCTCGACAACGCGGTGCATCTGGTCAAAACGCGATCGGATCGGAACGGTCATGGGCCACCTCGACAGAATTGCAGGGCTCACGGAGGAGACGTGAGCCGCATCCTAGATTCGGACTTGCGTGGAAGTCGAGTGAGGTGGTACCGATCTGGTACCACTCTGGTACTCGATTCGTGCGGACCGCCGTCTCACTGAACTGCCTGCTATTCTGCGCCGTGGTCGCCAGTGGTGCAGATTCTCCCTTCGGCGCCGGGTTGAGTCGCGCCCGATCTGGCCGTCTCCGCCGATGTGGCTCAAGCGACCAGGGGTCGGTGCCGTGGCTCCGCTCGCGCGAAGCCGGGAGTTATCTGTTGTCGATGACTCTGCGTTGATCCGGAGGTTGCGGGGCGTCCGGTGATGACTGCGCGGACAGATCCGGGTGGGAATGTCTCAGGGACCGCACGATTCGTCGGACAACGACGCCAACTGTCTCGCCGCAGTGCTGGGCGTAGCAAGCCAGGAATTCGTGGTCGGTGTCGGATAGCCAGACGTGAAGCTGTTTGGACTTGGGCATCAGAAGCAACCGCGCGCTCCCCCGGGGACAGCGTCGATCATCGCCGGAACGCCAGCCACACCCACGCAAGCACATGCACGTGACCGCTGCTTGCTGGGTTCATACTGGCCTGCCAACGGTCACGTGCCATTACGTGCCAGGCCCGATGTGACCAGTGCGAGAGTATGCATTCGGCCAGGATCCACGACAAGCGGAAAGGGCTGGTGTATCTGATTTGCGACAGGAAATCTGCGGCGACGCAATCTCTGTGCAAGATCGTTCGCTAGCGGCCACGGTTCATGTTTCACGCTTCGTCATCGAGAACGGCATGGTCTTCAAGCGCGACGGCGTGATGATGCCAGAAGCGTTCTTCCACCCGGGTCCGGTAAGAGGCTGGCGCGCAAAGTAACAGGCGTACGGCTGGACTTGACGACACATTCACAGAATAATACCATCATGGCGTAGTGGTAATACCCAGGAGATTCCGACCGTGACCACCGTGTCGTTGAAGATGCCGGACGTGCTCGAACGGAGACTGGCTCGGCTGGCGACGAGCCGGGGAGTCACTCGGTCCGGCCTGATCCGCGAAGCGTTGGAGCGTCTTCTGACCGACGCGTCCGCCCACCCCGACTCCTGTCTGGCGCTTGCCTCCGATTTGATTGGGTCTGTCGAGGGACCCGCGGACCTCTCGCACAACAAGGCGCATCTCGAGGGGTTTGGCAAGTGACAAGACGCGTGCTCATGGATACTGGGCCACTGGTGGCCAGCCTGAACCGTCGGGATCGCTTTCACCGCTGGGCGAAGGCGCGGTTGAGCGAACTGGAGCCGCCGATTTGTACCTGTGAACCGGTGCTGGCCGAAGCCTGTTTCCTGTTGCGGGATATTCCCGGAGGCGCAGCCGCGGTCTTGAAGCTGATTGAACGCGGTGTGCTGCTGGTGGCCTTCCAGGTCTCCCCCAATACAAAATCGCTGGCCACCCTGATGGCGAAGTACGCCAACGTGCCGATGTCGCTGGCTGACGCATGTCTGGTACGGATGGCCGAATTGGACGACCGCAGCCTGCTGATGACCCTTGACGGCGACTTCCGCGTGTACCGTCGCCACGGAAGACAAGCGATTCCGGTGGCGATGCCGCCCGAGCTATCGGCGAAGTAGCCCTTGAACCCACTGAGCAGCACCCCTAAGGGCGCGCCGATTGCGCAACGTGCAGTCGTGATGAAGAACGGCCCGGTCTTCACGCACGACGGCGTGATGGTGCCAGAAGGCTTCTTCCACCCGGGCCCGGCGAAAGGCTGGCGCGCGAAGTAGCCGGTTTACAACGCTGGTTGGGTTCGGCCGCCGCTACCTCGACTGGACGTTAGGTTGGCGGCCGATCTCGAGTGCGCTGAGCATACGCGGTATCGAGTCACCGAGTCTGGCTGGTGGTCACAAAACCTTGGAGGATCGCCCGCACCTCTGTCGTGATTCGCTCGGCACGCAGATCTGCCTCGGCTTCGGTCGCCAGGGCGCGGAGGTCGCCGCGCCGCGCGCCCGTGTCGTAGTGGCGCCGGCGCTCAGTCGTCATCCAGCCCAGCCGTTCGAACTCGGGTAGCCACTCGAGTAACTTCTGCGCACGCTGCGCCGGCGAGAGCGCGGCGAGGCGATCGTCAGGGCCAATCGTGTACCCGTGCGGCCAGTCGCTGTAACCGGGAAGCAGCGCTAGAAGCTCTGGCGGCATCTCTCCACCAGTCGTGCCTCCGGAGCCGCCGTCGACGCGACATCGCACCAGGGCGGGCTGTGCCGAGGACGTCAGTCGAAACGTAACTTTGCTCCCAGGAAGCGGCGCAGGAGTGAAGCCTGGCAACGGTGCGAAGTCAGTCCACCGGCCGTCCTCGAACCCCCGTGCACTCATCCGCCCGATGTGTAGATCGCGCTGGGCGATTGGTGTCGCGTCTGCGGCAAACGACTGAACGACAAACCCAGACAGCTTGGTTCCGCCGGATGCAAGGCTCTCAATCTCGTAGACATACTCGTGAAGCCCGGACGCGTGCCGGGCCATACTCGCCCGCACGATCGCGTCTACAGTATCCGCGCGTTGGTAGACGACCGTCTTTTCCCGGCCGTCGGCACCAATCCACTTGAATCCGATCAAGCCGGTTCTGGCGTTGAGTATCACCACTCGCGGCTTCGGATCGTAAGTCAGGGTCTTGCCTGTCTTCGGATCGACCCGTTCTTGCATCTGATAGGTCGTCGGCGACTCGAACTTGAGCGGCGTCTTCTGCAGCGGCAAGCGGGCCAGGCGCGCCGTAGGCTGCGCCGCCAGGGCCACGACTCCGGCGACCAGCAACGCGGGCAGCAGAATGTGTTTCATCAGAACTGCAGCGCGACGACAACTCCGGGGCGAGCGCCTTCGACGGCTGAAGCGATCTCCGATAGATGACGTTGCAGTTTGGGCCAACTCGTCGTCGGCAGGACCAGGACGGCAAATGAGCGACCCTTGAGATTCTGCTGAAAAGAAAGGTTCTTGTCCGTGGTGATGAACACGTCGAAAGTGCCGTCTACCGCATCCAGCAGTGCACCGTTCGCCAGTTCGCCCCACCCCATCTCGTACGCAGTGCTCACCTCATGTGCAATCAGTGCAGCGCGAAGTGGGGCGGGGGTTCCCTGGTCGAAAAGGACTTTCATGACGCCTGGATTCAGGTCACGACGCGATGGCGTCGCCGAGGCTCTGTTCGGCGTGTGCGATCACCGCCTCGACCTGCTGCCGAGTGACGCCCGGAAACCACTCTATGAAGTCGTCGATCGTGGCGCCCGATTCGATGTTCTCAAAGAATGCCATCACTGGCACGCGCGTTCCTTTGAAAAGCCAGTTCCCGCTGACTTTGCCGGGCACCTGCTCCACGGCATGGCATCGGCTCCAATCCAACATACGGCCATCCTACTCGCGTCCCGGCCAGGCATCAAGCACACCGCCTCTTCCAGGGGGCGCGCTTGGGGCCTTATCCGGAATCAGCGCTGCGCCATGAGTCGCTCCAACTGGATCCGATGCCGCATCGGGTGCACCACGGCATGTTCGAGCATCTGGTCGATGCTGTAGTCGTATCCCCAGCGGGATTTGTAGAGGGCCGGCCACAGCTCGGCATTCTCGAGCAGCTCGAGGTGCCGGCGCCATCCCGCAAGCACGTCGTCCATGAACGTGCGGCCTTTCGTCGAGATGGCAACCAAATCGGTATCCGCATCGACATCAGTCACCGGCCGCTTGACGCACTCCCCAATCCACACAAGGTAATTGCGCGCCGCGCGCAGGATATGACCGCCGAGATGGTCGACCGATTGGTACGAGGGATCAGTGGTCTCCGGCAGCGGCAGGCCTGAGGCGCGGAACCTTTCCCAGGTCTCGAAGAACTGCTCGAGTTCGATCTCGTGAAGCTCGACGCAATTGCGGACGGCGTTGCTCTTGAACACGGTGCCCCTCCTACTTCCCTTTCTTCGCCCGCTCAGCGCGAGCCTGCGCCACCATGTCGCGGGTCTGGTTCATCAGCGTCGGCACGTGATACGGAATGCCGTCCTTGATCGTCCACTCGATCCCACCGCCGTGAGCCACGCTGATGGTCTTGTCGCCGGGCACGAGCGGCGCGTAGTTCGACACCGGCCGGCCGTTGAGCGTGACGATGTCCACGCCGTACGGGTTGAGGACCCGCAGGTTCTCGATCGGGTTGCCGTTCACCACGATCAGGTCCGCGATGTAGCCTTCGCGAATCCGGCCCAGCCGGTCCTCGAGGCCCAGCAATTTCGCTCCGTTCACGGTCGCGTGCTTGATCACCTCCAGCGGCTCGAACCCCGCCTCCTCCATCAACTCGAGTTCGCGGACGTAGCCGAAACCGTAGAGGTTGTAGATGAACCCGGCATCGTCGCCGACCGTGATGACGCCGCCCTTGTTCGAGAACTCGCGGAGCAGGCCCATCCACACCAGCAAGTCCTTCTGCCAGCGCACCTCCTGCGTGTGCGTCCAGCCGAAGAAATATGACCCGTGCTTCTCCAGGCCCGGCCGCCAGTATTCCTCCATCGTCGGGTGCAGGTAGTCCTTGAACCACGGCACGTTCTGCGCCCGGATGAGATCGCGGCTCGCCACGTACGCGTCCATCGTCGGGCACCACACGACGTTGTGCTTGATCATCAGGTCGAGCACGCCCGAGAGCTTCTCGCGATTGAGGTTCGGCTGCAGATACAGCTCGCCGGCGCGCCCGAAGCGATGGATTTCGTTCGAGGCGTTGTGATCGGGCGGAAAGTGCTGGATGCCGTCGAGCGCCGCGTCGGCCACGCCGTAGAAGTGTTCGATGGACGTGATGCCGAGCTCTGCGTAGTCCTTCGCGTTGGTTTCCTCGACCGCGATGTGCACGGCCGTCCGCAGGCCCTGCTTGTGCGCCTCGCCGAGCACCGCCTCCGCCTGGTCGCGATCCATCCCGAACAGCTTCAGTCCGTCTACGCCCTCAGCTTTCGCGTACCGCACGCCGTCTGGAATCTGGGCCGGCTTCATGCCCTTCGACATCCAGATGGTGCTGTAGATGAGCATCCGCGGCGCCACAAGGGTGTGCGCGTTGCTCTGTGCGCGCCACTGCTTCGACTTCGCCCAGTCGGAACTCACGTCGCGCACCGTCGTCACGCCAGACGCGAGATACAGATTCATCTCGTACTGCAGCGGCTGCGGCACATTGCCGCGCTCGTCCTGCAGGTGCATGTGCGCATTGATGAGACCGGGCAGCACGTACTTGCCGGTGGCGTCGATCACGGCGTCCGGAACCGGGTCGCCGGCCGACGATCGGCCGACCTTCGCGATGAGGCCGTCCTGCACCAGGATGTCGGTCGGGCCGTACGCGGGCTTGGCGTTTCCGTAGACCACCATCGCGTTCCGGATGAGGAGGCGCTTGACCGCCTGGGCGTGCTGCGGGACGTTGACCGCGGCCGTCACGAGTGGCTGCGCCGCGATCAGGTGCAACGCCGCCGCGACCGACAGAATGGCCGCGACCGACAGAAACCATGGCCGGATGTGAGCATGACGGGGTCGCATGTCTGAAGCCTCCTCCTTGCGCGCCAGCGCGTGTGCGCCCACAGGCTCTGGTGCACTTTGGGAGGAGAGTCTACCAGACACGCGACACGGCAACGTGTCGTCAACCGCCGAGTTTCTTCAACATCTCGGCCGCGTCGGTATTCTCAGGATCCAACGCCAGGGCACGTTTGCAGCTCGCGGTGGCTTTGGTGCGGTCGCCGCCGGCTAGATAGGCCTCCGCAAGACTGGAATGGGCCCAGCTCGATCCAGGGCTGACGGCGACGTTCAATTCGAGGATCGCGATCGCATCCTTGACCTTCGCGGCCTTCAGGAGACGCGATCCCAGGGTGTACAGTCCGTTGTCAAAATCGTACGCGTCGGGATCGCGCGCCTCGAGGACCCGATACTGCCGTACGGCGGCCGCCACGTCCTGGGCTTCAATCGTCTTCATCAGGGCATCGGCGATCGATTTGGGGTTGGCCCGTTTCTCCATGCTGGCGAGCATCGCGTCGAGTCGCGATCGGTCGAACAGTTCGCCGCCGACCACGACGGCGGCGATCCGCCGGGTGTTGGCGATCTGGTCGAGCGGGTTGGCGCCGAGCAACACCAGGTCGGCAATCTTCCCCTTCGCAATCGTGCCGAGCGAATCGGCCTGGCCAAGGAAGATCGTCGCGTTCGACGTGGCTGATTGCAGGGCCTCCATGGGTGTCAGTCCCGCATCGACCAGCAGCCCCAGTTCGTCGTGCAGACTGAATCCGGCAAAACAGAACGGGTTGCCCGTATCGGTCCCGGCAAGAAACCTGACGCCGGCCCGTCGCATTTCCGCGATCGCGACGGCTTCTTTCTGATTCCTGCGTGCGCGAAGCGAGTAGTCCTCGGCCGTTCGCGAAGCCAGGACCGGGTTGTTCTCCGGCTGCCAGTTCGATCTGACGGCCTCGCGCA
>Ga0334722_10005755_pt1 | contig 12421 bp, 11 predicted proteins | sample C3_bottom_MG_FD_207210 | JGI IMG/M metagenome (GOLD analysis project Ga0334722, IMG submission 207210) | Sediment microbial communities from Yellowstone Lake, YNP, Wyoming, USA - C3_bottom | ecosystem: Environmental > Aquatic > Freshwater > Lake > Sediment | place: USA: Wyoming | collected...
TCCAAACCTGATAAAACAGAGGTAAAAGCGATACTTGATAAAATCGAGCACTTTGCAGATGAACCAATGCTGACCCAAATCAAAAAACTGAAAACACCTTTTGATGGAGCGTATCGACTGCGTGCTGGAAATTATCGTGTTGTTTTTTACCTCGAGAATGATTTAATACTTATTTCCAAAGTGGCACATCGTAAAAATGTGTATGACGAATGAGTGCCCAAACCCTCATCTCCTTACTTGGTATCTACCTCTTCATTGCCGTCGGTTTTGGTGCCAAATGGACGTTCAAAGAGAAAATCGACGACCGTACTATTACGTTGCTTAGTGTCTATTTTTTGCAGATTTTTCTCACTTTTTGGGGATTGCTTAAGCGTCCTATCGACACCGAGTTACTCTTTGCCCCCTCGCTTTATTTAGGGATTTCACTTTTAGCGCTCTTGCTGATGATTCCTCTTTCGCGGCTAATTTTCAGTGATACGAAAGAACGTTCCATCGCTACGGTCGCGGCGCTCATCGGTAATACGGGAAATTTAGGAATTCCATTGGGGATTGCACTGTTTGGAGAGGTCAGCGTCCCGTATCTCACTCTCATTAATTTGGTTAACGTCTTTGTTGTCTATACCATCGGAGTATTTTATTACTCACGCGGAGAGTTTAGTGTTCGCCAATCACTCTTGAATATTGTCAAACTTCCTGTACTGTGGGCAGCGATGGTGGCGATTGTCTTAAATTTAGTAGGGTATCACCCCAGTGTTGCGGTGGATAAAACACTGATGATGGGGGCGTATGCGTCGATGACGATGCAGTTGGTATTGTTTGGAATTTATTTGTATGGGATAAAATTGACACATATCAATCTACGTCTTACGGTATGGGTGAATGGGACAAAATTTATTCTGATACCGGCAATCGCGTTTGGTGTGTTAGGGATGGTGGAGATGTCACCGATGGTAAAGGGGCTTTTATTTTTGGAGCTGATTGTCCCGCTGGCAGTTGCAAACGTCAATCTTGCCTCGCTGTATAATTGTTCCCCTCGCACCGTGACGGTACAGGTATTTATAACGTCGGTGCTGTTTTTGGGAATAGCGTTTGTGTTACCTACGCTGCTAAAAATGTTTTAATATTTTCTATTGTAGCTGTAATTAAACGTTCACGCGCTTCACGTGATGTCCATGCGATATGGGGAGTAATATAAAGCCGTTCTGAGTGTTTGACGCTTAGGAGCGGATGCGGTGTTCTCATAGGCTCCTTGACTAACACGTCCAAACCAACATAAATGGGTTTGACATCGATGATAACCGAAAGAGCATCCTCATCAACGATTCCACCGCGTCCGAGATTGAGCAGTACCGCACCATCTTTCATCTGTAACAGTTCGGAGTGGGAAATGAGATTTTCGGTTGAGGGATTTAGCGGTGCGTGAATAGAGATAACGTCGCTGTTTTCGATCAAACGGCTAAGGGTTGTTTTTTCAAACTCGCTGTTTTCATTTTTACCCGAAGTAGAGTAATAACAAACGTGTGCACCAAATGCACGTGCGATGTTTGCGACACTGCGTCCGATTTCACCCAGTCCGATAATCCCCCATGTTTTCCCGCGCAATTCGCTAAACGAAGGACCGATGTGCGTAAATACCGACTCTTTTTGCCAGTTACCGCTTTTGACGTATTCATCATAATAACGGGAGTGTCCCATGAGATAAAAGAGCATGGAAAACGTATGTTGAACTACAGCATCGGTGGAGTATCCTGCGATGTTTTTGACGGTGATTCCACGACGCACTGCCGCTTCATGGTCGATGTTATTCGTCCCCGTTGCGGCTACACAGATAAGTTTTAGATGAGGAGAGGCTTCCATTACCGCATCGCTGATAACCACTTTGTTGGTCACGATGACTTCGGCATCCTGTACTCGTTGGATTGTCTCTTCGGCAGAGGTGGTAGAGTATGCGCTAACCTCACCTAATGTATCAAACCCAACTAACGAGGTATCACCGAATGTTAGGGTATCGAGTAATACAATGTTCATAAGACTCCTATTTTATGTTACTTTGCTCACTAAAACATGCCCTTGGCATCTTTTAGTTAGAGCTATCGTCTTTGATCTTTTTAATCAATTTTTCCGCTTTTTTGAGCGCTTTTTTCACTTTGTCAAAGACCAGAACAACTGCCATCCGTCGTCCAACATGAGATTCTGGTTTGCCAAAGACACGAACAAAGCTTTTTGCATCAAAGAGGGAATCATCTACATCAATAACGGGCTCATGCGATTCAACAGTGGATTTGAACGCTGCGCTCGCTCCATCACCATAAAAGGTAAATCCAAGAGGAAGTCCTAATACGGCGCGAACGTGCAGGGCAAATTCGCTTTGGCTTTGTGTAATCAAGGTCACCAATCCCGTATCATGCGGGCGAGGACTTACTTCGCTAAAATAGACCTCATCCCCTTTTACAAACAGCTCAACACCAAACAATCCGCGACCGCCCAATCCGTCGGTAATGGCTTGTGCAATCGCCTTTGAACGTTTGAGTGCTTTTTTGGACATCTCCATAGGCTGCCAGCTAAAAATATAGTCGCCGTCTTTTTGGATATGCCCGATAGGTTCACAAAATATTGTCTCTGTCCCGTTTCGTGCTGTGAGTAAGGTAATCTCATAATCAAAATGGACAAATTCTTCGACGATCAGCTCGCTCGCATCACCACGTGCTTCTTTGGCAATTTCCCATGAACTTTCTAAATCAAAAGGGCTTCGTGCGATACTCTGACCATGTCCAGAAGAGCTCATAACGGGCTTGATAACACACGGAAAACCGACATCTTCTGCCGCCGTACACATATCTTCATAGTTGCTCACAAAATGATAACGGCTTGTTTGTAGTCCCAGTTCTTCACTCGCAAAGCGGCGAATATTTTTACGGTTCATGGTTTTGCTGACCGCTTCGGCGTTAGGGATGACGCAAAAACCTTCCGCTTCTGCCTCAAAAAGGGCATCAATACTGATGGCTTCGATTTCAGGGAGAATATAATCGGGTTTCTCTTTACGGATAATTTTTAACACCGCTTCTTTGTCTTGCATGTTAATAACATACGAGCGATTCGCAACAAGGTGTGCCGGAGCATGTTTATAGCGATCCACTGCGACCACTTCAATCCCTAAACGTTGTGCTTCAATAGCAACTTCTTTACCGAGTTCGCCAGAACCCAACAACATGATTTTTTTGGAATTATTTTTAAGAGGTGCGCTAAAGAGCATAGGTATAGCCTTGCGTAAAAATTTAGATATGCAATTGTATCACAGGGTTTGTAATGGGTTTGTTACAGAGGAAAAAAAGGAAAAAAAATTGAAGGTGTAACAAAAGTGCCGAAGCACCTTTGATTACAGGCGAGATTCGTAACGTCGCATCATATAGAGACGTTTTAACATCTTCTTGCGAGCGCTGATTTTGAACTGTTTGCGTTTTTCCGTTTCCGTTATATGGTTACGGCGCGCACGAGCTTCAGTAACAACAAGATTACGATCTGTTTGTTTCTTGAAGCGTCGGTAAGCAGCGTCAAAGTTATCATCTTGGCGTAAGATAATTCCAGGCATTCACATCACCCACTTTCTATTTAAAATTTTCGAACTGCAATTATAGCGTAACAAGCTATTTTTTATCTTTTTATTGGATATGATTATACTTATTGCGTTTATCTGTACAATGGAGTATTTTTATGAACCCTAAAAAATCGTTGTTATGGCTTGTATTCACAGGAATGATGATCCCTCCTATGGGGTGGTTGTTTCTTCTCTCATACTCATCGCTTTTCACGTTTGAAGAGCTTTTTAAAATCGTTTTTTCACTCCCAATGCTTGTGTATATGGGGATTGCAACGAGTGCGATGATTATTGGATTTTCTCAAAAGTTTAATACGCTTGAAACCATGATTGAGGATAAAAATCGTAATGAAGAATCGGCATTTTTGATTTCGAAAATGCCTTATTATTTTTTGATTGGTCAAACGATTTACAATCTTTTAGGACCTGCTGTAGTATTGTGGGGCAAGTCGTTTATGAGTACAGAGCGTTTTATTTTGGCGGAACTTTCTGTATTTCCTTTATTGTTTTTGTTTATTATCCCCGTTTTTATCCTCTTTGTTCAACGGCTTGAAGAGTGGGTGTCGCATGTTCCTCTAAGCCAACGTTATCGTTTTATCTCCTTTGGCAAAAAAATGCTTCTATCTTTATTTACTACTATTATCGGGATTAGTACGCTATTGATTCTTATAAACGTTATTTTGGTTTATGTTAATTCCACAATTAATCTTTCGTCATTAATAGAAAAAAATATTATTATCGCGTTTATTGGAATTTGTATTTCGGCGATCAATATTGCGTTGGTGATTTCGCAGGTTACAAAGCCGGTTAAGGAGCTCACCTATCAGCTCAGTACCGATTTGTTTGATCTTACGAAAGTATTTTGTGCCCATACGCGGGATGAAACGGGTGTGATGGCCCGAAGTTTACGCGACTTTATCAGCGAAATCGAGCGCTCAACGCAATCTTCAAAAGAAATTGCGACCGCCAATTTGACTGCTGCTCATAATCTGGGAACTATTTCCAATGGGATTCAAGAGCGCGTCCACAAAGAAAATGCTATTGTTGCTAAGACGACGGAAGATGGCCATTCCATACAGGTAATTGTAGAGCAGGGGGCGGATGCTTTTGCCCGCACGCAAGAAAATATGGACAGAGCTTTCGAGCAACTCCAAAACGGTCATCATGAGCTTGAAACATTATTGCATACGATCAATCGAAGTGCTGAGCTCGAAGAGGATTTGAGTCATAAGCTGCAACAGCTTAATTCTGAAGCTTCACAGGTGAAGCATATTCTTTTGGTTATCGGGGATATTGCCGATCAAACTAACCTCTTGGCGCTTAATGCTGCTATTGAAGCGGCGCGTGCGGGTGAGCATGGTCGTGGATTTGCAGTGGTTGCGGATGAGGTGCGAAAGCTCGCCGAACGTACACAAAAGAGTCTTGTTGAGATCAATGCTACGATTAACGTTATCGTCCAAAGTATCTCCGAAGCAACCGATCAGATGCAATACAATACCGAAGCCATGGGCAATGTAACGTCGATATCCAATAAAGTGGATCGAAATATCAATGAGACCGTCAGTGCAATGGAAAAAACAGCCCTTCTTACTTCACAAAGTGTCCAAAACTCTAAAATAATTGCTCAACATATTGATTCCATGTTGACACAAATCGACTCCATCAACTCCATTACTACGCTCAATGAATCTTCTATGCAAGACCTCTCAGAGATTGCAGTCTCTATTGAAAATTCTGCTAATTCACTTTATCAGCAACTAGGACAGTTCAAGACACATTAATAAAGTCCTATTCCGCTAAAATACCTTTATGATAACTACAGATTCCATCGAGGCCTTAAAGGCCCGTCTTGACATTGTTGATGTGGTTGGGTCGTATGTAGAGCTCAAACGTTCTGGTGCAAATTTTAAAGCGCCGTGTCCGTTTCACGATGAAAAATCTGCCAGTTTTATGGTCAATGCCCAACGCCAGCGCTATCACTGTTTTGGATGCGGCGTGGATGGAGATGCGATCTCTTTTACAATGGAGTATGAAAAACTTTCATATCCTGAAGCCATCGAAAAACTCGCTTCGTCGGTCAATTTTACGCTTCATTATACGGATAATAATGAGAGAAAAGAGCGTTCAAACCTGCTAGAAACTCTCAGTGGCTGGTATCAAAAGCTTTTAGGGGATAACGTTACGGCATCTTCGTATCTTCATGAACGGGGTATTTTCGCGTCGAGTATTGAAAAATTTGGTATCGGATACGCCCCTGCCTCTGCCGCTACGCTACGCTTTTTAGAACAACACCATTTTAATCCCCAAGAAGGAGTTGAGCAAGGGGCAATCGGTCGGGGAGACGAGGGTAAGCTGTTTGCCCGTTTTATCGAACGGATCACGTTTCCGATCCATTCAAACAGTGGAGCCATTGTGGGATTTGGCGGACGTACCATCACAGGGCACCAAGCCAAATACGTCAATTCTTCCCAAAGTGCTATTTTTAACAAATCCCGCCTCTTGTATGCGTATCATCTCGCACGCGATACCATTTACAAAGGGGGCGAGATTATCGTCACAGAAGGGTACTTGGATGTCGTTATGCTGCACCAAGCAGGGTTTACCCATGCGGTGGCGACGCTAGGTACGGCTCTTACCGCAGAGCATCTCCCAACATTGCGAAAAGGTGAGCCAAAAGTTCTCGTAGCGTACGATGGAGATAAAGCAGGACGTGCTGCGGCGCTTAAAGCGGCCAAGCTCCTTAGCGGTGGCGGGTTTGAGGGGGGCGTTGTCCTTTTTGAAGGGGGGCTTGATCCTGCTGATATGGTACGTGAGGGACGTATTGGAGAGCTTAATACTTTGTTGCGTACGCCGATATCGTTTATCGAATTTGTTCTTACCGAGACCATATCAACGTACAATCTAAGCGATCCAAGAGCCAAAGAGAGTGCAATGCACGAAAGTATCGCGTATCTCAAAACACTTTCTCCGTTGATGCAAGAAGAGTATCGAGCCTTTACCGCCTCGCGCTTGGGTGTCTCTCCTGCGCTGGTTCGTCTTGCGCAACCCTCATCCACGGCACACGCTCCTGTTAATTTTACCCATCACGATATTTGGGAATTAAGCTTTGTAAAAACGCTTCTTGAGAGACCAACTCTTGTTGATTCGTTGTTGGATTTTATTGAACCCTCTTTGTTCCAATATCATGGAAGCGAGTTTCACAGTGCCATTGAAGGTTCGGATGATCCGAGATTAAATGCGATTATCATGGACGATAAAATTCGTATTTTTGAAGGAGATGAGGGAATCCGAGCGGAACTTATCACTTTCTTAACACACTATTACAATCGAGAACTCAAAAAAATTGCCAGTGAAAATTTGGTATCATTCGATCAAAAGTCGTATTTAATTCGTCAGATGCGCGATAAAATCACACGATTGAAGCGCGGTGAATTAGTACCGCTTGCTTAAAAAAGGAAAAATATGAAAGCGATTGCTTTATTCAGCGGTGGTTTAGACTCGACGCTTGCCATGAAACTTATCATCAATCAAGGGATAGAAGTTGTCGCGTGCAACATCAGCACCGGATTTGGTTCGGTTAAAGACCGACGAGCACACATGCAAAATATGTGCGATCAAGTAGGTGCAACTTTGCGCATTGTCGATATCCAAGACGAATATTTGGAGAAAGTTTTGTTTACGCCAAAACACGGCTATGGTAAACATTTTAACCCCTGCATCGACTGTCATGCCAAAATGTTTGAAGTAGCCAAACGTCTTATGATTGAAGAGGGGGCAGATTTTCTTATCAGTGGCGAAGTGTTGGGTCAGCGTCCGATGAGTCAAAACGGCGAATCGCTGCAAATAGTCCTCAAGCTCAGTGATTGCGAGGGATTGCTGTTACGTCCTATGAGTGCACAACTGTTGGAACCTACTCTTCCAGAACTCAATGGATGGGTGGATCGTGAAAAGCTCGAAGCCATCGTGGGACGTTCACGGGATCGTCAGATGGAGCTTGTACACGAGTTTGGACTCAAAGATTATGAAGGTCCAGGGGGCGGATGTTTGCTTACAGATGAACATTTTTCACGTAAAATCAGAGACGTTTTGGCGCATGACGATGCGTTTATCAAAGCGGATATCCCAACGTTAAAATACGGACGGCAGCTTCGTCTCCCCGATGGTGCTAAGTTTATTATCGGTCGCAATGAAGAAGAAAATACGAAGCTCGAAGAGATTGAAAATCCAAAATACATTCATATTAATACCGATCTTTTTGGACCGCACAGTTTGATTTCTAGCAATGCCAGTGAAGCAGATAAAACATTAGCGGCAAAGTTTGTTTTAGCGTATTGCAAGCCTGATTTTAGTGGGGAACAAGTGATTGATTTCGGGGGAACATCACTAACAACCGTTAGTGATTTAAACCGAAAAGATGCGCAACAGTATTTTATTTAGTTTTCGTTACGCTGCAGCCATAGCCCAATTTCTTGACCGCATCACACATCGCTTCTGGTTTTGCAGTGTTTTGTGCTTTAACTTCAGCACGTCCTTCTTTGAGGTAAACCGTACTTTGCGTTACCCCTTTAACCTCGCCAAGGGAACCTTTGATATCATTAATACACATCGGACAGGTCATTCCATCGATTTTGAGGTTAACCAATTGGTCTGCGTTTGATAGGGTGAGAGTAGCCAATACTGCGAGTAGAATTTTTTTCATTTTTTATCCTTCTTAGTCATTTAATGCTATTGTTGCATAGTAGTGTTAAAAAAGTGTTAAGGCTTAACACGTTTGTAACAAATATTATTTATGATTCTAATAATATTTAAAAGGATTGCTAATGAGTACTATGGATTGGTGGGTAATTGCTACCATTGCTTTTGCTGGAAGTTTTGGTCATTGTATCGGGATGTGCGGCGGTTTTGTCTTCGCGTACAGTTCTACTAAGATTGATGCATCTATGAGTCATACCTCTCAACTGCTGCGTCATGGTGCGTATAATATGGGACGAGTCAGCTCTTATACGATATTGGGTGTCTTTTTTGGAGCGATAGGATCACTTTTTCTCATAACTCCGAAGTTCCACGGTGCATTATTTTTATTGGCGGGGTCTTTAATGATTATTACCGCGTTGGGGATGCTTGGGGTGTCGTCCATCATACACTCACTTGAAGGCTCATTTACCAAGATGCCTCTTTTTAAACTTCTTTTTTCACGTTTAATACAAAGCAAAAGCATCCGTAGTTTTTTTGCTTTAGGGATGATGAATGGATTTTTTCCATGCGGATTTGTCTTTTTCTTTGCGGCCAAGGCAGCTGCATCTGCATCACCACTAAGTGGTGGCGCGATTATGGCTATTTTTGGGCTGGCCACGGTTCCCACGCTCCTAGCCTTGGGACAATCGATCAACTTTATGCGTGAGATTGCTTTTCGCAGCAGTATGAATCGTATTTCTGCTGTGGCAATTCTTATTTATGGCATTTACAGTATCTACCGAGGATTGAGTTTTTTTATAAACCTACCGCTTTAGGAAGAGAAAAATAAAAAGAGCTTCCTTTGCCTAGGATGCTTTCAACCCAAATCTCCCCACCGTGAAGTTCTACGATTTTTTTCACAATCGAGAGCCCTAATCCTGTCCCCTTTATGGAGTCTGTTTGTGCTTCGCGCACTTGAACAAATGGGTCAAACAAAGTGGCGACTTGATCTTTTGGGATACCACAGCCATGATCGACAATGGCAAAGACAAAACGTTCTTCTTCTTGAATGCACTGGATTAAAATTTTGTCACCCTCAGGGGAAAATTTGATGGCGTTGCCCAGTAGGTTGATCAATACTTGCTTAATGAGTTGACGATCCGCAGTGAGCATGAGTGATTTATCACTTTTACGTACCAATGAAAGTCTTTTTTCAGCAAGTAGAGGTTCAACCAAGATGGTGGCTTCTTCTATGAGCGTTGATACGTCAGATGATGTTAAAAAAAGCTCTGTTTTGCCTGACTCGATTTTTGCAAAATCTAAAATGGTATTAACGAGAGTGAGGAGATGAGCCCCAGAGGTGTAAATTCTTTCAATAAATATTTTTACTTTTTCAGGGGTGTCTGGTCTGGCTAAAAGGACTTGTGAAAATCCATTGATAGCGTTGAGGGGGGTTCGTAACTCGTGGGACATATTGGAAAGAAAAGTATCTTTAGCACGGTTTGCAGCGATGGCTTCATCGCGACTGTGCGCTAAATCTTCAGTGGCCTCTTTGATTTGATCCAAAAGCTCTTGTTTATTTTGATGGAGAATATTTCGGTATAAAAGTAGTAAAGGGATGATAGACACCCAAAACAAAAAGCCTATACCAGCCTCTTTTATCATCGAATCACGAATGAGTTGATGAATAAAATCGATTCGGACATCGGCACATATCGAATAATGAGTGCCATTGGGTGTTATGTGACCTATTGAGATACTTCTAAAATTCCCCCATTTATCTGACAGAGATGCATAATCGGTGGTAGTTGTTTGAATCGTTCGTTTGATCATCGCATCGCCATCATATACATCGTAAAAATAGGATAGATTCTCTCCTGTTTTCCACTCTTCATCAGTTGCACTGCTTGAAGTAAAATGCAGTGTAGCATTACGATCCAATACTAACGAGTAAATATAAACAACATTCTCAATCTTTGCTAACGATGAAAGCATACGCATTGTTTGGTTCTGCTCTAGCTGGGTAGGAGTAATGACTTGAACTCGATCATGAAAATCTCCACCCACAACCGTTTCTCCAAGTTTGGCCGCACGAAAAAGTTGTGCATCAATCGTTTCATTGATCTGATTGACTTTGCTTTCAAAACGATAGTATCCGATGCTTACAAAAAGAAGCATCAAAAACAATAGTGCTGCTATAAATTGTTTGGCTTTATGTGGCATGTTTTACTCTTTATGTGTGCTTATTGGGAGGGAAAAATAAAAAGAGCTTCCCGCACCTACCGTACTTTCGATCCAAGCCTTGCCATGGTGCAATTCAATGATTTTTTTAACAATAGACAGCCCGAGACCACTTCCTTTGATCGATTCATTTTGATGTTCACGGATTTGGACGAAGGGATCAAATAAAGTGGCTATCTTATCTTCAGCTATTCCATGCCCATGATCGACAATACCAAAGATATTGGAGTCATCATCGGTACGGTGCATGAGGGTAATGGTTTCTCCCTCAGGGGAAAATTTAATGGCATTGCTTAACAAATTGACGAACACCTGTTTGATCAATTGTCGGTCGGCATAGAGTGTTAATTCGATATTGAGGAGCAATTCAAGGGCGAGATTCTTTTTATGCGCCATTGATTCTACAAGAATTTGGACTTCTTTAAGAAGATCATTGATACTAAAAGGGGCATAATGGAGCTCCATTTTCCCCGCTTCGATTTTTGAAAAATCCAAAATAGTATTGACCAGTGACAAAAGATTATTTCCTGAAATATGTATCTTTTCTATAAATCTTTTGGCGCTTTCTGGGGTATCGGCTTTTGCCAGCAGTATTTGGGAAAATCCATTGATGGCGTTGAGCGGGGTACGCAGTTCATGGCTCATATTTGAGAGAAAAGTGTCTTTGGCGCGATTGGCTGCGATTGCAATTTCTTTTTCCATAATGGCTTCATCTCGAGCATTTCTTAGTTCTTCTCTCTCTAAAAGCTCTTCATATTGTTGTTTCAGTGATCGATTTGCCTCTTCGAGTTCTTTGGAGCTCACATCCAGCGTATGCTCCAAAAGTCGTCTCTCTTTGTCTGCTTCACTATAAAAGTCACTAATACTGGTTAAAAAAGGAGAGAGTTCATCCACTAATTCAGGTCGAACGAATCGACGAATTTGACGAATTAATAATCGATGATATGGCAATTCTCCCATTGGTGATTCCTGTTATTCGTATATACTAACGAGTGTCATGGTTTGATTGTGAAGCGTACAGCGTGATTCACCTACCTCTGATAGTTCACCATACGAGTAAAAACCAGTTATGATTGCTTTTTGCCCCAGTATTTCACGGATAATTTCAAGCTCTTCTTCGCACAGCTGCCCTAGGACTAACCGTCTCCCTACACAACTGACTAACAACACAAGAAACTCTTCGTCGTGTTCCATTTTGGATGCTTCAGCTGCTATTCCCGCATGTTCGATAAGGCTGTCCATATTGGTTTTCATTAATCGACATAAACCACCATTGGGAATGTCCCCTGCAAACGTGAGGCTTTGTTCTTCTTCATCAATAGCGAGAAGCGTTCGAATTAAAGGAGATGAATGGACATTGCTACGAACGCTCATCGGAAAGCGCAACCCGCTTCCGGGTAAATCCGCTGCAAATTCTCCTAGGTAACTTTTGTAAAGCTCAAGCGCTGGTTTGTCATCAATGGTGTATAAAACATTGCCTTCAGAGTGTGTGATAAGACGTTCTGCTCCAAATTCTTCCCATCCCGCAGAACATCCGCTTTTGGCACGAATATTTTCTCCATAAATACCTATTGCGGCAACAATGCCTGTTTGGGCTGCTTCTTGTGCCACTACGTAGGTTGTTCCAAATCGTGTTCCATCACCAGCCATACCGCCTGTAATACTGACTCCATCGGGTAATATATTGGATAATCCGCGTGCCAATTCGCTTCCGTTGACGCTAAGTCCATCGGAGAGAATAAATACATGGCGTAATGAATCAGCAATAAGTTCTTGCCCTAAAGAGCTACCAAATTCTTCCATGTTAGTAAAATCGGAAACTTTTTTTGAAACACAGCGCACCTGAGAGCGTTCAAAGGTAATAGCCGTCGCTACTGCATCTTGATCGCTGATGACAGTACCCAAGACGCT
>Ga0334722_10005756_pt1 | contig 12420 bp, 10 predicted proteins | sample C3_bottom_MG_FD_207210 | JGI IMG/M metagenome (GOLD analysis project Ga0334722, IMG submission 207210) | Sediment microbial communities from Yellowstone Lake, YNP, Wyoming, USA - C3_bottom | ecosystem: Environmental > Aquatic > Freshwater > Lake > Sediment | place: USA: Wyoming | collected...
CCCACCACCACCAGCCACCACGGCGCCAGAGGCGGGACGGAGAGGGCCAGCAGCCAGGCGGTGACGAGGGCGCTGCCGTCGGTGAGGTAAACCCGCAGCGGGTAGCTGCGCAGGCGCAACACCGCTGCTTCGACGGCAAGCGCAGCCAGGCTGGCAAGCGTAATGCTGACTAAAATAGCCGGGCCGAAGAAATAGACGTAGGCAGCGATGGCGGGCACCAAGGCGCCCAGCACCCTGAGCATGATGCTGCTTACGCCGGATTTTTCTGCAACCAAAGGCGAATTCAAATTATTCACTGTGTGCTCTGTCCTTCACCGGATTTCTGCGCCTCAATATCATGCTCTGCGGCACCCTTCGCCTGGGCCCGCAGCTCGTCGATTTCATCAATTTTCGCCTGTGCTTCCGCCGACAGGTCATCCACATTTTTGGGTGCGGCTGCGGCTTTTTTGGCCTTGGCGCGCTCGATAGCGGCCTGGATCGCGGCTTTTTTGGCAGCCGCGGCGGCATCGTCATCTCCGCTGCCACCTTCAACCCCGGCCTTGGCGGCTGCTTCCGCTGCCTTGGCGGCGTGCCTGGCGGTTTTTTCCTGTTTTTCCCGCTCCTGGCGGTATTCCCTGAATTCGTGGCGTTCGCGGGCCTGATCGGCGGCTTTCTTTTCCTTCTCCCGTTCCCATATCTCGCTCTTGGCGAAACGGTAGAACTGCACCAGGGGGATGTGGCTGGGGCAGACGTAGCTGCAACAACCGCACTCGATACAGTCGAACAGTTTGTATTCCTGCGCCTTGCCGAAATTCATGGATTTGGAAAACCAGTATAGCTCCTGGGGCTGAAGATCGGCGGGGCAGGCCTGGGCGCAACGGGTGCAGCGGATGCACGGCATGGGCAAAAGCTTGGGCGGGAACAGGGCTTGCGAGGTGGCGATGATACAGTTGCTCGCCTTCACCACCGGCACATTCAAATCGGGCAGCGGCAGCCCCATCATCGGCCCGCCCATGATGAAACCACTAGTGTCCGGCCTGGGTTTGGCCAGGGCCGACAGTTCGCCCACCGGCGTGCCGATCAGCACTTCGTAGTTGCGCGGCGCGTCCACGTTGCCAGTCAGGGTGACGAGGCGGGAAATCACCGGTTCGCCGTGATTGATCGCGCGGTGAATGGTGTAAACGGTGGCCACGTTGAAGCATTGCACACCGGCCTTGGTCGGCAGCCCTCCGCTCTCCACCTCCTTGCCGGTAAGGAGTTTGATCAGTTGCTTGGCGCTGCCGCTAGGGTACAGTGTCGGCACCGTCACCACTTCAAAACCCGTGCCCTGGCATGCGCTCTGCATGGCTTGTATGGCTTGCGGCTTGTTGTCCTCGATGCCGATCAATACTTCCTTCGCGCCCATGGCGTATTGGGCGATCATGATGCCCTGCACCACTTCCGCCGCGCGTTCGCGCATCAGCATGTCGTCGCAGGTAATGTAAGGCTCGCATTCTGCTGCGTTGATCACCAGGGTTTCAAGCCCGCTGGCGTTGAGCTTGACGTGGCTGGGGAAGACCGCACCGCCCAAGCCCACTACGCCTGCGTCACGTAATTTGCCGCGCAGTTCGGCTGGGTCCATGGTGCGGTAATCCACAGGTTGACGCTCGATCCAGCGCTCTTCGCCATCTGTTTCCAGCACCACGCACAAGTCCGGCAGGCCCGAGGGGTGGGCCACCGGCATCATCTCGATGGCAGACACGCGGCCCGAAGTCGGGGCATGCACGGCTGCTGAAATGAATCCATCGGCCTGGCCGATCATCTGGCCTTTCAGGACTTGATCGCCAACTCCCACTAGCGCCTTGGCGGGGTTGCCATTGTGCTGGCGCAGGGGCACGATCAGGCGCGCGGGCAGGGGAGCAAGCGCAATTCCCTGCTGGGTCGATTCGTTCTTGTGCTCGGGAGGGTGAATGCCGCCGTTGAAGGGATGCAAGGTTCTCATGCCGCAAGCCTCGAATCCGTATGAATGGGATAAACCGGATACTTCCATTTCCAGGCGGCAATGCCTCCCACTGCCGGCACCATGGTAATGCAGTCCACCGGGCAGGGCGGGAGGCACAGCTCACAACCAGTACATTCCGAGGCCAGAATGGTGTGCATCTGCTTGGCTGCCCCTACTATGGCATCCACCGGGCAAGCCTGGAAGCACAGGGTACAGCCGATGCAGGTTTGCTCATCGATGAACGCAACCTGCCTGGGTTTGGGTTCCGCACTCTCGGCGTCCAGAGGCTGCGGCTCTATCCCCAGCAGGTCGGCCAGACGCAGCATCCCGGCTTCTCCTCCGGGCGGGCACAAATTGATCGGGGTGTCGCCGGCAGCGATGGCCTCGGCATAGGGTTTGCAGCCCGGATAACCGCATTGGCCACACTGCATTTGCGGCAGGATGGCGTCGATTCTTTCCACCAGGGGGTTGCCTTCCACCTTGAACTTGATGGAAGCGAAACCCAGCACTATGCCGAGCACCACGGCCAGGCCGATCATCACCAGTAAAGCACTCATTACTTCACCAAGCCTGAAAATCCCATCGAGGCGATGCTCATCAACCCCGCCGTGACCATGGCGATGGCCGATCCCTTGAATACTGCCGGTATATCGGCCCCGTCCAGGCGTTCGCGCATGGCGGCAAACGTGGTTAGCACCAGGGCGAAGCCAATGGCGCCCCCCAGACCGAAAAACAGGGATTCCATGAAGTTGTGATTGTCCTGCACGTTGAGCAGGGGGATACCCAGCACCGCGCAATTGGTGGTGATGAGAGGCAGGTAGATGCCCAGCACCTGGTACAGCACCGGGCTGGTTTTGTGGATGAACATTTCGGTGAACTGCACGATGCTGGCAATCACGATAATGAAAGACAGGGTGCGCAGATAAGCGAGGTCAGGCCCAAGCAGATACTGATTGACGAGATAACTGGCGCCGGATGCCAGGGTGAGCACAAAGGTGGTGGCAACGCCCATGCCGACCGCGGCTTCCAGTTTTTTGGATACCCCCATGAATGGGCACAGGCCGAGTATTTTGGCGAGCACGATGTTGTTGACGAACACCGTGCCGATGAGGATCAGAAAGTAGTTTTCCACAGCGCTCGCAGGCAGTCTATATGTTGGCGGAGATTATCTTCTTCGGGGTGTTTGCTTGCAACCACTTTGCCGGGAGTGATTAATCAGGTTCACGAAGCCACAAGCTGACATAACAATCTACTTATCGGATCAAAGAGCGATTCGGCATGGCGCCGGATTTCGGCTAGAATTCCGCCATTCGATCCGAGGCAAGCCAATTTAATATGTTGAAACACAACGAATCCCTGATTATTGATGTCAATCTCCACGACTTCGAGCAGCATGTCATAGAGGCCTCCAGGACCCTGCCGGTGCTGGTGGATTTCTGGGCTGACTGGTGCCCGCCCTGTCTGGCGCTGTCGCCGGTGCTGGACCGTGTGGTGAAAACCTACGCCGGAAAATTCACTCTTGCCAAGGTGGAAGTGGATGAAGGCGACAACATGAAGCTTGCTGGCCGCTATGGCCTGCGCGGCTTTCCCACCGTGTTGATGTTCGTCAACGGCGAGGAAGTGGGCCGGTTCGCCAGTGCCAAGCCGGAGCACTGGGTGCGCGAGTTCGTCGAGCAGCATTGCACCTGCTGATGAGCGCATTATGCCCATGCGGTTCGGGGCTTGCGATTTCCGCCTGCTGCGGCCCTTATCTTGCCGGAACGGCAACACCGCCCACGGCCGAAGCCCTGATGCGCTCGCGTTATACGGCTTTCGTCGAGCGGGATTGGGACTATCTCAACCGTACCCAGGTCAAGCAGGATAACGGCCCTCCCACCCCGGACATCGAATGGCTGGGGCTGGAAGTGTTGGCCACCCATGGCGGTAGTGCCGAAGAGCCGGAAGGTACGGTGGAATTCATCGCCCGCTACAGCCACCAGGGCAGGCCCGCTGCACTGCACGAAATCAGCCGCTTCCACAAACAGGATGGGCAGTGGCAGTACCTTGACGGAGAGTTTCCCCGCGAGGCGCGGCCAGCCAAAACCGGCCGCAACGATCCCTGCCCCTGCGGTAGCGGCAAGAAATACAAGAAGTGCTGCGCCAATGGCTGATTTTTCCGTTTTCGCCAACCGCTTGGGCAAGAATTCCCGCCATTGGGGCAAATGGGCGCGGCGTCAATCCATTTCCTGTTACCGCATTTACGACCGGGATGTGCCGGAATTTCCCCTTGCCGTGGACCTTTACCAAGGACGGGTCCACTTGCAGGAATTCGATACCGGTTGGCAGATGGATGACAAGGAACATGCCGCCTGGGTGGAGGGCGTGTGCGATGCGGTGTCGGAAGTGCTGCAACTGCCCCGCAGCGCCATTGCCTTCAAGCTGCGGGCGCGCCAGCGCGGCGAATCCCAGTACGAGAAAACCGGCGCGAGCGGGGAGGATTTCATGGTGGAGGAGGGCGGCCACCGCTTCATCGTCAGCCTGGAGCAATACCTTGATGCCGGCCTGTTCCTCGATCACCGCAACACCCGGCGCATGGTGCGGGAGCGCGCGGCGGGCAAACGTTTCCTCAACCTGTTTGCCTATACCGGCAGTTTCACGGTGTATGCCGCGGGCGGCGGCGCGGCGAGCTCGGTCACGGTGGACATGAGCAACACCTACCAGGACTGGTCGCGGCGCAACTTCGAACTCAACGGCATGGACCTGGCAAAGCACCGGCTGGTGCGCGCCGACGTGTTTGCTTGGCTGGAGCAGGCGGTGGCGGCGGGGGAGAAGTTCGACCTGATCGTGATGGACCCGCCCAGTTTTTCCAACTCCAAGAAAATGCGCGGCATCCTGGACGTGCAGCGCGACCATCCGGCGCTAATCAACCAGTGCCTGCGGCTATTGAATCGCGGTGGCGAGCTGTTTTTCTCCACCAATCTGCGCAGCTTCAAGCTGGATCAGGAAGCGCTTGCTCCCTGCCAAGTCAGGGACATTTCCGCGCAGACCGTGCCGGAAGACTTCCGTAACCGCAAAATTCACCAGTGCTGGTTGCTAACCGCGTGAGGTGAAGAAACAATGCAGCCTATTCACATTGGGTACTATTTCATTCAGCCCCGCGCTTTTCCACTTGCTGACGCGGTGCGCGCCAGATTGAGCGCCAGCAGGCGGCGCAGGATTTCCTCATCGGGCATTTCGGGCGTGTAATCGTCCCAGCCGTAGGCGGCGGCGACAGCCTGATCCAGCTCGCGGTGAGCGTTGGCGAGCCAGGCCGGGCGGGCGTTGTAGAGATTGGTGAGGGTGCGTTTTTTCAGTTCCGCCTCGCAGCCCGGCTTGGCAACGGGGCGCGTGGGGTAGCCCGCTTTTTCCTCCTCCGGCGTGCGCACCCAGTCCACCCACTCGGGCGGGTTTAGCCAGTTTTCGCGCAGTTCGTTGAGGCGGCGGGCGGCGGCAGAAATGCGTTCAACCACGTGGGACACGGGGAGGTTCGGGATTAGCCCCGCCGGGAAGGGGAAGGTCTCGAAACAAGATTTGGCGTTGTACGTTGGATCATTACCTACGCCATGCATGGAAGCATTCGCCAGCGCCCAGGTTTCGTGAATGCGTGAGTGGAGAATGCCAAAGGTAGTGTCATCGGCGCGGGCAATGACATTCAACCGGGTATCCGGTAGTACGCAGGCGGGCAGAAATGCGAACATGCGATGCTTGGCGACGCGCGGCGTGACGATGTAGCGAGATAGGCCAATCAGCGCCTTACGAAGTTCCGGTCTCGGACGTTCATGCAGCCACCAGCGGCAGTCTTTGCGTAGCGGCTTCACCTTCTCCAACACATGCGCAAAAGGTGTTTCGTAGAGCGCTGCGTCCTGCTCCGGCATGTTTGTGCCGAAGTCAATAATCCAGGTATCGCTCCAGCGTCCGGTGACATTCTGCCCGTTCGCCCAAGGCTTTACGACGTCGGTGCTAGGACGTCCATTGGGGTTGGGCAGCGTGAGCCATCGTCTTGCCAGATCACCGGCAATATCAAAATCACCGTATTTTTTGGTGCCCTCGAAGCTAACCCCTGCGTTTTCCTTAAGCGGCTTGGCTTGGGTCAAATCCATGCCACCCGCACCGTCACCCGCCGTGAGGTCGGCATGGATAGCAGCAACCGGCTGGCCATCGAGCAGGTAGGGTGCGTCATGCGCACCGGCAAAGCACACCAGCGAGACCCGCACCGCCGCGCCTTCGTTAACCCAATCCTCGTCGCTCCAGGCATTGAAGATAGTTCCTGTTTTGAGAATACGCTCCAGGACCTTGCGATTGGAACCGGCGCGAATCGCTTGCGTGGCGACCAGCCCGGCGTATCTGGCCTTACCTTGTTCGATATGAGCGCGCACTTTCTCGAACCAGTAGGTCACCAAATCCGCGCCGCCCGGCACGCGGCCCTCATATTCGGTGCGCAGCGCAAACACGTAATCGTCGCCCAATTCGCGCAGCAGCTTGGAACCGCCGAGAAACGGCGGGTTGCCGATGATGGCATCCACGACGGGCCAGTCCGGCTCCCCCACCAACGCGCCGGACTCGGCCTTGCCGCTATCCTCGAAAATCAGCACCGCATCGCGGCACTGAATCTGGTCGAGCTTTTTCAGGATGGGGTTTTTGCTGGGCGGAAAGCCGTGGCGCAGCGTCCATTGAATCTCGCCGATCCACACCGTGACCCGTGCCAGTTCAGCGGCGTAGGGGTTGAGTTCGATGCCGAGTACGTTTTCCGGCCCCACGGCGGGGAAGCCCATGTGCAGCCCGAGGGCTTCGGCTTCGAGCATGACGCGGTGTTCCAGGTCTTTCAGGTGTTGCAGGGCGAGGTAGAGAAAGTTGCCGGAGCCGCAGGCGGGGTCGAGTACGCGGTAATGCTTGAGTCTTTCCAGAAAGTTCTGGTAGAAGTTTTCCGCTTCTATCAACGCCTGCGGCTTCTTCTTGACGGTTTTTGCCGAACCGCTCAGGGCGTTGTATTTCTCCAGCGCTTTCTGGATTTTTGGCTTGATTCCCGCCCACTCCGCCAGCAGCGGCGCGATCACCACCGGGTTGACGATGCGCATGATGGACACCGGGTCGGTGTAATGCGCACCAAGCTGGCTGCGCTTGGCCGGGTCCAGTCCGCGCTCGAATAGGGTGCCGAAAATGGATGGTTCGATGGCGCTCCAGTCGAGTCTGGCGACCTTCGCCAAGCGCTTGATTTCGTCCGACTCCAGCGGGAACGCTTCATCACCATCAAATAACCCGCCGTTGAACCATTCGATGAAGTCAGCGCCGAACAGCCCGCCTTTGGTCATGGCGGCGAATAGGGCGGCAAGCATGGGCGTGAGCTGGTCGGGGCGCTTGGCTCCCGCTTCCAGCAGGCGCGTGAACAGACCCACCGGCAATAGGGCGGCATCTTCCGCAAACAGGCAGAACAGGATGCGGTTGAGGAAATGCGCCACGCCGCGCGGCTCATGGCCCCGGCTGGCCAGGGTCTGCGCCAGTTGCGCGAATTCGGCGGCGGCTTCCTCGGTAATCGCCAGCGTGGTGAGTCCGGGGCGGAAGCGCTCCGGTTCGTTGAACAGCCATTTGAGTTTTGCGAGGTTGTCTGGCGTGCCGAGCTCGTCCAGGGCGATGGTGTGGATTTCCTGGACGGTGTTGGTGAAACTGGTGTGGATGACGATGGTCTCCATGTCGGAAACCACCAGCAGCGGCGGATTCTCCAGCGCGATGGCGTAGCGCTGGAGCTGGGCGAAGGCGGCGGTGAGGTCTTTGTGCTTGCCCTTGTATTCCCAGGCGAAGCAGCCCTTTTTCCAGACATCGGCCCAACCTTCGCCGCCGCCGGTTTTACGGGCGCCGCGCTCGAAGGCGTACCACGCGCCATCGGGGTCGGCGTCAGTCGGGGTGGGCTCGCCCAGCAGGGCGCACAGGTCGTTGAAATGCGATTGCGAGGCGGAGCGCTCCTTGAGTGTGGAGGCGCGCCATTTGGCGATGAACCGGCTGGATGTCATGGGCATAGTTCAATCATAACGTGGAAAGCGTGTTGTATGAAACCGGAAATCCTATTGCTTTCTCAAACGAGAATAGTTATCATTCGTGTCGTGTAGTTGTTTTTAGGAGATTTTCAAATGAAACGCACGCTGTTTATCGCTGCTCTGTTGTTGTCCACCGCCGTAGCGGCAGCCGAGGGCGAGTTTGTCCTGGTCATTCAGGACCATCGTTTTCAGCCGGATGAGCTTGTGCTTCCGGCTGGCAAGAAAGTGAAGCTGAGAGTCGAGAACCAGGATGCGACCACTGAGGAATTCGAGAGCCATGCTCTCAACCGCGAGAAGGTGATTGCCGGGAAATCCGTCGCATCGATCTTCATCGGCCCGCTTGAGCCGGGACGCTACCCGTTTATCGGCGAGTTCCACGAAGCCACCGCGCACGGTGTCATCGTCGCCCGCTAACTACCAGGAGAACATCATGTTGGGAACCGCCGTGATCATGTTTCGAGAAGTGCTGGAGGCAGCGCTTATCGTCGGCATTCTCGCCGCCGCAACCCGGTCCATACCCGGCCGCAACCGCTGGATCTCGGCCGGGATATTGGCGGGGCTGACCGGCGCTACATTGGTCGCCTTTTTTACCGGAGCCATTTCATCCTTTGCGAGCGGCATCGGGCAGGAGCTTTTCAACGCGCTGGTGCTGGCGGTCGCGGTTGCCATGCTGGCGTGGCACAACATCTGGATGTCTTCCCATGGCGCCGCCCTGGCCCTGGAAGCGCGAACCATCGGCGGAGCCATCCGCGAAGGCCGGAGCGAATCTTCGATTCTGCTGGTTGTGGTCGGACTGGCAGTGCTCCGCGAAGGTTCGGAAACCGTCCTGTTTCTCTACGGCGTGGCTGCATCGGAGGGCGCAGGTTCGGTTTCGATGCTGTTCGGCGGCGGCATGGGGCTGCTGGCAGGCATCGCGGTCGGCTACGCTATTTATGCCGGACTGCTGCGCGTGCCGATGCGCTGGTTTTTCGCGGCAACGGGCGTGCTGGTCCTGCTTCTGGCTGCCGGGATGGCTTCCCAGGCCGCACGCTTCCTGATTCAGGCCGATATGCTGCCAAGCCTTGCCGCACCACTTTGGGATACTTCCGCGTGGCTATCGGAAGGATCGGTACCGGGCATCCTGCTCCACAGCCTTACCGGGTACGACCCTCGGCCTGCCGGAATGCAGGTTGTCTTCTACGTGTTCGTGATGGTTGCCATTGCGTCCGGCATGAAATGGGGTAAGCGGTCGAAACAACCCACTCTCAAAAAAGGAGCAGTACAGTGAAAAGCAGCAAAATCGCATTTTGCCTGGGCGCACTATTTTCCAGTGTTGCGCTGGCCGGTCCGGCCGATTACGTCTATACGCCGAATGTGGAGTACGGCGAGCGGGAAATCGATTTCAAGTACGGTTGGGACAAGCTGCCGTCAGGTCAGAAGGAGCAAGCGGCAAGCCTCGGTTTCGGCTACGGAGCGAGTGAAAAATGGTTCACCGAGGTATACGTGAAATATGAGCAAGCGGCAGGCCAGGGCACTCACATCGACGCATTCGAGTGGGAAAATAAATTTCAGCTCACCGAGACGGGGCAATATGCCGTGGACGTCGGACTGATCACGGAAATCGAGATTCCAGCCAGGAGCGGCGGTGCTTATGAATTCCGCTTCGGGCCTTTGTTCCAGCGCGAGTTCGGCAAGCTGCAATTAAACGCTAACCTGCTTTTCGAGCGCAAATATGGTGGCGACCTTGATCCCGGCGAAGGGCCGCGCAAGACCGGGATCGGCTACCAGTGGCAGGCCAAGTACCGCTGGCAACCGGCCCTGGAATTCGGCATGCAGGGTTTCGGCGAGATGGGCGAATGGAATCATTGGGACCAAAAGGATCAGCAGAACCACCGCCTCGGTCCGGCACTCTTCGGTAAAGTCGCTCTCGGCAACCATCAAGTTATCAAGTACAACGCCGCCTGGCTGGCCGGCGTAAGTCAGGCGGCTCCCGATCACACCTTTAGATTGCAGGCCGAATACGAGTTCTAATCCCCGGCCGTGGTAGCAATGAATCACAGGACAAAGCTTTTTTCCCCTACTCATGGGAAAATGGCCGGATTGACCATGTCCCCGAGTAATTCATGCCAGTTTCCAAGTTACTGCCGCAACAACTACGTTTGACAATCGATCCTGCGGGGTTGGGCTTTTCCGACACTGCCGAACTGACCGCCGAGCCGTTGCCGTGGATCGGCCAGGAGCGGGCCGAGAAGGCCGCGCGTTTTGGCTTGTCGCTGGACCAGCCGGGTTACAACCTGTTTGTGCTGGGGGAGGTGGGCAGCGGCCGCTCCTCCCTGATCGAAGCGGCGATGCTCGAAGAAGCCGCCAGGCGCCCCGCGCCGCCGGACCTGTGTTACCTGCATAATTTCGATGCGCCGGAACGGCCTGTTGCCTTGCGCCTGCCGGCAGGGCAGGGGCGGGTGCTGCGCGACATGATGACGGAACTGGCGAAAACGCTGCGGGCCGAGATTCCGCGCCGCCTCGACGGGCCGGAATTCAAGGCCGAAAACGAGCGTATCCAGAAGGGGTTCAAGGACGAAGAGGCAGTGGCTTATGCTGAATTGACCGCCTTTGCCACCGCCCGCCACTTTACGCTGCACCGCGAGGATGGGCGCATGATTTTCACCCTGCTCGGCGCGAAGGGTCATTCGGTGACCGAGGAGGAGATGCTGGCCTTGTCCCAGGAGCGCAAGGCGGAGATTGACCGCACCGAGCAGGAACTGCGCGGCGAAATCACGCACTTCATGGAGCGGATGCGGCCCAAGGAACGGGTGGCCAGTGAAGCCCGGGGCCAACTCAAGCAACGCATGGTGAAACCGCTGCTGGAGCATGAGCTGCAACAAATCCGCGCCGCCATGAAGCAACAGATCAAGGATGCGGTGAAACTCGGCGGTTATCTCGACCTGGTGGCCCGGGACGTGCTCGATCAGCTGGAACTGTTCGGGAGCGAGGACGCGGAGTTGCAGGAAGAACTCACGGCCGCTTTGGCACGCTATCGCGTCAACCTGGTGGTGGACAACGGCGGGCTTTCCGGCGCCCCGGCGCTGGTGGAGGAAAACCCGCTGTTCCGCTCCCTGTTCGGCAGCATCGAGTACCAGATGGAAAACGATGTGCTGGTGACGGATTTCTCGCGCATCCGGGCGGGCAGCCTGTTGCGCGCACACGGCGGCTTTCTGCTGCTGCATTTAGGGGATCTTTTGGGCGATCCGCTGGTGTGGGAAAAGCTGCGCCGTTTTCTGCGTAGCGGGCGCTTGCAGATCGAGGAACCGTCCACCCTCTACGCGCCCAGTCCGGCAGTGTCCCTGGAGCCGGAAGCGGTGGATGCGGCGGTGAAGATCATCCTGGTCGGCAGCCGCGACCATTACTACGAGCTACAGGAAGAAGACCCCGAATTCGGGCGCCATTTCCGCATCAAGGTGGATTTCGCCGAAAGTTTCAAGACCGGGCCGGATACCCACCGCGCCAGCGCCATTTTCATTGCCCATGCCTGCCAACGCCTTGGCCTGCCCCACTTTTCCGCCGCTGCGGTGGCGCGTCTGCTGGAAGAAATGCACCGCGAGGCGGACGACCAGCTCAGGCAGTACGCTGTATTCGCCTTTCTGGAACAACTGGTGACCGAAAGCGCCGTCCTGGCCCAGGGTACGCTGGTGCAGCGCGAGGATGTCGAGGCGGCCCTGGCGGCCAAAACCTGGCGCCACGATTACCCCGACCAGCGCCTGCACGAATCCATCACCGAAGGCGAGCTGCTGATCGCAGTGCAAGGCGAGCGGGTGGGGCGCATCAACGGCCTGACCCAGATCGACCTCGGCGACCACCGCTTCGGCATGCCGGTGGTCGTCTCGGCCCGTACTTTCCCGGGCAAGGAGGGGGTGCTCAACATCGAGCGCGAGGTGCAGATGTCCGGCCCGATCCACGACAAGGGTGTGTTCATCCTGCAAACCTATTTCGCCTCGCTGTTTGCCCATCTCGGGCCGCTATCGGTGAACGGCGCGCTGGTGTTCGAGCAGGAATATCACGGCGTGGAAGGCGACTCCGCCTCCTGCGCCGAGCTTTATGCCTTGTTGTCGAGCCTCTCGGATCTGCCGATCCGGCAGGGCATTGCCGTGACCGGGGCGCTCAACCAGTTCGGCGAAGTGCTGCCGGTGGGCGGCCTGAACGAGAAAATCGAAGGCTTCTTCCGCGTCTGCCGCGAGGCGGGTCTGGACGGTAGCCAGGGCGTGATTATGCCGGCGCGCAATCGCTCTCACCTGATGTTGAGCGGGGAAGTGATCGAAGCCGTGGCGCAAGGACGGTTCCACCTCCATGTCATCGAGGACGTGGGCGACGGACTGGAGCTGCTGATGGGACAGCCCGCCGGAGAGCTGGATGATAACGGCATCTATCCTCATAACAGCG
>Ga0334722_10005757_pt1 | contig 12419 bp, 5 predicted proteins | sample C3_bottom_MG_FD_207210 | JGI IMG/M metagenome (GOLD analysis project Ga0334722, IMG submission 207210) | Sediment microbial communities from Yellowstone Lake, YNP, Wyoming, USA - C3_bottom | ecosystem: Environmental > Aquatic > Freshwater > Lake > Sediment | place: USA: Wyoming | collected...
GCCGGACGTGATCGGCCGCCTCGGGGACAAGATCGAGGCCAAGCAGATCGCCCGCGCGGCAAACGTCCCCGTGATCCCGGGCATCGACCACGTCACCGAGGCCGAGCAGGTGCGCCGCTGGATGCGCGAGGAGAACGTCGCCTTCCCCGTCATGCTCAAGGCGGCCGGCGGCGGCGGCGGGCGCGGCATGGTCAAAGTCGAGCACGACGCGCACCTGCACATGGCGATCGGGCAGGCCCGTTCCGAGGCGCAGAAATTCTTCGGCAGCGAAACGGTGCTGGCCGAGAAGTATGTGGAACGCGGCCGTCACATCGAAGTTCAGATCATCGCCGACAAGCACGGCAATGTCGTGCACCTCTACGAGCGCGAGTGCACCATCCAGCGGCGCCACCAGAAGATCGTCGAGGAGGCGCCCTCCCCCACGCTCGACACGGCGCTGCGCGAGGAAATCTGTGCGACCGCGGTGCGCCTGATGCGCGAGATCGGCTACGCCTCGGCCGGAACCGTGGAGTTCCTGTTCGATTCCGAGACCCGACGCTTTTACTTCCTCGAGGTCAACACCCGGCTCCAGGTCGAGCACGGGATCACCGAACTGATCACCGGCGTCGACATCGTCGGCCTGATGCTCGACGTCGCCGAGGGCAAGCCGCTGCCGTTCACGCAGGCGGAGATCCGCCCCAACCGCTGGGCGCTCGAGGTGCGGCTCAACGCCGAGGACCCGCGCAGCTTCAACCCGTCGTTCGGCAACGTCTCGCGGCTGATCGTGCCGCAGGGGCCGAACGTGCGCGTCGCCTCCGGGGTCTACGAGGGGGCGGACGTCCCGCCGTACTACGACTCGCTGCTGATGCTCGTGATCACCGCGGGCAAGGACCGCGCGGACGCCATCCGCGTCATGGACCGCTGCCTCGGGCGCAACCTGCGCGTCGAGGGCGTCAAGACGCTCCAGCCGCTTTTGCTCTCGATCATCCGCCACCCGGCATTCGTCGCCGGCGAGTTTTCGACGCGCTTCATCGAGGAGCACCTCGCCGAGCTGGTCGCAACCTTCCGCGACCGCAGCGCCGAGGACGAGGTCCTCAAGGTCGCGCGCTTTGTCGCCGAGATCACTGCGCTCGGCCCGCGGGGGTGGATGTGACGACCCGCAGACGTCTGCCGACGCCGGGACCGGCGGCAACCGGCGCACAGCAGGCGCAGGCCGCTCCCCTCGCGACGCCGGCAGTCAGCGGCGCCTCCGGGAACTTCGCGCGCCCCGGCATGACCCCGCGCGAGATCGTTGCGGCCGTGCGCGCGCTGCCCGGCGTGGCGATCACCTCCGTCGGCATGCGCGACGCCGGCCAGTCCGACTTCAAGAACCGTCTGCGCCTGCACGATCTGGCGACGCTGGCGCCACACTACGAGCGCATGGGCCTGTTCTCCGCCGAGTGCCACGGCGGGGCGCGCTGGCACGTCGGCATCATGAACCGGCGCGAGAGCCCGTTCGAGGAGATCGCCCGTTTCCGCGATTTGATGCCGAGCGTGCTGCTGCAGACCCTGATCCGCGAGACGAACCTCTTCGGCTACCGGCCGTACCCCAGGCGGGTGATCGAGCACGTCGTCGCGCGCGTCGACATCGACGTCTGGCGCTGCTTCTCGTTCCTCAACGACGTGCGCAACATGCGCGCCGTCGCCGAGGTGGTGCTCTCGCGCGGCCGGCTCTTCCAGCCGACAATCTCCTTCACCGCGTCGGACTGGGCCACAGACGCCTACTACCTCGGCGTGGTCCGCGACATCGTCGATCTCTGCTCCGGCACCGACGAGATCGTGCTCTGCGTCAAGGACATGGCCGGCGTCGGCAGCATCACCCGGATCGGCCGGCTCATCGACGCGATCCGCCAGCGCTGGCCGGATCTGGTCGTCGGCTACCACCGGCATATCACCGACGGTCTCGCGATGCCCGCTTTGCTGGCGGCCGCCCGGGCCGGGGCGAAAATTCTCGACGCCGAGGAGGACTCGCTCGTGCGCTTCTACGGGCACTCGCCGATCCTCGCGGTGCAGGCTTTCCTCGAGGAGTCCGGGATCCCGGTGCACCTCGACCGCGCCGAGACCGAGGCCGCCGTGAGCAAGGCGCGCGAGTGGGTCGGCGCCTACGAGTGGGCCGAGTCCCCGTTCAAGGGCCTCGACCACACGGTGACGCGCCACCGCATGCCCGGCGGCGCCTTCCCCAGTTCGTTCGAACAGGCCCAGAAGGGCGACTTCCTGCACCTGATGCCCGGCGTCCTCTCGGTGATGGCCCTCTATAACCGCATCGTGCGCTACTTCGACGTCACGCCCGGATCGCAGATCACCTGGGTGACCTGCAGCGGGCTGGTGAACCGCTACGCCAAGGAGCGCGGCGACGCGGGGGTGGCACACCTGATCCGGCTGCTCACGACGTTCGTCGAGGAGCGGGGTCAGGACTTCGCGGCCATGAGCCGCGAGGACCAGGAGGAGTTGCTGACGCTCTTCCGCGGCGCCCCGGGGGATTTCAAGAACCTGCTGCTCGGCGCCTACGGACGGCTGCCCGCGGGGTGGCCGGCGGACTGGGTCTACCGCAGCGCCTTCGGCGAGGAGGCGGAGCGCAAGCTGGCGCTGCGGCGCGAGGAGTCGCCGCTCGAGTCGGTCCCGGACGAGGACCTCGAGACCCAGCGGCAGGCCTGTGCCGAGCAACTCGGCCGCGCCCCGGGAGAGGAGGAATTCATCCTCTGGCTGATGCACCCGAAGGACGCGCTCGATTACGTTGCCTTTCGCGAACGCTTCGGCGAAGCCTCCGTGGTGCTGCCGACCGCCGTCTGGCGCGCGGGGCTGCGCAAGCCCGGGGATCGCGTCGATTTCGAACTCTGGGGCAAGCCCTACTCCATCGAATTGGTTTCGGTCGGCGCCGAGCACGAGGGGCGCGTCCACGTCGTGGTGCGGGTGAACAACCGCACGCAGGTCTACACGGTCGAGACGCCGCGCGCCAAGAAGGTCGAGATCCGGATGGCCGGCCGGCCGGGACAGGTCGGCGCCCCCGCGAACGGCAACATCTGGCGCATCGGCAACCCGGAGCGCGGACCGGTGCGGGCCGGAGACATCGTGCACCAGGGCGAAGAGATCGCCAACCTCGAGGCGATGAAGATGGAGAATGCGATTCTCGCGCCGTTCGACGGCCAGATCGCGGAGGTCTGCGTGCGGCTGAACGAGCCCGTGCGCGAGGGCCAGCTGCTCGTCGTGATCGAACGCATCGAGCCGCCCGCGGCGGCGCCGAACTCCCCGGATTCCTAGACGACGCCGGCGGCGCCCCGCATTCCGGCAGGCTCGCCGGAATGCGGGTGCGGCCGCCGCCGCGCAATCCTCAACGCAGATGCATCGAGGGATCCCCGAAGAGGATCCACGTCCGGCGCACGTCGGGGTCGCTCACGGCGGTCTTCGCCCTGATCACCGCTTCCCCGAGCGTGATCGACGGCAGCTTGAAGATCTGTCGGAAGAGCTCCTGGTTCATGGTTGTCTGAACAACGGGCTCGGTCAGGCCGGATGAGGCCCACACCGCCGCGGCGCCGCCATCAGGCGCAAGCAGCAACGCCTCGGCCAGGCTCTCGGTATACAGATCCGCGAACATGCCGTTCAGGCAGGTCATCAGAACGAACACCGGCAGCCGCTCGCCATTCGCGAGAGCGGCGGCCTCGACGTCGCTGAAAATCCCGAGACGGCTCCAGAGTTCCACGGATCCGTGGCCCATGTAGTTCACCAGCAGTTGACCGTCGTTGATCCGTGCGACGATCGCGGCCGGCGCAGCCGCGCCCAGCTGTTCAACGGCGACCTCCTGGAGCGAAACGTCCGAAGGCAGCAACGGGGGCAGCGTGGCGGCGGCGGCTTCGAAGTCGAACTCGTAGTATTCGTCGGAGACGAGGAGCACGCTCTTCGCCCAGTCGGGCAGCACGCCGCCCGGGGCGAGGGCCGCGTCCCGCGCGAGGATCTTGGCGACCATCAGCGCGGCAGCAGCCGGCGTTCGTGCGGGCAGCCGGCCGATCGCCAGGTTCGGGATGCCGTCGGCATCGAAATCGGTCAGCCAGTCGTCCGATGCCGCCTTGAAGTACGTCGCCGGCACGAACTTGGTCGGCACGAGATCGAAATTACCCTGCCCCAGGTAGTCCTTCGGGTCGAACGAGGCGTCGCCGACGAGCATCACGAAGCGCGGCGGCTTCAGCCAGCGACTCCGTGCGTACTGGAGGAAGTCGCGAAGCGCAAACGGTGTCCGTTGGCCGAAGGAAAACTCGTCGTAGACGTCGGTCACGTCCACGACCGCCGTCGCCAGACCCTGCGACCGGCGCAGATCCACGAGCGGTTGTACGGCCGCGATCAGTGTCGGATGAGCGATGACAACCAAATCGGCGGCGCGATTCGCAGAACGCCAGTTCGAGGGAAAGTCCGGAACGACGCCGTCGACGGACAAGGGGATCGCCGGGGTGAACGCGAAGAGTGTCGCCGGGACAGTGCCGGAAACGCCGACCACGGCCGAAGAGACCCCGGCGGCGCTCGCGAACTTCGGGGTGAGCGCGACCGGACGGCCCGGAATGGTGATGTCGAAGATGCGCAGCGACCTGTCGGCCAGACCACCCAGCGTCGCCTGCGTCCCGCCCGGAACCGTCATCTTCAGAGCGCCGTCGTCCAGCGCGTAGAAGTGCGGGTAGGTGATGCGGACGTAGTCGATGACGCTGACGTCCTCGCCCAACCCCTTCGCGACGAAACCGACCTCGTTCGCGCCTTCGCGAAGCAGGGAGTTCGGCACGTTCAATGAACGGACGACGTAGTCCTGCCCGGGGAAGGACAGGGTGCCGACGGTTAACCCGTTCACGAGGACGTCGACCTCGTGTTGCGTTTCCGTGGTGACGCCCTGCAACGCAACCGTCAGGGTCGAGGCGCGGGGCGCCGCGAGATCGACATGGTTGAGGGCGAACTCGAGAGCCGTCGGCTCCGCGGTCACGGGAGAGCCGAAGAAGTTTTCGTTGTCGCCGTTGGTCGTCAACTCGAAGAACGTCACGGTCCGGTCCTTGCGTTCGACCGTGAACGGGAAACTCGCCGGGGAGGCGGGCAGTCTGCCGGGCTGTTTTGCCGTGCGGATACGCAAGCCCGGACTGGCCCCATTGACGAGACGGTAGACGCGAGCGTTATCGTAGGGGCTGTCGATCCCGATCCCGTAAAACTCGATCGCGTCGGAGCCGTCCAGAACTCCGTCGCCACCGTCGTTCACCAGGAGCGACTGCTCGACACCCGCGGTGAACAACTGCAGGCGCGACGGTCTCGGACCGGGGTCGAAACCGGCCGCAATCAACTCGTTCCGGGTAACCCGATACCAGCCTTCCTGCCGCACCAGCAGCTTGACCGCGCTGACCGCCGGGACGGCAGCGCTCAGCGGTGCACCCGTGATTTGCAGCGAGCCCGCAACCTGAAGCGCCCCGGCCGCGGAGCCCGCCGCCTGGCTCGCGACGCCAGATTGCGTGCCATGCCTCCCGCTCTGGGAACCCTGCCGCCCGAGGCGGCTGAGGAGCGGGGATGCCTCTTCGAAGGCGATCCCCCGCGCGATATCCGCCGTCTGGGCTTGCGTCTGGCTCACCGGACCGGTCAGCGAGCGCGTGCCGTCGAGATCGACATCCTCGAGCCAGTAGACGGCACCCTCCGCGGGAGACTGGTCCACCCACGAATAGCGCCGTCCCGACACGTGATGGGAATGCCTGCCCGTGGTGAGCGCGCAGCCCGCGATCACGGAGGGGGTGATCAGCTCGCTCACCCCGTCGATCTCGCGGTAGATGCGGAACCCGAGATTGTTCGCTTCGAAGCTGGTGCGCCAGCGCAAAGAGACGCTGCCGCCGACACGCACCGCCTCGAACTCCCGCACGACCGCCTGGGTCGGGGCGCGGACGCCGACCGGGTCGACGTCGGTGTTGTTGGCGGTGTTGAAGTCGCCCCCGTTCGCGACGGTCGCCGTGTTGGAGAGCGAGTCGGGAGCCCCGGCGAGGACATTTGTCTCGATGCTGATCGGGGGATAGCTGAACTCGGCAGCGAGCACGTCGGTGCGCGTGCACGTCACGACCTGCGCCGCGATGCCGCAACTCCACCCCGTGCCGCTTGCCGCGGTCGGCGTCAGCCAGGGATCGAAGGTGATGATGACCTTGGTTTCCACTCCCGACGTCGTCGAGACGAATGGTCCGGCATTCGTGACGGTTGCCAGGAAAGTCGCCGTGCCGCCGGGAGTCACCGTTGTCTCCTGGTGCATCAGGTCGATCGAAAGATCGGGCGAGCAGTCCGACCCCGACCCCGCGCCGGGGATCAGCCCGGGAGCGGCGAAGAGGGTTTGTCCGACGCCGCCGTCCATGGCACCGAAATGATCAAAATTGTTCCCCGTGTACATGTTCGCGTACCCGGCCTGTCCCCCGGCCACGTCGAGCGTGGGGGGCACGGCCGTGTTCGTGTACACGACCACGCCGCCGCCCCCGCCGCCGCCGGGTCCGTGCCGGTTGGCAGCGGTCGTGCCCACATCGGGCGGCGTGCTGTTCCTCCAGGCGTCCCCTCCCCTGCCGCCGTGAGCCTGGATCGTCAGGCCGTTCATGTCACCGGAATTGACCGTCACGATCACGCTGCCGCCCGCACCGCCGCCGCCGCCGCCGTCGTTGGCCGTCAGCTGGTAGGCGTCCAGTCCGTTGGCGCTCAATGTGGCGCCCGGGTTCACGATCAGCGACCCGGCGCGCAGGACGATCAGTCCGCCACCGGCGGTGCCGGCGCTGGCCACGGTGCTGCTGTTGTTGCGCGTCCCGGCGCCGCCACCGCCGCCGAGCACGAGCTGCGTAATCGCCGGGGTCACCGACGCGCCGAGCCCGCCGCAATCCAGTCCGGTGCTCCAGGAGTAGCCGCCCTTGCCGCCGGCGCCGCCGTTGCTGCCGCCGCCGCCGCCGGAATTCTGGTCGTTCGCCGGCGGGTTGCCGTCCGTGGATCCACCGCCGGCATTTCCGGGCGCACCGCGCCCCATCGAGCCGTTCGGGTACCCGTCGGCCGGCTGGTTGGTCTGCACCGCGACACCCGTGTGCACCCACTCGGGCGTACCGGCGTTACCCTCGCCCTTGCTGCCGTTCGCAGCGTTGGTGCTCAGCGTACGGAGGTCGGTGGACGTGCCGGTGCCGCCCGCGAGTTGCCGGGCCGCCCCGCCGCGGAAACCGAGACCGTCGACCGACACCGCCGTGCCGGTCAGTGTCAGCGCACCCTGCACGTCGATCGCGAAGATGCCGCCCGTGCCAAGCCCGATCGTGCCGGTAGTCGTGGTGACCCACGGGGCGGCAGTCGCGCCGTTGAGGGTCGCCGTCGTGTACTGTGGCACACGGACCACCTGGAACCGCTTCTGCCCGCTGGCAGGGGCGGTGTTGGTGGCGTCGGCATTCACGTAGCTGTTGATCGTGCCGTTGTTCGTCCCTCCCCCGGTGACCGGGATGCCGGTGGTGCCGCAAACGTACCCGGAGGGACTCGTGCCGCGCGCCCCCACCGCTTTGACGAACTCGTACCGGCCGGCGTTCACGGAAGTCGCACCGGCGCCGTTGTAGACGCCAGGCGGATTGGGGCCGTCGCCGTAGTCCACGGTGTTCGACCAGTTTACGGTTGCATCCTGCATCTGGATCACGAGCAGCAGGTCGTCGGCCGCGACCGCGGTGGCCGCGCCCGTCGACACGTCGGTGAATATGCAGGTATTCGCGGTGTTCTGAGTCACGTTGGCGATGCCGGCGTAGTAGGTGTTCACGACTGTGCTCAGCGTACCGCCGGCGCCGTCCTTGCCCGCCTGCACGCAGAACGGCGCCGCACCGCCGGTAACGGTCGTCGTAGCGGTTGCCACGTTGTTGGTCAGATTCGGGTCGTAGCCGATCGGGCTGGTGTTCGTGACCGTGGCCGTGTTGGCCTTCGTCCCGGAGGTGTTGTTGGTGGCGACGATCTGGACCGTGGCGTCGGCGCCGTTGGCGATGGCGCCGAGGTTGCAGGATACGATCGCCGTCCCCGAGCACGATCCCTGACTCGGCGTTGCCGAGACGTAGGTCGTCCCGGCGGGAAGCGGGTCGGAGACGACCGCCGCGGCCGCACTCGCGGACCCGTTGTTGTGGATGGTCAGCGAGTACGTGATGTTCGCGCCGATCGTCACCGACGCCGTGGCCGTCTTGGCGAGCGTCAGGTCGGCGACGCGGGTCTGGTCGGCGACCTCGACGGCCGCGTTCGCGCTATTGTCAGCGGTGTTGGTATCGGTCTCGGTCGCCGCCACCGTCGCCGTGCTGGTGTAAGTGCCTTCGCTGGCCCCGGTGAAGGCAACCTGGACGGTCGCTGTCGCGCCCTTCGCGACCGTGCCGAACGCGCAGGTCAGGGTGGGGCTGACAAAGTTGCACGTGCCCTGACTCGGCGACGCCGAGACGTACGTCAGGCCCGCCGGCACGGAGACGGTTGTCTGCACCGTGGTCGCGTTCCACGGGCCGCTGTTGGTGACGGACACATAGAACGTCGAACTGTTGCCGATGAGAACCCACTGCGGCCAGACGCCATTCGTGATCGCCAGGTTGGCGGTCGGCGCCGCGGATGTCGTGGCGGCGGTCGACGAGTAGTTGGCGTGGGTGTCTTTCGCGAAGATCGCGTAGTAGTAGGTCGTGCCGTTGGCGAACGGGCCCGCGTCGAGGAAAGATGTGCCACTGCCGGCATAGATGACAGTGCTGAGTCCATCGCTGAGCGTATTCCCGGCTACGTAGGTCGTGCCCTCGACCGGCACAACGCCCCCGCCCACCGCCGACCCCGCCTTCCTGACCAGCACGACTTCGCTGAAGTCGGCGACTGCGGGGTTCGTCCAGGAGAGCGACACATCAGCGCCGGAGAGGGACCCGGCGAATCCGGTCGGAGCCGCGGGCGAGGCGTTGTCGATCGTGATCGTCCCGCTCGTCGTGTCGCTGTAGACCAGCGTGTTCGTTGCTGAGTGGAGAACCGTGGTCACGGTGCCGGTCGTCGCATAGCTCGCCCCGGGGACCACCGGCATCGCAGCATGAGTTTTAGGCGTGATCCGGACGCGATATTGGGTCGCGGTCGTGGTCGCGGTGATGTTCGTCGTCAGCGCGATCGCAACCGTGTTCGAGGCCAGCGGCACCGTCGTCGTGCCGTAGGTCGTCGTGCCGGCAGCGTTCGTGATCGACAAGGTATCGATGTTGTTAAAGGCGCCGGCCGGGCCGAGCGTCACCGTGACCGAATTGATCGTATCCGTACCGGAACTCGTCACGAGTGTAAAATTGTCCAGATCGGTGATGCCGCTTCCCGGGGCGACGGTCGCGCTCGCCGGCTCGGAACTGTAATTGCCGATAGTAGTGGTGGTTCCGGCGGACATGGTGAAGGTGACGTTCGAATGCCCGACCTGGTTGGCTGCGGAAAAGTTGGAAGCATAGAGGATCACCGGGTCGCCCCCACCCCCCGCCGAGGTAGTCAACTTGAAATAAACAACCAATCGATTTCCGACAGCGGCGATGAAGGCCGCATTATTGAACGTCAGGTTCAGCGTCCGGCCAGGTGTGACTGTTTCATCGTAGGTGGCTGTGGCAGAACCTTTCACGGCACCCACAACCCCGGTGGTGCCGTTGTACTCATAAAGTTCGAGTGTGCATGTGCCGGTCCCAGAACCGGCCCGTCGCATGTAGAGGTCGACGCGGCCGGTCGCACTTGCTGCAACGGCGTTGTTCGCTGCCGTCAGCGCGGGAGAATAGGCGCGGACCACCTCAGTCGTTCCGGTCCAGTTATTGGCGTTATGACGCAAGCGGTTCTGCACGTTGTTTGCATTGAGGGTCACACCGGTCGCGAGCGGCGACCTGTACTGGTTCGTTGAGCCCGGGGCCGTGTAATCGTAGGTTGTGCCTCCTGCGGCCAACACGTTCACAATGCCGTCCACGCCAACCGAAGGTGCGGCTGCGTCGTACCAGAGCTCGTAGGTCGTCTGCGCCTGCGCCTCAGGAAGCGGCGCCAGAAAGAGCCCTATCAAGAATGCAAAAGCGATACCCCTGCGCGCCATAACGCTCTCCCCAAGTGAAGACTTCCTCATTGCTCTGAAATCGCCAATCTTCATCGTAAGTTAGTACCGGACATGGCAACAAATGTTTTCAGTGACGCGATCATCGTTCCTTCGCCTCCGACCAGTGCCATGTCGTTCCCCCATTGTCCATTTTGTATGTAATCTATTAATATAGCTCCTACCAGGGGTTGCTCGCCACATTATTTCAGATACCCCGGAGCCCCCGCGCCAGCGCCAGGACCCTCTGCGCCAGCTGGACGAGCGCCCGGACCTGGATCCTGAGGAACCCGCCGACCGGCAGCTCCCGCCCGGCCCGCTCCACCGACTCCACCCTCCCGAGCACCTGCGTCCCGACAACCAGCTCCTCTTCGGATCCCGGAGCGTCGCCGCGCACGCGAAAGGCGGTTTCCTCCCCGGGCAGGCGCCGGAGGACCCGATGCGCCGTCAACCCCCGCTCGGTCAGGTAGAGCAGGACATCGCCGCGCCCGACATCCCGGGCCTGAACCGGGGCGACCGTCACGACCTCGCCATCGCGGATCGTCGGGTACATGCTGGCGCCAGGGGCCCGAAATCGCACCGGTCGCCCGGAGTGCAGCAGGTCGACGCAAAGGTCGGGAAAGGCGATCGCCACGCCCGACCTAGGGGAGGTTCTCAAGGACGAATCGCACCGCATCCGCCCCGGGAACGAACGAGTAGCGCAGGCAGGGAACGTCCCGCACGAGATCGGCGAGCAGGGCCAGCGTCTGCTCCATGATCCCGGCGTCGTGGAACGACACGAAGCTGCGCGCCAGCAGCGCCGTCATGGCCGCGGCCGGAGCCAGCGGTTCGAGTGCGTTGCTCGTCCCGCGCCCGAGCAGCAGCACCGCGGCGAGCGGTGCCCGCGCGTTGGCGGCAAGCTCGGCCTCGCCGTGCCAGGGCGTGCCGTGCATCCACCACGCACCGTCGGGCGCGGGCCGGAGGATGATCCGGTCATCGCTGAGCACCGTTGTCCCCGGATGGTCCTGCCAAAGGTGGGACGTCGTGGATTTTCCGTCGCCCGACTGTCCGGCAAAGAGATACCCCCGACCCGACGGGGCGATGATCCCGGCGGCGTGCAGCTCGATGCCGCCATGAGCGGCGAGCAGCCGCAGAAAGAGGAGTTCATCGAGGGGAAACTCGAGGGCGTCCACCGGCTCTGCGGCTGGAAACGCGCGAGGGTCGAGCAACAGCTGGCCCGCGCCGCCGTCAAGGGGGATCCGGGCCTCTTTGTAGGGCAGGCCCTCCCGGTCGGACGCGTAGCAGCGATAGATGTCGCACCCGTTCCGCCGGAAGAGCCGCCACGCGCCGCCGGAGTCGAAGACCGGCGATCCCTGCGGGTCGGGGCCAAGCTCCCGCCAGGCGGCACGCAGCAGCAGGTCGGGATTCTCCGGGCGGGCCAGAGGCCCGCAAAACTTCGCAGGCTTGTCGACAGAAACGGTTTCTGATTCAGCATCTCTCTCAGCATTCTTGGAAAAAGTTGTTTGGATTTGCAGATCAGGATTTTCAAGGAATTTCACCGAGCTGCCCCGGACGCACAGGCGCATCCCGGAGCCATTCGCTTCGACGGCGACAGCCAAGCCGGCAACATCCAGGACGAGCCGCTCGCTGCCGCGGCTGCAGGAGGAACCTGAAATCACTGACCGATGCCGGGCGGTCTGAGCACGATCAGGAACCCATGACGCTGCACTTGACGACGTTCTTGCACCTCGCGGCTATCGGGCCTGCGGACGGCCCCTTGCAGAATCCGAGAACCGCCTCCTCCGGCCGCAATTGCACTTTCTGAACGGTGGGGGCCGCGTAGGCCTTTTTCGCGTGCGCCACTTCCGGTTTGTGCGTTTCTTTTTCCATCATCTCTCCTCCAGCGGCAAACCATTGTCGCCGCGACAGCCGCCTGGGCAGGCGACAAGTGAATCCCGTTTGTCCCGCACGATCACACCGCGCGGGCGTGCCGAGCTCTCCTCGAAACCGGTAACGATGCCAGCGGCGAGCGCCGCGGCAGATCGCGTGAGATCCAGGTTGCGATCCCCGCCGCTGCAGAACTCGCAGGCCCCGTGGGCGTGCACGGGCCAGCCGAGCACCAGCGCGCGCAGGTGGGCCACGTGGCAGAGAAATTCGACGGGGATTTCCGGGTCGCCGCACTCGAGTTCGGCGTTCGCCGGGCACATGCCGCAGACGCTCTTGAGCTGACAGGCCGTGCACTTGGTGACCCGCGCGATCTTCCTGCCGCGCTCGCCCGCCAGAAAGCGGCTCCACCCCTCGGCCACGGTGCCCCGCCGCAGGTCGAAGGTGTTCCGGTGCGACATCATGCAGACGCTCATCCTGCCGGCGGGGTCGACCGCGCATG
>Ga0334722_10005758_pt1 | contig 12417 bp, 12 predicted proteins | sample C3_bottom_MG_FD_207210 | JGI IMG/M metagenome (GOLD analysis project Ga0334722, IMG submission 207210) | Sediment microbial communities from Yellowstone Lake, YNP, Wyoming, USA - C3_bottom | ecosystem: Environmental > Aquatic > Freshwater > Lake > Sediment | place: USA: Wyoming | collected...
GGACGATAAGACCCGGGCGGAGAAGGACGTGCAAAAGCTCACCGACGAGCACATCAAGCAGATCGACGCTCTGATCCACGCCAAGGAAGCCGAGATCATGGAAGTCTGAGGGATGAGCGAAGAGCTTCTGCGTCAGGTGAAGGTCCACGGAGCAGTCCCCGCCCACATCGCCATCATCATGGACGGCAACGGCCGGTGGGCCACGGGCCGCTCCCTCCCTCGCCCCCTCGGCCACCATGCCGGGATGACGGCGGTGCGGGAAGTGATCGGCGGCTGTCTCGATGTCGGGGTCGGCGTGCTGACGCTCTTCGCGTTCAGCCAGGAGAACTGGCAGCGGCCCGCGCTCGAGATCGAGGCCCTCATGCGGCTCCTGGAGGAGTACATCGCGCGTGAGCTCCCCAACCTGCGGGAGCGCGGGGTGGCGGTCCGCATTCTGGGCGAGATCGACCGCCTCGCGCCGGGAGCCCGTCGAGCGGTGGATCGCGTCGTGGAGGAGACGGCCGGCGGCGACATGCTGGCCCTCAACCTCTGCATCTCGTACAGCTCGCGCGCGGAGATCACCCGTGCGGCCCGCAGCCTGGCGGAGGACGTGGCCGCGGGACGGCTCGACCCGGCCGAGATCGACGAGGATGCGTTGAGCCGCCGTCTCTACACCGCACCCTGGCCGGATCCCGATCTGCTGATCAGGACCTCGGGCGAGATGCGGGTCTCGAACTTCCTGCTCTGGCAACTCGCCTATGCCGAGCTCTACCTCACGCCCGTCCTCTGGCCGGACTTCACCCGCCATCATCTCTTCGAGGCGATCCTCGAGTTTCAGCGGCGCGATCGCCGATTCGGACGCGTTCCGGTCTGATGGACGCGAACCTGGTCCGGCGGGTGGCGTTTGCCGTCGTGGCCATCCCGCTCGCTCTGGCTGTCGTCTGGTATGGGGGCCTCGCGCTGGTCTGCCTTCTCGCCGTGGCCGGAGCGCTCGGCGCCGGCGAGCTCCTGACGCTCGCGGAGCGCCAGGGTGCGCGAGGGGCGCGAGTCCTCGGCATCGCCGCCTCGGCGGCCGTGGCGCCGATCGTCTACGCCAGCATGATGGAGGGGGGTCGTGGGCCGGTCCGCGAGTTCTGGCCCTACCTCGCGGCGCTGTGGCTCATCGCCTTTCTCACCTGGGCACTCGCGGAGCGAGCCAGCACAGAACGGCCGCTGGAAGCGGTGGCGGTGACGCTGCTCGCGGTGGCTTACTGCGGCGCACTCCCGGCCTTTCTGCTCACCATCCGCCATGCGGAGTATCCGACCCGCAGCTGGGCCGGCGCCTGGCTCGTGTTCTACCCGCTCGTGGTCACCTGGGTGTGCGATACCGCCGCCATGTTCGGCGGCCGTGCGATCGGCGGACCCAGGCTGGCGCCCGCCGTCAGCCCCGGCAAGACGAGGTCGGGAAGCCTGGCGGGGGTCCTGGGTGGGCTCGCCGTGGCGCCCCTCTTCGCCACGGTGGTCTTTCCCCGGGTCGGGGTGAGCATCGGTCTCGCACCGTTGCTCGTCATGGCCGGAGTGCTCGGGGTGGTGGGGCAGGTGGGCGACCTCGCCGAATCGCTCTTCAAGCGCGAGGCGGGGGTCAAGGACTCGAGTCACCTCATCCCCGGCCACGGAGGAGTTCTCGACCGGCTCGACTCCCTGTACTTCGTGGTGCCTGCCTCCGCCGTGCTGTACTGGTACTTCGGGGTGATCTGATGAGAGCCCTCGCCGAACACGCCCGGCGCGGTGTGGCGGTCCTCGGGTCCACGGGGTCGATCGGGAGAAGCACGCTCGACGTGCTCCGGCGCCAGCGCGATCACTTCCGGGTGGTAGCGCTCACCGGCGGCAAGAACGAGGACGATCTCGCGGCCCAGGTGGCGGAGTGGCAGCCGGCCTTTGCAGGATTGGCGGGAGGGAATGGCGGGTCGCGGCTGCCCACCGGACCGGAGGTGCTCGTCGAGGCCGCCACCCTTCCCGACGTGGACATCGTGGTGAACGCCGTGGTCGGCGCGGCGGGGCTCGATGCCACCCTGGCCGCGCTCCGTGCCGGCAAGCGGGTCGCTCTCGCGAACAAGGAGAGCCTGGTCATGGCCGGCGACCTGGTGTCGGAGGCGGCCTGTACCGGCGGCGGGGAGCTGGTGCCGGTAGACTCGGAGCACAGCGCCGTGCTGCAGTGTGTCGCCGGGCGGGACAGCTCCCTCGGCCGGCTCATTCTCACCTGCTCGGGCGGGCCCTTCCGCGAATGGCCGGCCGAGCGGGTGACCACCGCGAGCGTGGACGAGGCGCTCCGGCATCCGACATGGTCGATGGGCAACAAGATCACGGTGGACAGCGCCACGCTCGCCAACAAGGCCCTGGAAGTGATCGAGGCGCATCACCTGTTCGGCCTGCCGTACGACGCGCTGGAGGTGGTGGTCCATCCCCAGAGCATCGTGCACGCGTTCGTCGAGTTCTGTGACGGCAGCGTGATCGCCCAGCTGGGATTTCCGTCGATGGAGCTGCCCATCCTCTATGCGCTGACCCACCCCGCGCGACTCCCCGACTCGGGGGTGCGGAGGTTCGATCCCGTCGCGGCCGGTCCTCTCACCTTCGAGCCGGTCCGGCGCGACGTGTTCCGGGCGCTCGCCGCCGGCATCGCGGCGGGAAGGGCCGGCGGCATTTCACCGGCGGTGTTCAACGCGGCGAACGAGGAGGCGGTGACCGCGTTCCTGGCCGGCCGCATCGCCTTCGGCCGGATCAGCGAAGTGATCGACGGGGTGCTCGACTGGCACACACCGGCCTCGGCGACGAGTCTGGACGCGGTCCGCGAGGCCGACCGCTCGGCGCGGGTGCGTGCGCTAGAACTTCTGGGACGACCATGAGGTGGCCGTGCTGACGACCGTGCTGTCGCTGATCGTGGTGCTGGGCGTGCTCGTGTTCATCCACGAGGCAGGCCATTTCGTGGCTGCCAAGTGGGCGGGGATCTACGTCCACCGCTTCTCGCTGGGACTGGGATCTCCCATCCCCTGGCTCTCCACCCGCCGGGGCGAGACCGAGTACTCGGTTTCGTGGATTCCACTGGGTGGCTACGTCAAGATGGCGAGCCGTGAGGAGGACATCGGCAACAGTGCGCTGGAGGGGAGGCAGGCGACGGTCAACGTCCCCCCGGACCGCCTGTTCGAATCGCAGCCGCTCTGGAAGCGGATGATCGTCATCCTGGCGGGCGTCACGATGAACGCCCTCTTCGCCCTGCTTCTCTTCACCTTCCTGGCGGCCAAGAACGGCAGGCAGATCGATCCCGTCACGACGGTCGGCCGCGTGGTGCCGGGGCTGGTGCCCGCCGGGGCGGAGGCCCTCAAGTCGATCACTCCCGGTTCCCGGATCGTGGCGATCAACGGGCGCCCGGTCACGTCATGGAACAACGTCGAGCAGGGCATCCTCAGCGCCTCCGAACCGGATGTGCGGATCGATCTGGCCGACGGAAGGAGCGTCACGGTTCCCCTCCATCCCGACGCGCTGGAGGGCAGGCTGATGGCCGCGCAGGCGATTCAGCCCTTCCGGGTGGCGGTCATCGGAGCCGTGCTCCCCGGGCGCCCCGCGGCGCGCGCCGGCCTGGCCAAGGGAGACACGATCCTTGCGGTGGACGGACAGCCTATCGGGCAGTGGTACGACCTGCTCGAGGCCCTCGCGCGCGATCCGGGAAGGCCGCTCGCGTTCGAGATTGCCCGGGGAGGCGGGCACCTCACCTTCCAGATCCAGCCCATGGTGGACACCGTCCCCGATGACGACGGCAAGCCGCGCCCGGTCGCACGGATCGGAGTGGCGGTCGCGGCCCCGTTCCGCTCGGAGTCGCTCAGCCTTCCCCAGGCGTTGACCGAGGGTTGGAAGTCCACCGTGTCGTCCTCGACCCAGATCATCCGCACCATCCGGGGACTCTTCAGCGGTCGGGTGTCCGGGCGGGAGCTGGGGGGACCGATCATGATCGGCCAGCTGGCCGGCGAGAGCGCCCGGATGGGACTCGATCCCTTCCTGGCCTTCATGGCGCTGATCTCGATCAATCTGGCGATCCTGAACCTCCTGCCGGTCCCGATCCTCGACGGGGGCCAGTTCCTCTTTCTCCTCGCCGAGGGGATCAGCCGCCGCCCGTTGCCGCTCAAGCTCCGGGAGCGCCTCAGCATGGTGGGCATGGTCCTGATCGTCCTGCTGATGGGGCTGGCCTTCTCGAATGACATTCGACGCCTGTTCGGCGGATAGGCGCGGGGCCAATGGCGTTGGCCGCATGGGGTTGCCTGCCGGCAGATGACGGGTTACCTTGCTGTGCTACAACAGATTACGACGCGAAAACGACCAGGGGACACGCGCAGCATGAGCTTTGACAAGCAGGCGGTTACGGCCAGGCACCAGGCCCACGCAGAGGATACGGGCTCGACCAAGTTGCAGGTGGCCCTCCTCACCGAGCGTATCAACTCGCTCACCGACCACTTCCGTACCCATCCGAAGGACCATCACGGCCGCCGCGGCCTCCTCAAGATGGTCGGCACCCGCCGCAGACTGCTCACGTATCTCAAGCGAAGTGATCTCGAGACCTACCGAGCCCTCATCGAGCAGCTTGGTCTCCGTCACTAGTCGCTGCGCGCCGCCGGGGGCGTCCTGATTCCATCGATCGGGACGCCCTCTCTGTATTGATGTGTCCATGTGCAGCAAAGAAACCGGGAAATCTTCCAGAGAGAGAAGGTAGTGACCGTGCATCGTATCGAAACCCAGTTCGCCGGCCGGCTCCTCGTCATCGAGACCGGGCGGTTGGCGAAACAAGCCGCCGGCTCCGCAGCCCTCCGATTCGGCGACACGCTGGTCCTCGCGGCCGTGACCGTGTCCCCCAACATTTCCTCCCTGCCGTTCTTCCCCCTGACGGTCGAGTACCGCGAGAAGACCTACGCCGCGGGCAAGATCCCGGGCGGATTCCTCAAGCGCGAAGGCCGTCCGTCGGACAAGGAGATCCTGGCGAGCCGCCTGATCGACCGCTCGATCCGCCCGCTCTTTCCCGAAGGGTTCAAGAACGAGGTCCAGGTCTTCGTGACGGTGCTCTCGGCCGACCAGGAGAACGACGCCGACATCCTCGGCGTCATCGCGGCGTCGGCCGCGCTCACTCTGTCGACCGTGCCGTGGAACGGCCCCTTGGCTGCGGTCCGGGTGGGCCGGGTCGAGGGCAACTGGATCTTCAATCCGACCTTTCAGCAGCTCGAGTTCTCCACTATCGATCTCGTCGTCAGCGGCTCCGCCGACTCGATCGTGATGGTCGAGGGCGGGTCACTCGAGATCTCCGAGGCGGAAGTGCTGGAGGCGCTGAAGGTGGCGCAGAAGGGGATCCGCGAGCTGATCGGCATCGAGAAGCAGCTGGTGGACAAGGCCGGCGTGCCGTCCAAGATCGCGTGGGTCAAGGCCGAAATCGACCCGGCGCTCCAGTCGAAGGTCGCGGCGGCGGCCGAAACGGCGATGTCTCGGGCCATCAACGCGTCCGACAAGGCCAGCCGCGTGGGCGGCGTGAAGAGCGTGAAGGAGAAGGCGACCGCGGCGCTGCTGGTCGAATTCCCCGACAAGGGGCGCGAGATCGGCAACGAGCTCGAGGAAATCGAGTACCGCGTGATGCGGAAGCAGGTGCTCGAGAAGGGCGAGCGGGTGGATGGGCGGGACCTCGATACCATCCGTCCCATCACCATCGAAACCAGCGCGCTTCCCCGGACCCACGGATCGGCGGTCTTCACCCGCGGGCAGACCCAGGCGCTGGTTTCCGTCACGCTCGGAACCCCCGATGACGAGCAGCGCATCGACAGTATCGACGTGGCCGGCGAGACGACCAAGTCCTTCATGCTCCACTACAACTTCCCGCCGTACTCCACCGGCGAAGTGAAGATGATTCGCGGCACGAGCCGCCGCGAGATCGGGCATGGGGCCCTGGCCGAGCGGGCGCTCCAGCCGCTCCTGCCGCAGTACGAGGACTTCCCATACACGCTGCGTGTCGTGTCGGAGATCCTGGAGTCGAACGGCTCCTCCTCGATGGCGACGGTCTGCGGCGGCTCCCTCGCGCTCATGGACGCGGGGGTGCCGATGAAGGCTCCCTGCGCCGGGGTGGCGATGGGCCTCATCAAGGAAGGCGCCAAGGTCGCGGTGCTCACCGACATCCTGGGCTCCGAGGACCACCTCGGCGACATGGATTTCAAAGTGGCCGGAACGACCAAGGGGATCACGTCGATCCAGATGGACATCAAGATCCAGGGCCTCGAGCTCGCGATCATGGAGCAGGCGCTTGAGAGGGCACGCAAGGGGCGGCTCCACATCCTGGGCGAAATGGCCAAGGCGCTGCCGTTGCCGCGCACCGAGCTCTCCCCATTCGCTCCCCGCATCTTCACGATGCAGATCAAGCCCGACAAGATCGGCGACGTGATCGGTCCGAAGGGCAAGACGATCCGCGGCATCCAGGACGCCACGGGCGCCAAGATCAGCATCGAGGACAGCGGGCTGGTCACGATCTCGGCGGTCGGCGGAGAAGCCGGCGAGAAGGCCCGGGCGATGGTCGCCGCCATCACGACCGAGCCCGAAGTCGGCCGCACCTATGAGGGGCCGGTCAAGAGCACAACGGCGTTCGGCGCGTTTGTGGAGATCCTCCCGGGAGTCGAGGGGCTGCTTCACATCAGCGAGCTGCAGCACGGTCGCACCGAGAAGACCGAGGACGTGGTCAAGAAGGGCGACATCGTGCAGGTCAAGCTGCTCGAAGTGGACGACCGTGGCCGGATGAAGCTCTCCCGAAAGGCACTGATCCCGAAGGAGTAGTCCCTCGTGGATACAGTTCGCCTCGACGAAGGGCTGTTCCGCACCACGGCGCCGAACGGAGTCGTCGTGCTGAGCGAACGGCTGCCAGGCGTTCGCTCGGCGGCCGTTGGCGTCTATGTGCGCACCGCCAGCGCCCACGAAGTGACCGGGCAGATGGGCATCTCCCACCTGCTCGAGCACATGGTCTTCAAGGGGACGGAGCGGAGAACGTCCAGGCAGCTCGCCCTCGAGCTCGAGGTGCGCGGCGGCGGCCTCGACGCGTTCACCGGCCGGGACTACACCAGCTACCAGGCCCACGTCCTCGACGAGGACGTCCCTCTGGCCGCGGACATTCTTACCGACCTGGTCCGGCGCCCGCTGCTTCGGGATGCCGATCTCGAGTCCGAGCGGAACGTCATTCTCGAGGAGATCAACGGCGTGGCCGACACGCCGGACGACCTGGTCTTCGAGCTGCATGCCGCGGCCATGTGGCCGGAGCATCCCTATGGCTACTCCATCCTCGGCACGCCGGAGACCCTCGGCAGCATTTCCGCGGCCGACCTCCAGCGCCTGCACAGGGACGGCTATCATCGCGGGAACTGCGTGATCGCCGCCGCGGGCAACCTGGAGCACGGTCCCCTGCTCGACACGCTCGTGCGGGAGGGGTGGTTCGAGGAGAACGGCGGGTCGCCCGCCCGGCCGCCGGTCGGCATCACGCCGGCGGCGAGGGGCGAGTGCAGGAACGAGCCGCGGGACACGGCCCAGACTCACATCGTCTTCGGCACCGACACCTTCCCCCTGCGTGACCCGCGGCGGTTCCCGCTGGCGATCCTGACCAATGTGTTCGGAGGAGGGATGTCGAGCCGGCTCTTTCAGCGCGTGCGCGAGGAGCTCGGCTTGGCGTACGCGGTCTTCGCCTACAAGCACTTCTATCAGAGCTCCGGGCAGCTCGGCGTGTATATCGGCACGCAGCCGGGTACCGCCGACGAGGCGGTCGAGGCCATCGGCGCCGAGTACGATCGTCTGGCGCGCGAGGGGCTGCCGGCGGACGAGCTGGCCGACGGCAAGCGCCAGCTCAAGGGGCAGGTCATGCTGTCCCTCGAGAGCCCTGCGGCGCGGATGGGCCGGTTGGCGGGGTTCGAGCTCCACGACGACGAATACCGGCCGCTGGACGCGATGCTGGCCGAGATCGACGCCGTCACGCAGGCGGACGTGGCCGCGGTGGCCGGCGAATTCTTCCCGTCGGCCCGGCAAACGGTGATGAGGCTGGGGCCGAAATAGGTCCGCTACCGGTCCGAACTCCATCTCGAGGACAATCCATGGTCATCGGAGTGCCGAAGGAGATCAAGACCAACGAGAATCGTATCGCACTTGTTCCCGCGGGCGCGGAAGCGCTGACGGCTGCGGGCCACTCGGTGCTGGTCGAGACGGGGGCCGGACTCGGGAGCGGGTTCGCGGATGCGGCCTACGAGGCTGTGGGTGCGTCGATGGCCGCCACCGCCGAGGAAGTCTGGCAACGCGCCGAGATGATCATGAAGGTGAAGGAGCCGATCGCGGTGGAGTGGCCCCGGATGCGGAAGGGGCAGGTGATCTACACCTACTTCCACTTCGCGGCTGCGGAAGACCTCACGCGGGCGGTGATCACGTCCGGCGCGATCGCGGTGGCGTACGAGACGGTACAGCTCGAGAGCGGGGAGTTGCCCCTTCTCACCCCGATGTCCGAAGTCGCGGGTCGCATGGCAGTGCAGGAGGGCGCCAAGTACCTCGAGAAGGTCTTCGGCGGGAGCGGGATCCTGCTTGGCGGCGTTCCCGGCGTCGCTCCGGGCGAAGTGGTGATCATCGGAGGTGGGGTGGTGGGGATCAACGCCGCGAAGATGGCAGCCGGCCTGGGCGCGCACGTCACGATCCTGGATATTTCGCTCGACCGCCTGCGCTACCTCGACGATGTCCTCCCGGCCAACGTGGACACCGCGTACTCCAACCGGCACAACATTCTCGATGCCATCCGGCGGGCCGACCTCGTGATCGGTGCGGTTCTCCTGCCGGGCGCCAAGGCGCCCCATCTGGTGAAGCGCGCGGACCTCAAGTCCATGAAGCCCGGGTCGGTCATCGTGGATGTGGCGGTGGACCAGGGAGGCTGCGTGGAGACCATCAAGCCGACCACCCACGAGAACCCCACCTACTTCGTCGACGGCATTCTGCACTACGCGGTGGCGAATATGCCCGGTGGGGTGCCCCGAACCTCGACCCTCGCTCTCACCAATGCCACGCTGCCGTACGCACTTAGGCTTGCCCGCCACGGCTGGCGTGCCGCGTGCAAGGCCGATCGTGCGCTGCGCATGGGGCTCAACGTGGTGGAGGGGAAGGTGGTGTATCCGGGCGTGGCCGAGGCGTTCCGGCTCCCCCTCGTCGACGTCGCCACGGTTCTCTGAGCGGACCCGTCGCATGACCGACATTCTGGTGGCCCGGCTGCCCCATGCCGAGGGTCTGCCGCTCCCGAGTCAGGCCACGCCCGGAGCGGCGGGATACGACGTGGTGAGCGCGGAGGACGGGGTGCTCGCTCCCTTCGAGCGCAAGCTCTTTCGCACCGGGATCGCCATCGCCGTCCCGGAGGGCTTCGAGTGCCAGATCCGCCCCCGCTCCGGCCTGGCGCTGCGGCACGGGATCACGCTCCCGAACGCCCCGGCGACGATCGACAGCGACTATAGAGGCGAGATCATGGTTCCGATGGTGAACCTCGGGAACGAGCCGTTCGAGATCACCCGGGGCATGCGCATCGCCCAGATGATCATCGCCCGGGTCGAGAGCGTTACTTTCCGGCCGGTGGAGCGCCTGCCCGAGACGGCGCGCGGGGCCGGAAGCTTCGGCAGCACCGGCCGGTAGCAGCTTCCCCCTGCCTCGGCGCCCACTTACCTTGCCACCCATGCGCAGCACGGCCACCCGATGAAATTTCCGGCTCTGAATCTGATGTCCTGGCTCCCCGCGAACGAGATCGCGGTGGACCTCGGCACGGCCAACACCCTGATCTACGTGAAGGGTGAAGGGATCGTACTCAACGAGCCCTCGGTGGTGGCCATCGAGAAGGCCACGGGCAAGATCAAGGGCATCGGACTCGAGGCCAAGCGCATGCTCGGCCGCACGCCCGAGGGCATTCTCGCCGTCCGGCCGCTGAAGGACGGCGTGATTGCCGACTTCGACGTCACCGAGAAGATGCTGCGCTACTTCCTCAAGACGATCATCGACAAGCACGTCTTCCGGGTCAAGCCGAAAGTGATCGTGTGCGTGCCCTCGGGCATCACCGAGGTCGAACGCCGGGCGGTGCGGGACTCGGCCGAGACGGCCGGCGCCAAGCAGGTGCTGATGGTCGCCGAGCCGATGGCGGCCGCGATCGGGGTCGGACTGCCGGTCGAAACGCCCACCGGCAACATGGTCATCGACATCGGGGGCGGCACCACCGAGATCGCGGTCATCGCCCTCTCCGGCATCGTGTCCGACACCTCCATCCGCACCGGTGGCGACGAGCTGGACCAGGCCATCGTCCAGTTCATGCGCAAGAACTACAACCTCCTCGTCGGCGAGCCCACCGCCGAAGCCATCAAGATCAAGATCGGTTCGGCCGCGCCGACCGGCGACGAGCGGGAGATGGAGGTCAAGGGGCGCGACCTCGTCTCCGGAATTCCCAAGACCGTTCGCGTCCACTCGGCGGAAATTCGCGAGGCGATCCAGGAGCCGATCCAGCAGATCATCGACGCGGTGAGGCGCGCGCTCGAGATCACTCCGCCCGAGCTCGCGAGCGACATCGTCGATCGCGGCATCGTCATGACGGGCGGTGGCGCCCTCATCCGCGGCCTGGACGTTCTCCTCGCGCAGGAAACCGGACTGCCGATCCACGTGGACGAGGATCCGCTCACGTGCGTCGTGCGGGGCACCGGCCGCATTCTCGACGACTACGAGAAATACCGCAGCGTCCTTTCGGTCTGACCATGGCCAGCGCGTCGGATCGTTCCTACACGCGCCGCGACACCGTCCTGTTCTTTCTCTGCGTCGGGCTGTCGGTGGTGGCGCTGGTCGCCCCCACTCGGGTGGGCCTCGGCGTCGCCGGTGCCCTCCGCCAGACAGTGCTCGCGCCTCTCGTCTGGCTTCAGGTGCATGCCGAAGAAGGCCGGACCAGCAGGGCCCGCTTTCGCGAAGTCACGGCGCAGCGGGATTCCTCGTCCTACCTTGCACAGGGGCTGCCGTCCCTCCTCGCCGAAAATGAACGCCTCCGGCAGCTTCTCTCGCTGAGCCGTCGGCTTTCGAGCTCCTATGTCGCCGCCGAAGTCCTGCATCAGTCCACTGCCACCGACGGGCGGACCCTTCTCCTGAGCGCGGGCTCGAGCCAGGGCGTGTCGCCGTTCGATCCGGTCGTGTCGCCCGAAGGGCTCATCGGAGTCGTGCTCAGCACCGCCGAGCGTACCAGCATCGCGATGACCTGGGCACACCCGGAGTTCCGCGTGAGCGCGTTCACCGTGACCGGCAACGCGGCCGGCGTGGTGGCGCCGTCGCTGTCGGCCGCCTCCGGCGAAGGGGCCCTCGAGTTCCGGGGCGTGCCCTATCGGGACTCGGTGCCTTCCGGGTCGCTCGTCCTGTCCTCCGGCCTCGGCGGTGTCTACCCGAAGGGGATCCCGGTGGGTACGGTCACCGGACTCGTGCGGGAACAGGCGGGATGGGAACGGGTGTACCGGCTCCTTCCTGCCGCCAACCCCGGCTCCGTCGGGCACGTGCTGATCCTCGTGGCCCCGCCCTCGACGGACCTCGCGGCGGCCTTCCCCAGTGACTCCCTGCTCCAGGCGCAGCGGCTCGACTCGCTTCTCCGGGAGCGCCGGGCCGACTCGCTGACCCAGGCGGCGCGAGACGCCGCGGCCGCCCGGCGCGACTCGCTCGCCCGGGTGCACCGGCGGGCCACTCCCGCCGATAGTGGTGACGCGCCCGCTCGGGTGCCTCCGGCGACCGGAGACTCCACGAGATGATGCCAGCCCGGGCCGGCCGCGTTCAGATGGTGGTTGCGTTCCTCCTGATGCTGCTCCTGCAGTTCTATGTGCGTCCCCGTCTCTGGGGCCCGCGGGTCAGTCCCGACTTCCTCTTTGTCGGGCTGATGCTCTTGGCGCTCCGGAGCAGCCCGGGGGTCGCCGCGCTGGCCGGCCTCCTGGTGGGCCTGGCCGGAGATGCCCTCACACCCGCGCGGTTCGGGGCCGGGATGCTGGCCAACACCCTCGTGGGCTACGCCGCCTCCTGGGGGCGTGCGGTGTTCTTCGCCGACAACATCCTCGTGAATGCCGCCTTCGTGGGAGCGGGCCTGTGGGTGCGCGACCTGCTCACGCTGCTCCTGAGCGGGGCGGGCGACCGTCCCATCCTCGCGGAGATCGCGGTCTATGGCCCGCTCGAGGCGGTAGCCACGGCGGCGTTCGCGCTGCTCGTGCTCCTCGCCTCCCGCCAATGGTTCTCGGTCAGGCTCGACGCATGAACGGCTTCGATTCCTACCGGCTCCGAGAGCGGGCCGACGCGGCCCAGTGGATCCTGGTACTTGCCTTCGCGGTGCTGGCGGGGGCGTTCTTCCGGACCCAGGTGCTGCAGCACGAGAAATTCCAGCTC
>Ga0334722_10005759_pt1 | contig 12416 bp, 5 predicted proteins | sample C3_bottom_MG_FD_207210 | JGI IMG/M metagenome (GOLD analysis project Ga0334722, IMG submission 207210) | Sediment microbial communities from Yellowstone Lake, YNP, Wyoming, USA - C3_bottom | ecosystem: Environmental > Aquatic > Freshwater > Lake > Sediment | place: USA: Wyoming | collected...
GACGCGTCAACCGCTGTCGTCATTGATCCCTCCCCCGCCCTGTTTGATCGATTGCGTCGGCCAAATCGCCGAACCCTTCGGCGGCCAGTCCACTGCCTGCGTCTTCGTCGTACACATCCTCAAGAGGCATCGCAGTCATCTTCACAGCAGGTGTGAGGATCGCGTCGAGTACTGCCTCCTCGGCTCGCAGCAGCCTGCACGCTTCTTCGAGATCAACACGCTCGAAACGCACCCGGTCCCCAGGCGCCGCTTGTGCGAGCCGCCAGATGTCCACCGAGATCACGGTGGCGATCTTCGTATAGCCGCCGGTGGTGCCGCGATCGGCCATGAGCACAATCGGGCAGCCGTCTCCGCTGACCTGCACTGCGCCCAGCGTCGTGCCGTCAGACACGATATCCGCGCTGGTCATATGCGCAATTCGAGGCCCGTCAAACCGGCACCCAATCCGGTCAGACTGCGGCGTCATCGTGTATGGCGAGCCGAGGAACGTCGACCGCCCGGCGTCTGCAAACGCGCCATCCTGCGGGCCGAAGACGACGCGCACGCTTTGGTCGTGGCCGTAGCTCGGAATGTCTGACGTCCGCAGCGCTCGCCGCATGGCCGCTCCCGCGAGAGCCTGCTCCCCGAGCGGCAACGTGTCTCCCGCGCGAAGCGCCCGGCCCTCGTATCCACCATGTCCCGTTCGTGTGGAGGTCGAGCGGCTGCCCAGCACCACAGGCACATCGATGCCGCCGTCCATCGCGAGGTACGCCCGCATGCCATCGCGCTGACCGGAAAACGACAGGACCGATCCCGCGCGAATGGCCACCGTACGCCACATCTGGATCGGCCGCCCGTCGACCTGCGGACCCAGATTGGCGCCGGTCACCGCGACCAGTCCGGGCTGCACAAATCGCAACTCCGGGCCGACAAATGTGACCTCCAGGCCTGCGGCGGTATCCGCATTGCCGACAAGTCGATTGGCGGCGCGGAGGGCAAAACCGTCCATCGCACCGGATACGGCAACGCCGTAGCGTTGGTAGCCCACGCGCCCCAGGTCCTGGACTGTGGTGAACATGCCGCCGTCGAGAATGTCGATTGTCCTCATCTAGTGTCCCGACTCAGACATTCGCCGATATATTCCGGGCGGGGCACTGGCGTCACTCGTGGTCCCGGACGGTCGGCGTCCACGTGCCGGCCGCGATCTGTTCGGCGATGGTCCGCGCCTGCTCGATCGTCGTCGGCACGAACCGAATGTAGTCGCCCGCCTCGAACAGCACGGGAGGATCGCTGGTCGCATCGAAGATGCGCACTGGCGTCCACCCGATCAGCCGCCAACCACCCGGCGTCTCGGTGGGATAGATCCCTGTCTGTTCCTGCGCAATCCCCACCGAGCCAGTGGGCACCTTCGTGCGCGGGCTGGAAAGCCGCGGCATCGCAATGCGCGGCGACAGGCCTCCCAGATACGGAAAGCCCGCCATAAACCCCATCATGTAGACCAGGTACTCGCGACCGCTGTGAATCGCAATCACCTCATCGGCCGGGATTCCAGCCCACGCTGCCACATCGCCAAGATCCGGACCGTAGTCGCCGCCATACGCCGTCGGAATCTCGACCACTTTCGGGCGAGGCAGCACCACATCGGCAAGGTGCTGCTCCGCCTCGAGCACAATGGTCTCGACTTCGTCTTGCGTCACGCGTAGCGGATCGTAGTGCACCATCAATGATCGATAGGTGGGCACGAGTTCGACAATGCCCGGATCGTGTCGAAGGGAAAGGGCGGCAGCAAGCAATCGAACGCGCCGATTCGTCGCCTCGTCTATCGTGTCGCCGTATTCGACGACGACGGCGCGGTCGCCGGCGGTAAGGAAGGAGGCCCGCTCGTGCATCGGCTACATGGCGAGCAGGCGCGCCATCGGCACGAGTTCCACGCCAGCGCGTGAGAATGCGTCGCGGAGCGCCGACGCCAGCTGTACGGAGCCGGGTGTATCGCCGTGCAGGCAGATCGTGTCGGCCTGCAACTCGATCGTCTCGCCTGTGATGGTTGTAACCTTACTTTCCGTGACGAGGCGCAGGCTGCGATCGATCACTTCCTGTTGGTCGTGGAGCACTGAGCCAGGTTTCGACCGCGGCACGAGCGTGCCGTCGAGGTTGAATGCGCGATCGGCGAACACCTCGCGGGCAACACGCAGCCCCATGCGATCGGCAAGTCCAATCCATCGCGATCCCGCCAGCACGACCAGAATCACGCGCGGGTCGACCTCGACGACCGCCTCGCAGATCGCCACAGCCAGCGCGTCGTTCTCGACCGCCATGTTGTAAAGCGCACCGTGGGGCTTGACGTGCTGGAGACGCTTGTCCCGGGTAAACGCCGTCAGTGCGCCGATCTGGTAGACCAGATCGTCGTGAACCTCACGCGGGGACGCGGCCAGGTTTCGCCGGCCGAATCCGCGCAGATCGGGAAATCCGGGATGCGCACCGACGCCGACACCGTGCTTCTCGGCCAGCGCAACGGTTCGACGCATCCAGCCCGGATCGCCTGCGTGAAACCCGCACGCGATGTTGGCAGACGTGATGGAGGTGATGATCTGGTCGTCGAGCCCGAGCGTGTACGCACCGAAACTCTCGCCCATGTCGCAATTGAAATCGATGCGCGGACGCGTGGCTGCTGAGTCCATGGCGCCTCAAGGCTAGTGGCGCCTCTTGATGAAGTCAAGAAGGGTGCTGCCGTATATGCTTTCTGCCCTACCTCACGACGACCCGCACCACCTGGGCTCCCTCGAAAGTGTTCGTCTTCGCGCGGTGCGGGTACACGACCACGTCATAGGTTCCGGGCGGCAGTGTGTCGACGGTCAGGTTGTACGCCGCACCGGCGAAGGGCTCGCCAAACATCGCCGCGACATCAAGTCGCCGGTCCCCGTACGGCGCGATGCCCACGAAGATGGGGTCGCCGCCGGCCGTCGGATAGGCCCACACATGCACCGTATCAACACCGGTACGCTCGTGCGCGGCCAGATCAAGGGCCCAGCCCGCCACGACGAACGGCTGCGCGACCAGGGTGTCGGGCGCCGGCGCGTCGATCACCGCCCGAATCGACGGGCCGACCACCACACGCATGCGGACGGTGTTCGCCTCGGTGGGCGCAACCCCAAGATCATGCGTTCTGCTGAACCCGGTGGTCGGCTGCGAGGACAAGACACTGGCCCGTAGAGGCGTGTCGCCAAGACCGCCACGAATCGGCGCCGCGGGCGCCCCTCCCGCGTCGGCCACACCCTCGGGATTCGGCGCGGTCGACAGCGCCAGCGCGTCGCCCCGCACGAATTCGAGATCAAATCGGCCGAGGAAGCCCGGCGCCGGCTGCCAGTAAAAGATCCCGGCCTGTGCGTCGAGCGACGAGCCCAGCGGCAGAGCGCGGCGCGCACCGCCGACGATCTGGCCGCCCGCGTAGCCGACGTCGCCCACGGGCGGTAGCTGCACTTCGATGCGGCCGTCCTGCGCGACTTCGATCACATACGCGCCGTCGGCGGTGGCGGCAATGCTTTGCCACTCGCCGCCGAGTTTGCGGACGGAGACCACGCCAGAGACCGGGGACCTCGTCTGATCGCCGGGGCTCAAGCCCCGGCCCCCATCAACGCGTCGAGTTTCGTCGACGTCTGGCTGTCGCGCGAATCGCGAAGGCGGAGCGACCGGGCCTCCATCAACGCGAAAGGCCTCAGGCATCAATGTAGGCCGGGTCTTCAGACCCGGCGTTTCGACCGGCGTCGACGCATCGGTACTCCCATTCAGCACGTTGAAGAACCGGCTGCCGATGCCATCGCCTCGGCCGCAGTTGTCGTACACCAGCCAGCCAAGCTGGTGCACCCCGTTGCTGAGCGTCGTCGTATCGAGATAGGACGCGCCGCCTGAGTTGTTCCCGTTCGAGAAGCCCGCGAAGGACGCCGCGATGTCGGTCCGCAAGTCGCCATAGTTCACGACGTGGGCCGCGCCCGAATCGATGTGCATCGTCACCGACCCGTTGGTGATCGTGCACGGGGCGGCGGCCCCGGCTGTACTCACCGCCCGCGCCACCCCCGCCACTGCCGCGTCCCCAGCGGTCGCGCTCGGCGTCAGCGCCCACCCGAAGTTCCACCCCGCCCCGGACGCCGTGCCCCCATACGACGGCGTATCAATCGCCCCAAACGGCTTCGTCGCGTGAGCGTTGTCCACCGCAATCGTTTTGGTCCCCAGCAACGTGTTGTGACCGTCCACGTCATACGCATACGCGTAGAGTTTGTAGGTGCCGTTTCCGTGCCCGTGCAGCCCCCACGACAACAGGAGGTAGCCCCAGCCTGCCCGGTTCGCGAAGGGCACCGTCGGATACAACCCCTCCACGTCGGTGCGCGACCCCGTCACGAACAGCGGATACGCAATGAACACCTTGCCAAATGCCGGATGCGAAGGGTCGGTGGTATAGGCATGGTTTGCGGGCTCACCGGCGACGAGGTCCCGCCAAATCTCCACCCGGTCGATGCCCACGTCGTCGAGTGCCCAGCCCGTCACCGCAAACGACCCTTGCATCCCCGTCGTGCCATCAGCCGGCGTGTCGAAGGCGCCAAAGGGTTGCGACGATGCCCCGGGCCGCGAGACCGCCAGCGTCACCGGGATCGTCAGCGGCGTGTTGGGCGCAGTGGGCGACGTGATATTGATAGTGCCCGAAAGCGACGTGTTCGCACCAATCACATCACTGGGATTCCGGATCGCGACTGTGAATGTGCCAGCGGCCGAGCCCGAACCGCCCGTGATATTCAGCCACTGCTGCGTCGTCGATACCGTCCACGCACTTGGCGCGCCCGTGAACGTGACCGTCACCCATTGCGCGGCGGTCTGAGAAGAAAGGGTCGCCGATCCGGCGGCCTTGACCGCGCCCACGTGCAACGACGATGGGCTCACGCCGGCGGGCCCATAGACCGCCAGCGTTGCCGCGCTGGTCGTCGCCGTCCCTGCGCTGTTGGTGAAGACCGCGCGGAACCGCGTGCCATGGTCACCCGCGGCCGTCGGGAACGAAAAGGTCGCAGACGTGGCGCCGGTCACGGCGACCCATGTCGAGCCGCCATTCGAACTGCGTTGCCACTGCATCGTCGGGGCTGGCGTTCCGCTGGCGCTCGCGGTGAACGAGGCGGTCGCACCCGCCGCCACGGCCGCATTCGCCGGCTGCGTCGTGACGGCCGGCGCCACTGGGTCCGTGGCCGCATGCAACTTGTTGAACATCAACGCCAGCGTGTACTGCGCCGTCTTGCCGCGTACCGAAAAGTCCTTGGCGTCGAGAGCGTAGTACCACGACGTGAAGACGAATGCGCCCTGGATGAAGGCGCGTTGCCCGAACGCCGAAAACGACGCCTCCAACGCATCCGCCTGTTGCTGCCAGGCACTCGGTGTCGACGTCTCGGGGCCAGACGCCGAAATCTGCGGGTCGTAGAATCGGTACGTTTGCATCGCCGACGAATCGGCCGAGTAATAGGCCACGGCACCGATCAGGATGGGCTTGTGAAAGCGCTCGTACTGGGGCAGGAGGTTCTCGTCGATGTACTTCAACGCCGTTGCAGTCATCTCTTCGACGGTCGCCGTCGTCGTTGTCGCGAGTGGCGTCCACCAGCCCGCGCCGATGTAGTCCAGATCGCCGATCCAGTCATACTCGGGAAACGATTTCACCGGCGTTGCCGTGATCGCCCCGTGGTACACCTTCTGCACCGCAGCGATGATCTCTTTCATCTTCTGGTTGATCTTCGCTCGACCCGATGCGGACCCGGTCCCCATCTCCTCGCCGTTCCAGTAGAAAGACTGGATGGTGAACAACTCCACGCCTTCGGCCTCGGCGATCTCGGCGTGGTACAACTCGTATTCCAGCTGCTCGGCAAAGAAGGCGTCGTACCACGCATCCGTGTTGTGGCGCTCCATGCCGGCGAACGGCACCTGGGTCACCACGGGCTGCGGGTAGAGGTTGACCTTGAGCCCCTGGGCTTTCATGGCCCGGATATGCTCGATCAATTCCTGCCGGCGCATCCCACTGACCAGCCACTCGAACAACGGCGGGTCGGACGACGTAATGCTCCAACAGGGAACCAACTCCATGTATCGCGCGTTCATGGACGAGACGAACGCACCCGACGCGGCCACCAGGGGCTTCCACGAGGTTCGCCAATAGTCCATGAGCTGGGTGCCCGTGATGAACGACTCGCCGTTGATCCGCGGCACGAATGTCGCGTTGGACTTCAGTGCCACCGAAGACGGTAGCGTTTCCTGCAGTTGGAACCGCCAACGGGTCACGGTGTCGTTGCTGGTGACCGGATCAGTGCCAACGGCGACCGACCTCGAGTTGGTGGCCGCGTCCGGGTTGAGCTTCTCCAGACCCAGACTATCTCCGTCGGCTCGGCGGTACTGGTACTTGAACGTCCGGTTCGGTGAAACGAACCGCGTGTACGTCCATGTGTTGCCGCCCAACGGCCACATCTTGACGGGCAGCTGGAAGTTCAAGTCGTCACCAGCCAAGAACACCGTGTCTGCCGTAGGCGACGTGACATTCAGCGTGACCGCGACGTCATTCGGACGCTGCCAGTCGGCCGGCGCGTCGGTTGTCCAGAAGTCGGAGGCGCCGACCGTGACGTAGCGCACCACCGGAATCCCGCTCTCGTCCCTCTCCAGATTCGTCGTGGTCTCGCCCAGTGTGTAGACGTACGCCACCGTCGTGCCTTCGCCGAGGGTGGCCGTGTAGGTCCACCGCTCGGCTAACGGCGCCATGTCCAGGACGCGCGTCGAATCGAGCACGGCACTTCGCCATGGCGGCAAGAAGCCCAGCGTTTCTCTATCCCCAATCATCCGCACTTGAGCGTTCACCGGCGTCGAGGCCGGCGCAACAGGGGAGAACGTCACCTGCCGCATCGCCGCTGGTGTCAGGGCCATGTCGACGGTCGCTGAGCCGCCGGAAGCCATGGTCACCGGCGCAGTCTGCAAGCGATACGCGCCGTTGTCCATGTACACCGACACGATGTTCGTGCCCGCAGGCATGTTGATGAGGCGATACTTGCCCCCGTAACCCGTACGCACCTGGTAGGGTCCTGCCGACACGATGGCGTCGACGATGGGCTTGCCATCGGCAGTACTCGTGATCGTGCCGGTCAGTATTCCCGTGCGATCGGCACCTGACGAGAGCATCTGCCAGGCAGACACCGTCTCGTCCACGGTCATCGAACCCGTGATGGCGAGTAGACGCTCGCACGTGCCGGGCGTATGCCACTCGCTGGTCGGCCAGTCGTTCAGCCGGTACCCATACCGGAGCAATGACCCCTTCGGAAGCGACAGCGTGAGCGTCCACACGCTCCCGGACTTCGTCATCGGACGCCACTGCATGTCGACACCGAAGATGACTCCTGTCACCATCGCGACGGTGTCGGTGGCCGCAGTTTCGGGCGGCACCGAGAGCCGGAACGTGACGTCCACCATCTGCACTGGGGGCGGTCCCGCCGGAGCGGCCCGGACGGTCAACGACGCCGCCTGGCTGGTCGCGCTGCCCCCCTCGTTGGTGAACACCGCGCGGAACTGCTTCCCGTTGTCGCCCGCAGCGGTCGTGAAGATGTAGGGCGCCGAGATCGCCCCGATCACATCAGTCCAGGTCGACCCGCTATCCGTGCTCACTTGCCACTGAACCGTGGGCGCCGGCAGACCGCTGGCTGCTGCCGTGAACGTGGCCAGCCACCCAGCCGTAACGGTCCGGTTCGACGGCTCCACGGAGATTGCCGGCGCCACGGCAGGCAGGCCCTTCTGCCGGACGGTGAACGCCTGTCCGGCCACCGTCACCGTGGCCGTGCGGGATCCGTATCCGGTGAAGGGCGCGACGTCGTACGTCACCGTCGCGTCGCCGACGGCGCTGCCCCCCGCGGGCGCCGTAATCCTGACCCAGTCAACCGGACTGGACGCGCTCCACCGAACATTCCGCGTCAGGCTGGTGCCCGACACCGTTACGCTTCCCGACCCGCTCGCCTTCTCGAACGTCGCGGTCGACGCCGACAGAGAGTAACGCGCAAACCAGGCGGCAACAATGCTCTCGGCTGGTTTGTTGCGGACGCTTCTCGCGAAGTTCGGAAAGGCCCCCGTTCCGTAGAACTGCGGGACCGGCATCAGCGGGTCCGAGTACCAGTAGCCATCCGAACCCACCATCGCCAGTCTGACCACTCCCGTCGCGTGCGCGATAGCCGCTTCCTCGTACATCGCCTCGGCGGCCATAGCCTGGAGCGCGAAATCTGTCGTGAGACCGAGTTGCGGACAGCCTGGGTAACAAAGGAATTCTTCGGCACCGCCGGTTGCGGGCCAACCGGCGAGCGATTGGACGGGTTCGAACATGTAGAGGGGCTTGCCGAAACGCCCGTAGCGACTCGACCATTTCGCAAACCAATCGCGATAGGCGCCTCGCAAGTTGGTCATCGTGATGATCGGAGTGGATGGCGGAAGCACCATGTGCGGCGCCGCCATGATGACGTCCACGGCATTGCACACATCGGCGATGTCTTGGGGATCATCCAGAGCTTGAAAGGCGTCACCGAGCATGATCTGGCCGTGATACACCTGCCTCATGTCGGCAATGAGCTTTGATACGCGCGAGTTGAACACGCTGTGGCCACCAAGCTCCCCGGTAACACTGACGTATTTGGACAGCATCAGCGCGCCGATGCCGTACTTCTCAGCGAGACGCGCCTGTTCCAGCATGAACGCCGAGTAGCTCACGAGAAATGCATCGAACCACTCGGGACTGACGGGGTGGCTGCCAGTTGAGCCACTCCAGGGTGGAATCCACTCAACCCACATGATGGCAGCGAGGCCCTCCTTGGCCGCCTCCGCGACGGCAAACCCAAAGTCCTGCTCTGACATGCCCAGGCCGGGGTCCAAGACGACGGTTGGGTTTTCTTCGCTGTGGATCGTGAAGGTCTGAACCAGGCTTATCGTGTCGACGCCTATCGCCGCGACGCGCTTCAACGTCGACACGTACTCGGCGTGGAAGTCCGCCAGCGTACCGGGCTCTGGACACCCGGGCACCTTCGGCGGGCCCACTGACGTGGAGGGCACCCATATGTCGTTCAGCCACACGACGCGTTTGATGCCCGGCGCGAACGGCGCCCCGGAGATCGCAGGCAATCGTGTCGCGTCGAGATAGCTGGCGGGGAACCACACCGGGCTCTGGGTGGCCGTGCAATAGGGATCGTACAGCAGCACCGACTGCGGAGTCAGTTTCAGGTAGTCATCCGGGTACACGATTGCCGTCACGTCCGTCGGCATCGCATACATGTTCGTGAAGAGCAGTTGCGGAACCACCTTCAACGTGGCGTGGTTGGATGTGATCTGGCCGGCAGAGTTGGTGACAAACACCGAGTACATCGGCGTCAGTTCCCACGACGGGTTGGTCAGCGTCAACGTGTCGCTAGTCGCCCCGGGAATAGCTGATCCGTTCTTGAACCACTGATACGTAAACGGCGGCGTCCCGGCCACCGCAACAGTGAACGTCGCCGTCCCTCCTGCTACCACCCTCTGATCCGATGGCTGGGTCGTGATCGATGGGGGGACCACCTGTATGCCGCTGTCGCGCGCGTCGCGACCCTCGCTGCCATCACCATCCCGCAGCGGATGCGAAAACGCAGTTCCTGTGACGAGAAGCCGCGCGGACTCCGGTGGCGCGCTCGTAGCATTCGCTCTCGACCCAGTCGCGGAGCCAACCAATGCCGCCGCCATGAACCACGCCGTGCATGCTCGCTTCATGTCCGCACCTCGTCCGGACGGTGAGAGCCGTCCGGCTCCGCTGATCTCTGGTCTGCCCCCCCACGATCAGGGCCGGACGTGTGAAGCGCACCACCGTGCCGAGACTCTCGCGCCCGCGCCTGAACCGGTGTTGAAGGGCACACTTAGCCGACAGATCCCCTCGGTGCGGGCTGCCGCGACTCTACTGAGGCACTGGCGGTGAATGGTCGACGGGGGGTGAACGATTGTGAACAAGTGTCACCACGCGAGCCAGTTCGCGAGCCGTCGCTCGAACACGTCCCTTGTCGATAGGTGCGCGAAAGTTCAACAACAATTCGCGGCCCGGCCTCTAGCGAATCTAGATCCCGCCCAGCCGGATGCCGCTGTCCGCGAAATCCAGTCCGTCCGCTGCGCAGCCCCGCAGCGAAATGGCGCGCGCGGCAGCCCCCTCTATTACATGTGAGCGCAAACTCAGGATGATTTCGCGGGTGCAAGTGGACGCCGAATCGGGTGGGGGCTTCACCGGTCATGGCTGTGATGGACGATGTATACGGGGCGAAACTCTGACGCACCTGGGCTGGGAGATCAAGGACGATCGTCAAGTAGATGGGTCGATCGGTCGAGATTGTGTATCACAAACGCGACAACGTCAGAGACTGGCGACGTGGAGGCCTGGTCTGTCGTTCCCCGCCACAAACGCACGGGCCTCGGCTTGGATGCAGATCACGGTTGGCCTTGGTCGGCCACCAGGATGGACCGAATTTGTGGGGGGCGGTTGGAAACGTTACAGCCTGCTGAAGATGTCGGAAGCAATCTCCGCGCAAGTCTGCGTAACCCGCGTCCAGTCGTGCCATTTCGGATCGAGCCGGCGGTAATCGGCCAGGTTCGTAGGGACGTAATCGGGATCATTCAAGACTCGGGCGCCCGGGTACACAGCAACTGCGGTACCTCCGGCCAGGTTCGTCCCGTATCAGCGACCGCTTAGGACGTCGGCAAGGCGGAGCTTGATGAACGCCTGGCGACTTACGCCAATGCGTTTGGCTTCGCCGTCGATCTCGCGCAGCAGATCGAGCGGGAAATCCACGTTGACGCGTTGCACGTCCCGACCCGGGCGCCGAGCCAACGCCAAGTCGAGGTGCGGCGAAAGATCGGCCCCCGCGTCGTGGAGGCGATCCAGCGCCGCCGCACTGACCGCGCTAGTCAGATCGGTACCGCGCTTCTTCTTCCGGTCGTGCGCGACGGACTGAGATGATGCGGATCGTGTCATGTCGATATGTGATGAAGGCGGACCAGATTCGAGCACCGACGGCGCCGATAATCTGGTACCGCGACTCGTCGAGACTCCGTGCCGGAGTCTCGACCCGGTCAGGATCGCTCCAGAGCGCCTGCGCCGCGACAAAGTCGATTCCGTGCTTCCGCTTGTTGGCGTCCGACTTCGCCGCATCGAACTCAAACAGCATTTAGTATAAGAACTATACCACATTGCACGAAGAAGACCGCAGCCCGCGAGTATGACGGTTCCCGGAATCAACGGATTGCTGAGACACGCAGCGCCCTCGCCCCCCGCGAGAATCTGTGTGGGGCCCAGGACGAACAGGCGCACCAGCAACAAACCTCCTGAGACAGGTTGACGTCGGCGGCTGGAGCCGGTACAACTTGCGCCGAGCGTTTCGATCTTCAACAGGAGTTCTCCGTGCTACTAACGCGCTGCGCCTCCCGCCTCGCGATTTCCGCTTGCCTGCTTGCCGTGCTCGCCCCGGCCATCGCCGTTCGAGGATCCGGCGCGGCACCGCCTGCATCCGGGCGACTGCGGCTCGCTGCACCCTTCGATCTCACCCGAGGCGCGGTGCGCGAGACCAACGGGGATGGCCTGGCCGACAAGGTGGTCGCTCGCGTCATCGTGCCGGCTAGTCCCGTGACCGAGGAAGTGGAAGCGGCCGCCAACATCAGTGCCAGGCTCGGCTATGAAACCACCGCGCTGACACTGCCGCTGGTGATCCGCGACAGCCAGGTGTCGCAGCCCGCTGAGATCCAGTTGCCCATCCTCGTCGGCCGCGACAACGCGTTCGTGAAGAAACTGGCGGAGCGGGGCGCAATCGATCTGAAGGCGCTCAAACCAGGCCAAGGTCTCCTCGCCGTGGTTGATTCACCGCTCGGCGGTCCCGATGGCATTGTCATCGTCGGCGGCGACGCGGCCGGCACGCTCGCGGCCGCAGTGGAGCTGGCGGCCAGGCTGCCCCGCTTGTGGAGCATGTCGGGCATCACGATCGAGGGCATCGAACAACAGGCGCTGCAGTATCTGAAGACGAAGGGTGTGGCGGTCGCTGGCGTCGCCGTGAACGCGGTGCTGGTGGACAGCGACCGGCGCGGCATCGCGAGCGTGATGCTCACGGCGGATGTGAGCTCGGCCGATGGCGCGCGCGCCGTCAAGTTGGTTGAAGAGTTGGACGCCGCTCACCGAACCGGACAATTCCCGCGCGTTCTGAATTTCGCGGAAGCCGCCTCGACCATCGTCGCGGTTCGCGCCAACGGCAATGTCGCCGGTCGCCCGGCAGTGCGCCGATCCGGATTGAACGCGCGAACGCTCACACCGCCGGTGGAACCGGAGGAGTTCATGCCCGATACCAGCATCCTGGGACGGGCAACGACAGCGAGTGCGTCTGGCGCCGCAGGTGCGG
>Ga0334722_10005760_pt1 | contig 12414 bp, 21 predicted proteins | sample C3_bottom_MG_FD_207210 | JGI IMG/M metagenome (GOLD analysis project Ga0334722, IMG submission 207210) | Sediment microbial communities from Yellowstone Lake, YNP, Wyoming, USA - C3_bottom | ecosystem: Environmental > Aquatic > Freshwater > Lake > Sediment | place: USA: Wyoming | collected...
CTGCATATGTATCGTACTGCCCCGCCTGCAGATGTCGTCATGGATGGATTACTTGTGTAGATGGCACCGAGAGTGACCAGTTCGCAACAGTTTCTAAGGGCATGAAGGTGTTGGCGAAGCTGATACACGAGAAAAAAGTTTCGAAGAGTGCGGCGCCCGAGTACATGCGCATGATCGCGACAAGCGGATTTGAACTCAAGAACGACGAACTCGACGAGACCGTCGACACCATGGAAAAGGAGAAAGTCGCATTTTTCAACCAGATTCGCCAAGCGCTCAAAGAGGAGCCGCGAGACGCCTTCTCTCTGCTTGAAGAGAAGATGGACAACTTCTCCACGAAAAGAGTTCTGCATTAAATCGATGTGCCTGCAAAAGCCCGCGCTCCGCGCGGGCTTTTTTTACTTGGAGGCCGGGCCTCCAAGTAACGTTACGACGGTTGCGATAGAGGTGCGAGTGGGACGAATATCCACGCGGCGAGATACGCCAAGACAAACGAGCCAGTGCAGAGTAGAGCGAAGAATACCAATCGCATTATGATAGGGTCGATATCAAAGTATTCAGCGAATCCGCCCGCCACCCCGCCAAGTACCTTATTCTTGCGCGAGCGATAGAGCTTCTTCATACACTCAGATATGTGAGCGCGTGAAAGACGAGGAACGCCGGCCACACTGCCGCCTTCAAGAGTCCGACAACACCCGCCCAGAAGGTCGGCGCGAGCTGGATATAGTAAATCGCCGCGCCGATAAACCCGAGCCCGTACACACACCCAGGTGTGCTACTGCCTTTCATCTTCCCGCATTTCTTACCACAATTCTCGCAACCGCCCATTTTTGTGTCTTGTTCCATGGTTTTATTTTACTGGAATCGGCCAGAATTTCCAGACCTCTTGGTGGGCTCGCCTTATCAACCTAAAATCTCTTTGAGGAGCGCCATGCGGATCAGGAGCCCATACTTCGCTTCCTTGAAGTACGCGGCCTTGGGCGACGCATCCACCTCGGGGACTATCTCGTCGATGCGCGGCAAAGGGTGCATGATGATTGCGCCTTTCTTCATTTTATTTACTTCTTTCATCGTCAGGATATACCCGCCCTTATATTTCTTATATTCAGCAAGCGTCTTGAAGCGCTCCTTCTGTATCCGCGTCTGGTAGAGGACGTCTACCTTGGGGAGTACGCTGTCCCACTTCTCCATCTCTGCATACTTGATTCGGTGTTTATCGAGATACTCCTTAATGTCGTCGCCTATCCGCAGACCCTTGGGCGAAACGTACGAGAGATGTACATTCTTATATTTACCCAAGAGATACGAGAGCGATCGGACCGTCCGGCCGTTTTTCAAATCCCCTATAAAGGCGATGTGCACGTTATCTATCTTCCCTATCTCCTTCTTAATCGTGTAGAGGTCAAGCAGAGCCTGGGTCGGGTGCTGCCCTGCCCCGTCGCCGGCGTTCAGGACGGGTATAGCGGAGACGGCGGCCGCGCGCGCCGATGCTCCCTTCTCGGTGTGCCGGAGCACGATAACATCGGCGTATTGGTTGATGATGCGAATCGTGTCTTCGAGCGTCTCACCCTTCGACGCCGAGGAGAACTCGCCGGCGTTCTCGGTCGTGATAACGCCGCCGCCGAGTCGTAGCATCGCCGACTCGAAGGAGAAGCGTGTGCGCGTGCTTGGTTCATAAAAAACCGAGGCCATTATTTTGCCTCGGAGTGGACTGCCCTTTGATTTCAGTAAATTGTCTGCCGTCTTAAATACCTTCTCGATCGCCTTCCTATCAAACTGTTGTGATTCGATTATGTGTTTCATCAACTCTCACTATACACCTCCCCTTTTTCTGACTTATCCACTCCCGGTAGGTCGAGATTTTTCACTTGGGTTCAGATAATGCTTGAGGGTATATATCCAGTCCGCTTCTCCCGCCGGGTCCTTTTCCTTCTCCCGCAGAAGCCATTCCAAGTAGTTCCGATCAGTGGTGACCACCTCCTCTATCTTCTTGCCGTTGTACTTGCCGAAGCGGAGCGTGGTGAAGAGCATCGGGCGCGCGGAGATTGCGAGCATCGCCTCGAGCGCGGCCTCCTCGGTGCCGTGCCGCTCCTTCATCTTCTCGGCCAGTCGCTCAAAGAGCGCTTCCAAGACGAGCACGTCGCCCCACGCATCATGCGCCTCAGCTTCCACGTCGAGGTCGAGTAAGTAGCGCAGATATTGGAGTCGATAATTCGGCACGGCGTCGTTTGGGTCGAGCGCGTAGGCGAGCTTGTAGGTGCAGATTGTCTGGCGCGGTGTGACACCCTCGCGCGCGAGCATCGCCACGTCAAAGGTCGCGTTGTGTGCGACGACAATCGCCTCGTCGCTCTCCAGCAAATCCTTCAACCCCGAATACTCCGGCGCGTCCACAAAAGCCGGCCGCGCCGCCACCATCCGCTCGGTGATGTGATGTATCGCCATCGACTCTATCGATATCGGCACGGGCGGCTTGTAGAGCGCGTTCACCAAGGGCTCGTCTATATAGCGCTCCTTCACCGCCAATTGGCAAAGGCGGTCCTTGTCGCTGTTGCCAGTGGTTTCGGTGTCTAGAAAGATAATCCGCATAATGCTATTCTACCCCGCTGTGCCCTGCGTAGCCTTGCCGTGCCCTCCCGTAGCCTTTGGCGAAGGCGGGGCGAAGTAGGGTCGTCTCCGTATCCAGAAAGAGTATTTTCATTTTAGAAATCGTCTACCGCCGGAAGTTGGCGACGATGTCTTGGAAGTAGTGAGCAATCGTGGAAAAGCCGGGGATGACTCCGAAGACCGATAAGAGCCACCCGAGGAGCGTCAGGGCCAAGATACCGCCGAGGAGCGCACCCGCACCCTGCCAAAGGCCGAGTACGAACCACCGCCCAGGAGCAGGCGTGCGCTCCTTTATCTCCCCAAGTGATTGTTCTATCTGCTCAAGATGTTTGAGCCCCTCCTCTTCAATGCGTTGGTCCAACATGAGTCCTATTGTACCCTAGTGAATCCTTACGGATAGTCTCGGCCATCGCCCATGATAGGTATCGTGTCGCCGAGGTATTTCGGCTTCGTATGAAAGACGATATCAAAGAGCGCCTTCTCGTCTGAAAATGTTTCGCGGACGTAATTGCGCAAGAGCGTATGGCCGCTGTCGGCATTTACCCCGTAGGCGTCTATCCCGAGCTCACGTGCGATGAAGATTGCGCGTGGCAAGTGGAAGGATTGCGTCGCGACGAGCATAGAGGAAACACCGAAGATGGCGCGGGCGCGATACATACTGCTGTAGGTATCGAAGCCCGCATGGTCTAGGAATATATCTTCGTCCGGAATGCCTTTACTGAGGAGGTAGAGGCGGACAGGATTTACTTCGTTGTGACTCACAGTGCTGTTGTCGCCAGAGACGAGTATCTTCTTCACCTTCCCCGCGTTATACAGAGCGATAGCCGTGTCTACGCGGTCGATGAAGATTGGCGAGGGCTTACCGTCGGCGAGAATCGCCGCACCAGGAATCAGCACGACCCCAGAGCTTGGCGCGGCGGCCGCACTCTGGTAGATATACGCCTGCGTCGAAAATGCTATGTAGGCATTGGTCACGAGGATAAACGCCGCGAGTGCCACTCCGCCGAACATACCGAAGGAAATCAAGCGCTTCATGCGTTTCAGTATACGCTGTTATGAAGTATCAGGAGCAAACGCTGCGCGTTCCGCGCGCGGCGCCTCTTAACTTTTCGGTGGGCCCCACATCCAGCGCGGCTTCTCGCCGGTCTTGTAGCAGATGACTGTAAGCACTATGACTGCAATTAAGATTCGGAAGAAGAACCACCCGAGCTCTGCCGTCGTCGGCTCTCCGCTCTCAGCTCTCGCTGACATATCTAGGGCCGACACTAGAACGAAGATGAGAAAGACCACTATCACTACCCAGCCCTGCCAGCGCGCCGGCGTCCAACCCCAGCCGTAGAGCTTACGTTTAAACCAATATTTCTGCGGATTGTCCTTCAAGTAGGCGATGTACTGCGTGATGATGTTCATACCCCCTTATTTTAACCTAATTCCTAACCCTGCCTCCTGCTCACGGATTACTCTCCCAAATTCCCCGTCGTGCCCTTTCGTAGCCTTGCCGTGCCCTCCCGTAGCCTTTGGCGAAGGCGGGGCGAAGTAGGGTCGTCTCCGTATCCAGAAAGAGTATCTTCATGGGTCTATTCTAACTCACTCTATGGTGAATTCTTAATCTGTGCTACCGAATATTTGAGTCCTTAATTCTTCTAAATCATATGTGTAAGAAACTGGGATATGGATGATAGGAAGACCCACACCATTCATAACTGAATCAAGAAAATTATCCCTTTTGACTCTATCCGGCTGTAGATGTGTGCGGTCATCTAATTCAATCGCCAAATGTGGTTCCAACTCTTTATCACACAAAACAAAATCTATAGATTTCGCTTTAATCTTATTAAAATCGTGATAATTAGTGTAATGTCCTCTTGAGTCCAATGGTTTTACTATTCCAGATAACGGGACTTGAGTTTTAATACGATACTTATCGCCAACAACTTCTTGAAGAACCTCCAAGAATTCTTTTTCGGCGTCCGTAAGTAAACTTTGTTTTAAAGTATATCGTTCATTCGGATTCGTATCTGCATACTCCGTAATTGAATCAGAGTGAGTATACGAAGGTATTTCGTTACCACCCATTTCTGCGTATTCTGTTTGTATTTTAAAAGTCTGATGTGTTCTCGCACGGCTCTGCGATAGCGTCTTAAATAATCTAACAATCAGAGTTCCGAATAGAGTTCCTAAAATAAATGGAATCTTGACTAGACCGACTAGAATATCTCCTCCCACTGAGCCATATTTATATCTTCTGCTCATATATTTCGTTTCCAAACAATTCTACCTCAATTTTGTGGATTTAGAGCCTCCTTTGCCTGCTCTGAATTAAGGCTGCGACCTCCGTAGATTGGTGGCTCATCAAGATGCTCAAATGCTTTATCAAAGTAAATTACAACCAACCTTCACCCTCGAGTTCGAGGGTGTTTTCTGCGGAGACTTATCAAACGCCCTACCGATTCAAATACGTCCTTCGACAGGCTCAGGATAAATGACCGTTATTTGTTTAGGTAAGTAATGGTTAATTGCAGTATCGTGGCAAAAGCGACCCAAGCGAGGTAGGGGATGTTGAATAGTGCGACCCATTTGATATACGGATAAATCGCGATGAGCGCCCAGAGGAGCGTGGCGAGGACGAGGAGGATGTCGGCCGCGGCGAGATAGTTATTCTTGAGCCCGAATTGGAAATAGGTGAAGGAGAAGTTGAAGAGCAAGTTGAGGGCAAACGGCAGAGCCACTATCCAAGGGATCTCTTTCGTAAACACTTTATAAAACACGGTCCCGAAGCTGACGGCGATGATGAGATACAGCACCGTCCACACAGGGCCGAAGATCCATGCCGGTGGCGACCAGCTCGGTTTAATTAATTCCTGATATGAAGTGAAGGAATTCATTTCTCAATGGTAGCACCAAATAAAAAACAACCCCCGGCCAAAGAGAGGGTGGCTGGGGGAAGGTGGGTGGGAAGTTGATCGAGATCAACTTCCCGAAAGAGCTGGTGTAGATCGGCGCTTTGGCCGCGGATCTACATTTCCATTGTATCCCCTGCTCCCCTCCTGTCAACCCAAACTCCCCCACATCTATTTCAGTCTTTTGCAAAATACTAGAACAGATTCGGCACGGGGTGTGAGCTTGTGGCGCACCGAGTTGCCGTCGTTGCGCTTCAACACGAGGCCGGCGATTGCTAACTTGCGCACATGGTCGGAGGCGTTTTCGTATCCGATATTGAGCCGTTCAGAAATATCGTCTACCGAGAGTTCCGGTTCCTGCTTCAACAAGTCGAGTATCTCGAGTCGGCGATGATTCGCGAACCCTTTGATGATCCGCTCCATCTGTCGGTATGACTTCCCTTCTTTCATCCCATTATCCTATCACCGCTATTGCAGTCTTTTGCAAAATACTAGAACAACTTACTAAGGAGAAACCACGCGAGGATTATCGCGCCGGTGATACCGGCGAAGGCGAAGACTGTCGTTAAGAAGAACTTCGTTGCTTCTTCTTTCTTACCTTCGATCAAGAGCTGGACGCTCTGGTAGACGAAGAAGTAGCCCATCATGGCGGCAGAGAGGACGAAGAGCGAGAGGAAGAGGATAGGTGCCATCATCCCGAGCTCGTTATCGGTAACAACCTTAGGTGTGGTGAAGATGAGCGTCACGAGGATGCTGATATATCCCGACGCGGCGAGTGCATTCACAAATGGGTTCTTAGTCATACTAATTTTAACGCGCACACTCGCCCATAAGTTGCTCCCGAGAACACAAAACCCGCCCCCTTCGGGGGCGGGTTTTGTGTTCTGCTGTTCCCTATCGATTACCGCAGACCGCGCTGTTATTGAGGCCGGTCTGGTACCCATTGGCGCCTCCCGCCATGTTGAAGTCCTTGCCTAAGTAGCCGAAGGCACCCGATCCTGCGCCCGAACCGCACTGTGCGCCGACCACTCCTGCCTGCTGTCGGCCGAGATTGTCCATGTATCTATCAATGCCCGGAGTTGAGTTCCCCGCTGCGAGTGCCGGCAGTGCCGAAGCGGCAAACAATGTTGCTGCCGCCACACCCATGAGTATTTTTTTCATATACATAAGATTATTTGCTAATGGACGCACTATAGCACCATTGACGAGCGACGGCGGTCGCTATTGAAGGAAAGGACGGCGAGCACCGCGAAGATAGCCGGAATCCAGTAGCCAGGTAGATAGAGGAGCGCCATGTCCCAGAGGCTTATCCATTGGATAGAAACTGTGCCAGTCACCGTCGCAACATTTGCGAGCAGTGTCGCGTCCTGTGTCTGTACGCCCTTCACCCAATTCTCGGCATACGTAATATTCGCATCTGCATTGCTCAAATTTCTTGCATAGGAGCTGTTCTCGCGCGCGAGCTGTTGCTCAAGCGATGCACGCTCACTTGATGTCGCCACGGTGGCATCTATCTGAGTCTGGAGCGATTGCACGATGCTTGTGTGCGCATTCACGAGCTTAGCTCGCGCTGTTTTATAATCAGCAAGCACGGTGTCGGCCTGTTTCTGTTGTTCTTCAATACTCACTTTCTGCGAGAGAAGATTCTGGGACGAGATGTTGACCTTGAGGAAACGACTGCCCACGAGACCCTCGAGCTCGGCGCGGAAGGCGTCGTACTTGACCTGCGGGAGTGCGAAGCTCACAGAGCCATACTTCTCTGCACTCGACTCATTGTCGATACGGCCGTCGTAGCCACGCACAGTCGTCTCTACTCTGCGTGTGAGCGCGGGCACATCGCGCGTCTGCATCGATGCGTTGTAATAAATCTTTAAGAACTCACGCGTGTCGGTCACCGGTACTTCTGGATTCGGATATGGGTACGGGTAATAATCTGGACTCATCACGCCACCTGCGGGAGCGCTCGTGACACCGCTGTTGGTATCCATCATCGGCACACCGCCGACGGATGTCGGCGGAACCGCCTTAGTACCTTCGGAATACCCTACTCCACCGCCAAATCCCATCCGTGTCACGTATTGCACACTCGGATTAGAGATTGCGAAGAAGGTGACGATAGCGAGGAGCGCGAGCACGATGGTGGTCCACGAAATATATCCGGGCAAGAAACCGAGTTTGTTGTTGTTCATGCCGTAATTCTAACATTTCTCGATGCCACGAGAGCATTGACAAAGAGTGGAAGAGGGCTAGAGTGCGGGAGGAAGAATATCAACCCAAGGGAGGGACCATGAAGTACTTCGTTACCGGTTTACTGTTGTGGTTCATCGCACTACTGCCACGTTCGGCAGAAAGTGCCGAGGAGACGTATCACATCATCACGTTTCAGGCAGGCATGAAGGCGGCCATGAAGGGAGATGGGAAATGGAAGACGTGCAGCGATTATTTCGCTGCAGTTGAAACAGGAAGTGGGAAAGTTATCCATTTCACTTTTGAAAAAAGTCCCTCAAGTACCATCTTCGCCTTCACCAAGATTGACCGCGTCATCGTCTCGATACAGAAGAACGTAACGACCCCTACGGTCATCGTTCTCGAAGACCGAGTGGATGCGAAGTTCATCCTCAAAATGAACGTCGAAGACTATAAAGCCGGACTGCCTTGTCTCACGAAAGTTGTGGGGGCATGAAGGGGTTTGTACACGAGCGGGCCGCGATTCTTATCGCGGCCCCTCTTTTTATAAAAAGTGAACAGGCAGTCTCCCCGAAGGGAAACTGCCTGTGGTTGCCAGCTACAATGCCAAGCCGGCTAGGCTGCGCGAAGTTTCTGTTCCGCACTTTCTGCGTGATCTCGGTTCCTCTCAGTGAGGTCGACTACAGACGCTTCCTTGGCGACCGGTGTAGGGTCGCGATACGTCCAGTCGTGAACCGTTCCTAGCAGGGTCGCGGGGACAAACGCTCTTCGCCCCGTGTTGCCGTAGTCATTTGCATCCATGACATCCCTCCGTTAAAGCTGTGTTTGCTGTTCCTGAGCCTGGACGGCCTTCGTGACCGCCAGAACTCTGGATGCAACTTCCATGATGCCATTTGCATCCCCGATTGCCGGGTGCTCCTGACGGTCCGTGGGGTTAACGTTGTTGTGTTGTTGATGGTTATGCACTACTTCCTCCTGTAAATGATCAAGTTCTGTCGCCTTCCCAACGTGGGTGCTGACAAAATGCGAAATCGGCCCCTGCGGGTCGATATCAAGAGAGTACACTCTTATAAAGCTGATGTCAATTGCTCTGAAAGTGAACAGGCGCAATCCCCGAAGAGATTGCGCCTGGTTGACGACGGGCATTATTGCCCGCCGTGTGGAGCTGGCCGAGGCCGGCGCCGGTTACTGCTTCTTGACCGCCGTAATCGCGTAGTCGGGCGCCGCGTGCTGGAGGGCCACGAACAGCTCGTCCTTGGTGGTCATGATGGCGTTGCCGCTGGCGTCCTGGACGAACAGTTTGCCCGGATGCTGCGGGGATTGCCCGATCTTCAGGCTCTGGACCTTGCTCTTGCCGTCGAGGCCGGTGCCGTGGGCCAACTGCATGCCGCCGACGATGGTAACCAGGGTTTTCTTGCCTCCGATGACCAGTTCCAAGTTGCTTTTTTGCATTTTGAAGCTCCTTCTTCTGTGGTTGAATGTTCAGTTTCGCCGCCTTCCCGAAGTGGGCGCGGACAAAACGCGAAATCGGCCCATGTGGGTCGACTTGGCGAGATTACACGACTCTCAAAATAATGTCAAGTCACTTGGCGGTCCGACCGCCAAGTGACTATGGTGCGGCGATGAGGGTGCGGCGAATCATATTGAATTCGGCGAGGAGCGCCGCACGATCAAACTCGCGCACCATGCCTGCGGGATAGTTTTCAAAGGCGCCAGAGTGGACGAAATAGCGCACAGCGAGACACGGGCTCGTGTTCGGGAATGCATACACGGTCTCTTCATAGCGATTGCCAGCGGCCGCGCCAGTTGAAGACGCGACTGAGTATTCCCTCTCTCCTTCAGAGGTCATATACGCCGTCACTCCTTGTTCTAGAAAGAGTACTGCGCTACAGACCGGAGTGTCTGAGATCTCTTCGACACTCAGGTACGTATCAGAAGAGAGATTAGTCCCTGTCGCCATCGTCGAAGGAATGGTGAACTTCACCCCCGAAATATCTTTTCCGAGACCGAGTTCTTGGTAACGATATTTTTCATCAGCGATATAGCCCTCGAGATGATTCTTTGAGATAGAGCCAGCGAGACTCGGCAAGCGAAGCGAGAATCCTATCGTGCTATTGGAATATACAACCGGAAGATTCTTCCCGACTGGTTCGGGCATCGTGGCGATACAACCGACATACGATTTCTCTTTATTATCTTCAAGCACCAAAGCGCTGTTGCCTTTATCCCAGAAGATAAATGACTCGTCATCGTTCGCATAGCGAGCACCGTCGGCCGAGAGTGTCTGTGCGAGCGTCATAGAGCGTCCGTCAGAGAACGAGAGTTCGACACTCCCTCCTGGGATTGGTGGCTGACTAGGACTCAGAGCCGGCTTCGCCTTCCCTTCGTAATACGCGACCGTCACCGTCTTACTCGCATTACACGAATACGTAACGGTAGTGATTGGCGACGGCTTCCCTAGCGCAGGTGCTGAGGGCATGTTCTCTCGCCACAACACGAAGGTGGCCACGCCAGCAACGAGAAGTAGTATGAAAATCGTGGTACGAAGAGTCATAGGTACATCATATCAAAACGCGCCCGTGGCGCATTTTAACGAGAAATCACTGTACGACTTCACCAAATTGCATTGTCGCAGGGTCAAGCAGGAGGAAGAGACTCTTCCCAACCGACGGCTGTACGACGAAACTCTCTCCCGGTGCTCGATCTGCATAATTAACTATCAGTCTTCCTTCTCTAATCTCGGTCGTCTGCGGTGCGATACGGTCTCCAAGCAGGACGGCACTCGTGCCTTCATATCCGCCACTTGCGGTCTTCACCGCCGCGACTGCGTAGTAGAACGTCCCACTTCCACCCGTGGTCTGAGTGAGAAGAAATGCGACATCAGGAATGCCGTCACCATTAAGGTCGCCCGTCGCTTCATTGCCGAAATATTGCGTCACAGTCTTTGTAGCCGATCCAAGTGCTGACACGGTCTCTGCGCGGCCGTTTACGAGCGTCACCGGCTGACCCTCTATGACATAGGTCGCATTCTTGTAGTCCGCATTTTGCAGTGGCGCAGTCTGTCGAGTCATAAAGTACCACGTACTGCCAAGGGCAATAACGACAAGGATAATCGCGGTAACGCGAAGGCTCATGAATTTAGTATACAAAGACACGGTACTCTTTAAGCCGCAGATTCGCAGAGATGATTACATCTCATTCTTTTCACTCGCCGCAACACTACTGAGGAAAAGACCGCCTCGCGAAACATCAGCGTAGATAGAGAGAAGAGCGAAAAGAAGACTGAGTGAGAGAGGTCCTAAGAAAATGCCGGCGGGGCCGAAGAACATAAGTCCGCCGAGAACCGAAAGGAGCACGAGAAGCGGGTGGAGCTTCATCCCCCTCCCGACAAGCTTAGGACCGAGGAAGTTGTCGATAAGCCCCACACCAAGTGCACCCCAGACGAAGAGTCCAAAGGCCGAGACGGTCGCCCCGCTGAAAAAGAGAACAGCGATAGCAGGGATAAAAACGAGCCCTGTCCCGATACCAGGGATAAGTGCCGCGACTGAAGCAACAGTCCCCCAGAGAATAGAGTTCGGGACGCCGAAGATTGTGAAGCCGATGGTCGTGAGGACTCCTTGCACGAGTGCGATGACGAGATTCCCTTTAATAACTGAGTTCACCGCGAGCTCAAGCCGGTCGAAAACTCGTGTGTCTTCCCTATCATTGAGCGGCGAGAGCTCGATGAGTATTTTTCGCACGCGCTTCCCGTCGCGCAGGAGATAGTAGAGTGCGATAAAGAAAATAAAGAACGAGAGAAGAAGTTGAGAAACACTTGAGAAGATTTCTCCCGCATTCCCCGTAATCCACTGCAAGGCATCTTTTGTATACGTATTGATATCTACCGAGGCGTTGCGAGAAAATTCTCCGAGAGTCGGGAAAATCCCGCCGAACGTTTCATCCATTCGGGTAAACATCTGCGCGATAGTGGTCTGCCCTCCGCCCCCTTCAAGTGAGACATACAAGTCGCGTGCTTCGTTCCCCACAAGCACACCGACAAGCGAGAGTGGGAGCAGAATAAGGAAGACACTTATGACAACGGTGAGAAGCGCCGAGGTACTCGGCCAGCCGCCGAACAGTTTAGAAATCCTTTCATAGAGCCCCTGCAACACGACGGCAAAAACTGCAGCGAGAGCAAGCGGCTTCAGAAATGGCCAGAAAATCTCAGCAACGAGAATAAACGCCCCCAGAAGAAGTAGCACTAAGAAATACGGCCGAAGTGTCTGGCTCTGTATCATATGAGAGAAGTATAGCAAAAATCAGCCTCTCTTCGGCTACTTGACAAAGTATATATTGTGGTGCTATAGTATACGGAGCAAGATCCCTCAACCAGAAAAAGGATTCTCGACATGTACAAGCTCGCTGCATCGATTTTGATTTCAGGGACGTTCATCATCGTCGCGCTCCCGGTGGTGTTCGCTCAGAAAGCCACCCAGCTCGCGCCTACCTCGGCTAAGGACTGCACGAAGATGGGTTCTCTGCCGCAAAAGCAAATGCTGGAATGCTCAATGGCCAGAAAATGGCCAGCGAAGAAATAAACGGTTCGACTTCCCCAAAGGGCTCCTCGCGAGCCCTTTATCTTTTTGCTACATTATACGACCAAGTTCGAACCTTCTACCAACACCAGCCCTAACTCTCTCGCCCGCTCGCAGACTCGCGGGCTCGCCGCCGAGGACGGCGGCCC
>Ga0334722_10005763_pt1 | contig 12411 bp, 20 predicted proteins | sample C3_bottom_MG_FD_207210 | JGI IMG/M metagenome (GOLD analysis project Ga0334722, IMG submission 207210) | Sediment microbial communities from Yellowstone Lake, YNP, Wyoming, USA - C3_bottom | ecosystem: Environmental > Aquatic > Freshwater > Lake > Sediment | place: USA: Wyoming | collected...
CCGGATCTGCGCGCTGATCGTCGGCTGAGCCAGGCGCAACTCCGCGCAGGCCTTAGCTACGGTTCCATGTTTGGCGACCGACCAGAAATACAAGAGGTGGTGATAGTTCAACCATTCCATGGCGTGGGAGTATACATCGAAATAGGCGATGTTTCTTGGTTAATTTATCTATTTTTCAATGTGCCGCCTCGTTGGTATCGTGATGGCGAGAAGAGTGGAGAAAGTCCAAGATCGAACCGGAGGTGCAATCATGGTGACGACACAGACGCCGCATACAATGCCAGCACTGGTACTCGGTGTTGTCCTCTTCGCTACGCCCGCATGGGCTGAGCTAGAGAATCGAGCCGGTGTTCCGCCCCTCCAGGGCCCCCAGCATATACGCGTGTATGAAAGACAACCCCATGGTGCGGAGTCGATAGCCACGTATCGTGGCGGCCTGTCGCCGGATTCACATAAAGGCAGGGACTTCAATTTGAAGAGCGCTGGAGGGAGAGTGGGTGGTTCTCACACCACCACCAGTTCGCACTGGCCTTCTTTCAACGTCAGGCCGGGTGAGATTCCAACGTATGACGTAGGAGATGCAGGCATCCCGATGTGGCGCTGGTAAAAGCGGTCGTTGCGGAGCGCGTAGGAGTGTCGGTTTGCCAACGGACGCGGCTCGATAGTCGGAAGAGAAGAAAGGAGCATCGACATGGGAGATTTATCTCGACAAAGCGACCTTGCCCGCCGAATACTCGCGATGCTCACCGATCAATCTGGTCTTCTGCTGGAACAGATTCTCGAGTATTGCCCGGATCTCACCTGGAATCAGGTCTTCGCTGTGGTGGACCATCTGAGTCGAACCGGAGACATTCGCTTGACTGCCAAGGGCTCAGGCAGGTACCACGTGGATCTCCAAGCTGCTAATCACCCGCTGGATATCCATGAATAGCCCGATTCCGGTCCGGTTCATTCATCTCATCTCGCGTTCCCTCAGAAATCCATCAGCGTGTGCTCGTCTCGCATTGGTGCGTACGTGCCTGCACGGGTGTGTGCTTTCGCGCCGGACCTTACATTGGGCGTATTCACGGGAAGATATGCGAACCTTCGAGCAAAATCAGAGCGTCTGGTGCGTGCCATCGCAATACGGCGGGGTCTTCGTCTGCTTGCACATGCACAAGGCAACTTCTTTCGTTTCATCTACTGAAAACTCGACCGGCTCGATCCCGGTTCCTTGGTGGGACCCGTCACAGAATGGCTGGTCCCTCGAGCGTCCACATAGACACCAATGGTAGGTTCCCGGGTCCAACGAAATCACTGCCGGCTGCTTAGCTGCAATGCGTGGTTTCTCCATGAACAGGCCTCCTTTTTAGATTACAACTGTAACGGCTTGATCGGCGCGAGAACGGCAGCGGGATTATTTTTCCACACTGACTCATCAGCATCTACATACAGTTCGATTTCGTTGCCATCAGGGTCGTGAAGATAGAGACTCTGGCTCACGGTGTGATCGCTCATGCCGTTGATCGTGACGCCGGCTCGTTCAAGGTCTTTCTTCGCCGCGCGCAATTCATCGAGACTGTCTCCGACCTTGATGCCAATGTGGTACAGCCCTCGTCTACGGCCCTGCAGCGGCCCTGGCGCGTCACCCACCTGGATCAGCAGGAGTTCGTGATGCGTGCGGCCCGACGTCAGCGCGGCGGCGGCTCCGTTGAAAATACGCCCGACTTCCTGGAATCCCAGCAGGTCGCGATAAAACGTCAGGGAGCGCTGGAGATCCTTCACATAGAAGACGACGTGACCGAGATAGTGGGCTTTCATGTCGTGACTCCTCGTTATCCGATCGGAATCAACGCGCCGTTTATCTGGCTCGCTTCTTTAGATGCGAGAAAGATCAAGGTCTGCGCGATGGATTCTGGCCTGACCCATTTCGACGGATCGGCATCTGGCATGCTGCTCCGATTCGCCGGCGTATCAATGGTCGTGGGCAGAACTCCGTTGACCGTCACACCCGACCCGGCCAGTTCCAGCGAGAGGGTGCGGATCAGAGCGACAAGGCCCGACTTCGACACGATGTAGGCCGCCGCCCCAGGGAACGGCTCCAGCGCCGCTCGAGCGGCGACATGCATGATGCGTCCCGTTTGCCGTTCCAGCATGTGAGGCAACACCGCCTTCGAGAGCAGAAAGGCCGCCGTGAGATTCATGGTCAACATCCGATGCCAGAGCGAAGCGTCGGTTTCCACGACACGACCCATGGCAAAGCCACCGACCAGATTGATAAGCGTGTCAATGAAGCCCGCCGTTCGGATCACCTCATCCACGAGGCGCCGGACATCGGCTTCATCGGTCACATCGGCCTTCATGTCCGTGCAACTTTCCACTCGAACGGAAGATGGATGCTGGTCGACCGTGATGACCCGGGCACCTGCCGCGACGAAGGAAGGAACAACCGTCTGCCCCAGCGCTCCTGCCCCCCCGGCAATCAGTACGACGTTGCCATCCAATTTCATCGTTCGTCACTCCACCGATCTGGTGTACCGAGATAAGAAACCTATTTAGAGCTGGACTTCAGTACCCCACCGTAAATCGCTGCCGGATATGCTCGGCTTTTCCACTTCATCAATCATTGCCATCGCATAATCCTCTGTCGAGACGCAGCTCTCTCCATGTGTATATTCATCTGGAAACCCCGATCGATCCACTGATTGAACTCCCGGCTTGACCTCCAAGCTGTCTGCCCTCCCAACGAACAACTGCCACTTCGCTTGGACAGACGAACAAGAGGATCACCTCCCGCTGTCGGGTGCGTTCACCGGCACTTTGAGCGCCTCGCCTACCTGCGACAGGAGCAACACCAGCAATTTGGCCGGCTCCGTCACACTCGCATTTCTGGACACCATATGCGGCTTCTTAGGAAGCTCATACCAGCTCTGACCTTTGGTATACGTCATCGGCTGCTCACCCTCTAATTGGGTGATGACCGTTCCCTCCAAGACGTAGGCGAACACTGAGCCAGGATGGACGTGCGGGTCGGATGCGGCCCCCGGCGCATAGTCCACAGTCAGCACTGTGGCCACTTTCACGGCCATGTCGGCCAAGGGCTGTTTCATCAGCACCGACACGCTGTCTCCTGCCAGCGCTGGCGCCTGTCCCATGATGAGGGCCGCTCCGGCCAGTGCCGTCCACTGCAATGCCTGTTTCACCACTCTGCGGGTAAAGGATGCTATCGTCATCATCGGAGTGCTCCTTTCTCGTTTATTGCGTTGCGTACATCACGGCTCAGCGATGCGCAGCACATGCTTGCCACGCACAGGTTTCTGGTCGTAGGCTTGGCGAAAGTTCTCCATGGCGAAGACGGCGCCCACGATCGGTCGGATGACACCGGCATCGATCAGACGCGCGATTTCGATCAACTGAACACGGTTTGGCTCGACGATGAAGAAGGCATCACGCACTCGCGGCTGGGTAAACCGTTCGGCATCAGCCGCAATGGTCACCAACCGACCGCCTTTGCTCAGGATCCCCCACGAGCGGTCTCTCGTGTCTCCTCCGACAGTATCGAACACCACATCCACGTCTCGGACGACAGTCTCGAACGGCGTCGACTGGTAATCAATCACTTCGTCGGCACCGAGCGTCGTAACAACGTCGGCATTCGTCTTTGAGGCTGTGGCAATCACATGGGCTTTCTTATGACGGGCCACCTGCACAGCGAAGCTGCCGACCCCACCAGCTGCGCCATGGACTAATACCCGTTCCCCTTCCGCGAGCTGTGCGCGAACGATGAGTGCCTGCCAGGCGGTCAGAGCCGAAATCGGGACTACAGCCGCCTGAGTATGGTCAAGCGAGGCAGGCTTCGGCGCGATGTTGGCGGGAACGGTCAGGCAATAGTCCGCCTGGGCACCGTTGATGAACCAATCGCTCAAGCCATAGACAGGATCACCGACCTGGACACCCATGCAAGCCGGTCCGATTGCGTCGACGACACCGGAAAATTCGTGACCGAGAATAATGGGAAACGGTCTGTTAGCGCCGTCGGGAGTATGGAAGGTGGGATACCAGGCGAACTCCGTCGGCGTGATCGCCGTGGCATAGACCCGGACGAGCACCTGATTATCCTTCGGACTGGGTTTCGGCGCATCCTCATAGAGAAGTGTTTCCGACCCACCGACCTGATGTAACCGTATCGCTCTCATTGGGATGACCTCCTCGCGCGGCTCTACTTCTCAATCTCACATCCATTATAGAGACACTGAGATTGAAGTGGATTCGCCTTATTACTTGCCCGTATCGTAATAAAACCGCTCATGCACGATCTTGCCGTTCTTCCACTTGGCCACAGAGACCTGTTCCATGTGCACCGGCTGGCCGCCAGTGGAGACAATGTCGCTCGTGGATTCATAGAAGGTCACGTTGTCGCCGACGCCGGACGCGGAGACCGTGAACCCTTTCCATTCCTTCACGCCGCTCATGAACTGCTTTTCCCGCTCGATGTTCGCCGCTAACCCCTTTGTCGGAGGATTGGCATTATCCTGCATCACGGTATCCTTGTCGTAGAACTCATTCATGGCCTCGATGATCTTGCCTTGCCTGATGTGGTTGAGAAGGTCTTGTAGTCGTTGCTGAAGATTCGACGTGCTCATACTGGCCTCCTTTCAAACGTGACGTCAGGATGGTTTCGTTGAATACGTTGAGGCGTGGTCTCCCGTGAGTTCTCTGCCTGAAAATCGGCGGCGACGGATACGCCTCCTCCTGTAGAATGGTCACATGACGGATCGGTCACTACCACATCATATCGTTTCAGAAAGCAGAGGGGGTATTTATGTTCCAGCCGCTTGGCCTGTCCACTCTTCCATCCCACAGACAGATGCTCCGCGCCTTCCTCGCCAGTGATCCCAGTGCCGAAGGCATATTCTACGTGGCAGTGAAGACCACCGGAGTGTTCTGTCGTCCGACCTGCACCGCGCGAAAACCGAGTGCGCACAATGTCGAGTTCTTCGCCACAACGAGCGAAGCGGTTCTTGGTGGCTACAGACCATGCAAGCGATGCCACCCCATGGAGGTTGTGAGACGCCCACCTGAACTGGTCGAACGCCTGCGCGAAGCCGTTGAGTGCAACCCGACCGGGCGCTTGACCGATAAGGACCTCGCGGCCATGGACATCGAGCCCTCCACCGCCCGTCGGCAGTTCAAGCGCTACGTTGGCATGACGTTTCATGCCTATCATCGTGCTACTCGAATGGGTCTTGCGTTGCATGACGTCCGTAACGGGCGCGGGCTCATCGATATCCAGCTCGATCGCGGGTTTGAGTCGGGCAGCGCGTTCCGTGAGGCGTTCACTAAAATGTTTGGTGTTCCACCCAGCAAAGCGAAGGAGAGTGAGTGTCTCCTCGCTCGCCAGTTTGAGACTCCGCTTGGCCCCATGTTGGCCCTCGCGAACGATCAAGGGTTGCAGGTTCTCGACTTCGTCGATCGGCGCGGGCTGGAACGCAGGATCCTGACGCTCCGCGCGCGCCTGAGCTGTGCGGTTGCGCCAGGCAACAATGTCCATCTCGATTCCGTCGTGATGCAGCTGCATCAGTATTTCGCCGGCACGCGGGTCACTTTCGATGTGCCGCTCGTCCTCACCGGTTCCCCTTGGGAGCAACGGGTCTGGTGCCACCTGCTTACGATACCACCTGGCGAAACCATATCCTATTCACACTTAGCCAAGGAGTTGGGACAGCCAAACGCCTGCCGCACCGTCGGCCACGCGAATGGTATGAACTATCTGGCCATTGTCGTTCCGTGCCACCGCGTGATTCGTGCAGACGGCTCGCTCTGCGGTTACGGTGGTGGTCTCTGGCGTAAGCAATGGCTCCTTGACCACGAACGTCGCAGCCTTTCTCCATCTTCATAGCGGACAGTGGGATCGTTACGAGACGAACTGAATCCCGGCCTTCTGCACCTCCTGGTAAGGGAGCAGCCAGACCAGCGATTCGTCGCTTAAATCACCCACCTGAATTCGATTACCCCATGGATCGCGGAAGTCGCAGCGGAAGCCAGGCACTAGTGTAAGTTTGTATTTGTTGATGAGCTTCTTCCGTACTTCCTTGATTTGTTTTTCGTCACGGACCATGAGACCGAAATGCTTCGTGCGATCCGGTTGCAGTGTGTCCACTTCAAAGATCGCCATGAATTGATGCTCGCCCAGCTTGCACCAGGCCGCGCCTTCGCCGCCGCGGAGCATCTTCAAGCCAAAGACGTCGGAATAGAACTTCACCGCTTTCTTGGCGTCGGTGACCTCAATGACGATGTGGTTACATCCGTAGACTTGGACTGCCATCATGCCCCTTCCTTTCTCTCCATGACTGTTTCCTCGGCCTGCCGAAGGGCAGACACAAAGATATCAGGAGGCTGCGCGCCAGAGATCGAGATACTGCCGTTGAGGACGAAGTAGGGCACCCCGCGAATGCCTAATCGATGCCCAATCGCCTCTTCGGCGCGGACTTCTTGGACTGCCCGGTCACTGGCCAGAAACCGCTCGACCTCTTCACGATTGAGTCCACAGTCGGACGCGATCTCAGCCAGCGAATCGAGAGTCCCGATCTCGCGCCCATTCGTGAAGTACGAGTGAAAGAGGGCCTCGGCTACTTCATCTTGACAGCCCTGTTGCTCCGCGAGCCAGATGAGGCGATGGGCGTCGAAAGTGTTCGGCGTCCGCTCGATCCGATCGAAGGCAAAGACAATTCCATCCGCCTCACCGGCTTTGGCTACGCGCTCTTCGATCGCCCGCCGGGCCTTTGTGCCGCCGAACTTCGCGTCAAGATAGACGCGCCGGTCCATGCCTTCCTTCGGCATCGTCGGATTCAGCTGGAACGGTCGCCACGCAATGTGCGCCTGTTGTGCGTACCCGGCAGTCTCGAGCGCCTGTTCTAACCGGCGCTTCCCGATGAAACACCACGGACAGACGACATCGGAGTAAATCTCGATCTGCATCCTGTATTCCCTTGCATTCTGTTACCGCTCAAATCAAATGGCCCATTTTGCCTGCCTGATAATCGTTCACGGCTTGGACCAGTTCTGCTTTCGTATTCATCACGAACGGTCCATAACGAGCTACTGGTTCATCGATCGCTTCGCCCGCCATCACCAGAATCGTGGCGTCCTCCTCTGCAATGATCGTCATCAGCTCTCCTGTCGAGGTAAAGACGGCGAGTTCGGCCTCCGTTAACCTCTGCGATCTCTCGACGGATGCCCGGCCACTGAGGATCAACAGACCGACGTGGTAACCGTTCGGGATCTGCAGAGGCATCGAATGCCCCGCCCGCAGGCGCAAATCGTACAATTCGATGGGCGTCAATGTCTTGGCCGGGCCTTTTGCGGCTCTTACAGACCCGGCAATCACACGAAGCGAACCGGCTCCCGCTTTCAACTGCACGACAGGAATCTGATCGTTCACGATCGTTTGATAGCCCGGCGCGGACATCTTGGACGATTTGGGCAAATTCACCCACAACTGAATCGCCTGCAGCGTCCCACCGCGCTTCGCCCATTCGCGCTCGTGCATCTCTTCATGGACGATGCCCGACGCGGCCGTCATCCATTGCACATCGCCTGGACCAATGACGCCAGAATTCCCAGCTGAATCTCGATGCGCCAGGATCCCCTGATAGACGATCGTCACGGTTTCAAACCCGCGATGCGGATGTTCGCCGACCCCCCGTGGGGTGTCCGTCGCCGGATAGAACGTAGGGCCCGCATAGTCCAACATGATAAACGGGCTCAACTCATGATCCAGGTCGTTGCTTGGAAACAGATTTCGCACGTGAAACCCGTCCCCGACGACGTGCTGAGAGCCCGGTTGATAGACCTTCACCCGATCCGTCTTCTGTACATTGACTGTCTCTATCGTGTCTCTCATGGTAACCCTCCCTTTCTCCGTCCCTTGCACCATGCACGTCCGGTATGATTCACGTGATACCGCCTTAGAGTCGCTTTTCCTCGAGATCGTAGACATCGAACCACACATAGACCGGACGATGGTTCGGCACGAACTTGGGAATGTACTCCTCCAAGTACTGTTGGGCCTGGAGACTCATGTCGCTGAGCCTCGTATCGCGCATCGTATTATTCCATCTCAATACGTCATCCGTATTCTTTACTTGCGAATGGCTGACGATCCACTCCCCGATCTCCTCGTCTGAGACTCCGGTCGCCACGACCTCCTTGAACTGATCGGGCGTGATACCGGTGAACGAAAACCATTGGCTGGCCAACGAACAGGGCCAGTAGTTGTATTCGCCGTTCATGCCAAGCAAAAACGCCCGGCATTTATCCACACACCGGGCCGCGATCACATAGCCGCCCAGCTTTTCGCGCGGGCTGCGCGGGTAGCCTTTCCGGAGATCCTTGGCCAGCTTCTTTACCTTCTCGATGTCCGTTTTCATGATCGCCTCCTTTCCCGTCTCGCCCGATGCTTCAGAATTTGATGGTGCCTTCTGTTTCCCAGATAAGGACTTCAGCTCCAGCGGTGCCATCCGCCGTGAGCCGGCGCGATCCGGCTGCAGTCAGTCTGACGGCGTCGCCCCTGCCCATTACGCCGGTCCCCTCCAGATCGAGGGCGCCTCTGGCGACGAAGAGATGCGCCTTCGGCGCATCGGAAACCTGAGCCGTCTCGCCCGGCTTGAGTCGTCCACCCCAGAGCACGGCGTGTTTCTGGTGAATCGTAATCGCCGCATCATGGCCACGCCCCGAGGCGATCGGGACAAGTCCCCCCTTGACCAACTGCGCATTAATATCAAGCTGTTCATACTCGGGAGCGATGCCCTTAGTATCGGGAACCACCCACATCTGAATAAAATGCACGTCCTGATGCTGGCTCGGGGTTCATCTCAGAATGCCAAATGCCAGTGCCGGCACTCATACGTTGGGCCAGGCCCGGATATATGATCCCTGTGTGACCTTCCGAATCTTTGTGTTCAAGCTCCCCGTCCAGGACCCACGTGACAATCTCCATGTTCTGATGAGGATGCGTGCGGAAACCTGTTCCGGCCAGGACGGTATCATCGTTGCTCACGAGCAACAATCCGTGGTGCGTATTGGCCGGGTCGTAGTGATTGGAAAAACTGAAGCTATGCCACGAATCGAGCCAGCTGATCTGGGTGTGAAACCGCTCGGAGGCTCGGCGAATATCCACTGCCGGTGTCTGCACGTGGCCTTGCACAATGGTGCTCATGGGAGAACCTCCTCATGTTATCGATCCCGGACCGGTGATTCCTCGGCGATCACCGAGATCGTCCTCTTCTCGCCGCGACGCATAAATGTCAAGGCCATCGGGATGCCGACCTTCTCCTCGACCAACAACCGGTGCAGATCATCGATATCCCGGACAGTCTGGTCGCCGTAGCCTATGATCACATCGCCTTCGGCGAGACTCGTTCGCTGCGCGGGGCTGGCGGGCTCGACCGCCACGACGAGAATCCCGCTCTCAGTATCCAGGTCATGAAAACGGACCACTCGCCGCGGCAGCTCAACGTTCTGGCCCGAGATCCCGAGGAAGCCGCGACGGATTTTCCCCTCCTTGATCAGTCGGCCCGCGATGAACTTGGCCGTATTGATGCCGATGGCGAAACAGATGCCTTGAGCCGATCTGATGATGGCCGTGTTGACGCCGATGACTTCGCCGCGCGAGTTGACGAGCGGGCCACCCGAGTTGCCCGGATTCAACGCCGCATCCGTCTGAATAACATTGTCGATCAATCGGCCGGAGGTCGAACGCAACGAGCGTCCAAGCGCGCTGATCACGCCGGCTGTCACTGTGCATTGGAATCCATAGGGATTGCCGACCGCGATGGCCAGTTGTCCCACGCGAATCTTGTGCGAGTCACCGAGCTCTGTGTGGTTGAGCAGCGACGCCTCGATCCGGATCACGGCCAGATCCGTATCAGGATCCTCGCCGATGAGATTGGCGGAGTGACGACGACCATCCGACAGGGTGACCTCGATCTGTTCCGCGCCCTGCACGACGTGGCTGTTCGTAAGGGTAAAGCCGTCCGGCGTAAAGATGAAGCCTGAGCCGCTGCCGGTAATACCCTGAGGGGCCCTCTCATTTCTGGCTGACCTCACCGATCGATGACGGACTTCGAGGTTCACGACAGCAGGACTGATTTGTCCGGATGCGGTGATCACCGCCTGAGAATAGGCATCCAACAGGTTGTCATCGGTCGCCACCGAATGACGCGGGATGTCTCCGGTCATTACTCGCTCATCATTCGAGACCAATCGTAGTGTGTGTGTCATAGCCATGTTCTGTTCCGTAAAATTCATCGGGTGCGAATCACGCACGCACCCGTTCTGCAATCACCTTATCAACCGACCACTTTCCCGCGCCAGTGACAAGAAGCGTGAGGCCGATGCCGATTACCAAGAGATGATATTCGTAACCTTCACCCTGTTGCTTGCCAAACCAGTTCATGAAGAATCCGTTTTACAGATGCGAGGTTGTGATGGCGCCGAGCATAATCACCATGAAGCTTGCCGCCGTGAAGCGCGTCAGCAATCCGGCGATCAGCCCCAGACTGCCGAAGAACTCTCCAACGATCACCAGCAACGCGATGATCCAAGGCAACTGCATCGTCTCCGTGAAGAATCCCATGGTCCCGGAGAATCCGAACCCGCCATACCACCCCAGCAACTTCTGGGCTCCATGCGGGAACATCACCAGCCCGAGAGTGAGACGAAGAACAAGCCCGGTCCAGTTATCATCTGTTTGAAAGAGTTGCCGCATCGCGCACCCTTTGGTTGTCTCATCAAGTCGTCCCATTGCCCTCGATACCCACCCGGCATAGGGTCCTATTATAATAGTCCTAGTTAGAACGAAGTCAACAGGGAAATACCTGCTTGCTTTATTTTGTGAAATAGTTAGTGCTGTCAATCGGTTCGAGCGAGGTGGGATGAGAGGGGCGGGTGCTTATCGATCGCGCACGTGTCAGATTCCACTCCAACACTCTTGCAGTGAGGCAGTGTAGGATTGCCCAACTGCGCCCGTCGAGCGAGGCCCTTCCGAGGGCGCGCGCTCCGGGAGCACGGGGCGATCCTAGGCTGTCTCGCTGCTCACTTTCTCTCTTTCATCGCCCGTTCCACTTCACGGCTGGCTTCGCGCGTTTTGATGGATTCCCGGCGGTCATGCCGCTTCTTGCCTTTGGCCAACCCGAGTTCGACCTTGGCAAGGCCCCGCTTCGAGAAATAGATGCGGAGCGGGATGAGCGTGAGCCCTTGCTGTTGCGTCTTGCCAAGGAGTTTATTGATCTCCTTGCGGTGGAGGAGCAGTTTCCTGGTGCGGAGAGGTTCGTGATTCATGATGTTGCCGTGACTGTAGGGGCTGATGTGGCAGTGGTGGAGAAAGATCTCACCGTCCCTCACGCTGGCGTAACTGTCTTGTAGGTTCACGCGCCCATCTCGCAGGGATTTGACCTCCGTGCCTTGGAGCATGATGCCCGCTTCGAACTTCTCTTCTATGAAATAGTCGTGGTAGGCCTTGCGATTCGTGGCCACCGCTTTTTCGAAGCTGTCCTTCTCTTTTCCCATCAGACGTCAGACTTTCATATACAGGGTAGGTCGCTGTCAGTCTTCCGCTCGCAACACTCGGCAGTCCTGCGTTTCACCTTTCACGTCTTACCTTTCACGCTTACGGGTTGCTGATTGCCACAGCGGTTTTTGCTATGATGCCGCCATGCACGGACTTGGTTCCATCGATTCTGTCTCCAGCGTCCTCGAAGGGTTGGCTCGTCGCCTGGGTCTCGAAGCCAAGTTGCTCGAAAGCCGCTTGCGCCGGAACTGGGTCTCCATCGTCGGGGAACCTATCGCATCGAATACCTGGCCCGACCAGATTCGCTACAAGAAGCTCTATCTCCTGGTCCACAACAGTGTCTGGCTGCACCAGCTCACGTTCCTCAAGCCGACACTCATTCACAAACTCAACGCGGTGGCCGGCGGGGAACTCGTCACCGACATCGTGTTGCGCGTGGGCGAGATCCCCTCACGTGCAACGGCTTCCGCCACGACGCCCCCCATTGATGGCGACTTCCATGTCTCCGAGGGCGAACTGGCTGAGGCATTGTCCCATGTCTCAGCGATACAGGATCCGGGTCTCCGCCTGCGGTTTACAGAGGTGATATCGAGATATCCTCAGGCTCCAACTCCTCCGGGATGGGGTCCGTCACGCGTCCCTTGAACAGAACGCTCGTGGCATCAGAAACCTCCTCGGCCTTGGGCATGGGGCCGAGGCCTCCTTCCTCTTCCTGATCCTGCAGCCGGTAGTACCCCCGCATCGCCTTCTGATAATTCTTGGCCACCGCCGCATCACCGGCCACATATTTCTTTAGCATCTCGGGCTCAGCCCACCCGTCATCATCGAACACATACACCACAACCCGCCTGTACCATCCGCCC
>Ga0334722_10005764_pt1 | contig 12410 bp, 7 predicted proteins | sample C3_bottom_MG_FD_207210 | JGI IMG/M metagenome (GOLD analysis project Ga0334722, IMG submission 207210) | Sediment microbial communities from Yellowstone Lake, YNP, Wyoming, USA - C3_bottom | ecosystem: Environmental > Aquatic > Freshwater > Lake > Sediment | place: USA: Wyoming | collected...
CACGTCCGTCATGAGAAGGTCGATTCGTTTCACGTGTTCCCTGGCCTGGGCGATCGCATCGTCGCCGTTGGAGGCCTGCATCACGGTGTATCCGAACCGCTCAAGCAGCCTGACGCACAGATCCCTGACGATGTCCTCGTCCTCCACGAGCAGCACCGTCTCGGATCCTTCCGGCAGGTCCACCGGCCCGTTTTCCCTCCCCGGCTTCGGCGCCCACCCTTCCATCCTCGGAAGGTAGATCTTGAACGTAGTCCCCTTTCCTTCCTCCGAATACACTTCGATCGACCCGCCCGACTGTCTCACCGCCCCGTAGATCGTCGAAAGGCCGAGGCCGGTTCCGCTTCCCTTCGGTTTCGTGGTGAAGAACGGCTCGAATATGTGCTTCCTGACCTCTTCGCCCATCCCGTGACCCGTGTCGCTTACCGCCAGCATGACGAACCGCCCCGTCGACGCGTCGGGATGCCTGGCGCAGTAGCCGGCGTCCAGCTCCACGTTCGCGGTCTCGATTATCAGCTTCCCGCCGTCCGGCATCGCATCTCGCGCGTTCACAGCCAGGTTCACGAGGACCTGCTCTATCTGCCCTGGGTCGACCTTCACCGGGCCCAGGCCCGAGCAGGAGACGGTTCGCAATTCTATATTCTCCCCGATCAGGCGGGCGAGCATCGTCTGCATGCCGCCGATCAGGTCGTTCAAATCCAGGACCTTCGGCTCGATGATCTGCTTGCGGGAGAATGCAAGCAGCTGCTGCGTCAGCCGGGCCGCCCTATCGGAGGCCTTTTTCGCCTCGACGAGCATGCCCGCCGACGGGTCTGACGGGGATAGCTTCATCAGCGCAAGCGATACGTTGCCGATGATGGCGGTGAGAAGATTGTTGAAATCGTGCGCCACGCCTCCGGCAAGCCGCCCCACCGCCTCCATCTTCATCGCCTGCTGAAGCTGGGCCTCCAGTTTTTCCTTATCCTCCTCCGCGCGCTTCCGGTCGGTGATGTCGGAGAAGATGCATGCGAACTGGCTGGGGACCGGCCGGAAGGCCGACACCAGGAAATGCTTGCCGATATCCGCGGAGTAGTTTTCGAAGTACGCGGGCTCGCCCGTCAGGGCAACGCGGCCGTAGGTCTCGATCCAGGATCGCTCGATGCCGGGCATCACTTCCAGGACGGTCTTGCCCAATATATTTTCCGCCTTCAACCCTGTCATCCGCTCGAAGGCCGGGTTGACGGCCAGGAAACGGTAGTCGGCCGGATCGCCGTTCGCGTCGCAGATCATCTCATGCTGGGCGAACCCGTCCAGCATCTCCCTGAAGAGCGTCTGGTAGTTCTCCTCCGCCTTTTTCCGGTCGGTGATGTCGAGCGTGAGTCCCAATATATATTGCTCACCCGCTTCGTCGATCACCTCGGATATGACGATCACATTTCTTATCTCTCCGGACTTCGTGCGGAAGGTCGTTTCGAAACTATCGACCCTGCCGCGCTTGCGCAGGATCCCTATCATCCTGGCGCGGTCATCCGGATTCACCCACATATTCAGCATCAGCGGATTGCGTCCGATCACCTGTTTGCCATCGTAGCCGAACAGGCGCAGGAAAGCGTCGTTGACGTCCAGGAACATCCCGTCGGACAGCCGGGTAAGACTGATGCAGACGGGGCTGGAGCGAAAGACGGTGGAAAAGCGTTTCTCGCTCCTGCGCAGCTCTTCCTCGGCCCGCTTGCGATCGGTGATGTCCTGCATGAGCGCCAGGACATGAACATATCCCTTTCCCTCCTGGAGGACCGAAGTGGAAATGTTCAAGAGGCGTTTTTCCCCGTCGGACCTGGTGATCTCCCATTCCTCGCCCTTCAGGTTGTCCCCATGCCGCATCCGGTCCATCCGTTCGATCGACCGCGCCTGAAGGTCGGGGTCGGGATAGACGGCCTGATACCATCCCAAACGATTGATTTCCTCCATGGAGTAACCGGTGATCTCCGTCATCCGGCTGTTCCAGACCGTAAACGTTACATGGGGATAATCCTGAATGTTGTGGCAAACGCAAATCCCTTCGGAGGCGCACTCGACGATCCCCTCCTGGAACGCCAGCTGGGTTTTCAGCACTTCCTCCGCCCGTGTGCGCTCCGTCTCCCGGAGCGCCCGGTAGAGAAGGGCGACCGTGGCGCCGACAAGCAGGATGAAAAGGCTTCCCACGACGATTACGACCCCCGCCCGGTACCGGACCTCCGCCAGCGCCTCGGATGTGTCTATTTTGTTCACCATGAACCATGGGGTCCCGGGAATCGGGCGCAGGTCCGCAATGACTTCAACGCCACGATAGTCTTTTCCCTCGAATATCCCCTTCCTGCCGAGCGCCGCCTGAACGGCCGGAAGGCCGGTCTGCGTAATCGGAACGCGCAGAGACAGAGCAATCCCGGGACGGTGGCGAAGTTCGTTCAGGTAAAGGACTTCTTTCCCCTCTATGCGGACCAGGAGCGTTTCCGCGGTGCGGGTGGTGGCGGGCCAGGCCTGGAGCATGGGATACAGGAACTCTTTAGGGTCGATCTGCAGGACAACATTGGCCAGCGGCTTTCCATGTTGGTCATTCATGGGGGCAACAACGTTGATGTGAATGTCTCCATTCAACCCTGAGCAATATTCGCACAACGCCGGTTTCCCGCCCGAGGCGGACTTATTCATCGCCTGCTTCATAGGCAGGTCCAGAGGGCCCACATCCTTTTTCAAGGACAGGAGAACGCGGCCGTCGTCGGATAGCAGGTAGATATTCCGATACATGCCCCCTTCCGAGAAATCGACGAACCGTTTCCGTACTTCAGCCAGAGGGCCGGGGGCTCCGGGATTCCCGTGGATCTCCGAAACGGCTTTCCTCATAACCGGGCCGCTTGTCACGATAAGGGCGTCGGAGAAACGTTCACGCAGCCATCTCTGGACCTGGTCGCCCTTCATTTCGGCGACGGCGGCAATTTCCTTGTAAGTGTTTGCCTTGAAATATTCTCTCTCGGACCGGTAATACCAATAACCCCCGACAGCGAGGCCGACGGCTATCAAGGCGAACAAAAACATCCAGTAGCGGAGAGAAACGCTTTTAAGGACCGATGGGAGGGAGTTTCCGTTAAAACGTGTTTCTTCCTTCACAAATCCTCGCTTTTCCGTACCGTCTCCAATCGAAAAACATTACTGCATCAATTTACGCATATTCCACACGGGGATGCAATCGTGCGACCCTGCTCCCGATCCCTTGCCCGTAATGCCGTTGCGGGATTCCGGCGATGATATAATCCGTCCATGCGAAAGCGCCGGGGCTCGCGGCTTCTCCTCGCCTTATCCCTTTTCGCGTGCGTGGCTATCGCGCTGTTTTTGGGCGCGTCGATTCCCGATATGATCGCAGGGCTCGCGGGGATCGCCTCCAAGACCGTGCGCCTCGTTCTGAAAGTCGTAGGAGTGGTTGTCGCCCTTCCTATCGCGTTTTACATTGTGGAGCGAATGTTCCTCAATCGCAGCCGCCGCGACGAGTAACCGGGTTATGGCGGGGTGAGCGTGAGGCGGGATTCCGCGTTGGCGCCGATATCCTCCCTGTCGGTCCAGGCGGGGTGTGTCTTCCCGGTCAACCAGAGGGAACTCTGGTCCCGGTAGTGGCGCTCGAAGAAATGGCCCGAAGCCCCGGTTGTGATGACTGAGCGGGCGTCCGATCTGAATCCCAGCGGAACCACCTGGCGCATCGAAGGCCCCACAGAGACCGAGAAATCGGTTCCGTGCCGGAACTCCTGCTTGAACACGGTCCTGCCGTCTCCCGGAACCGGCGATGGCCCAATGTTGAACCACCTTTCGAGGTATCTGGATTTACCGAAGGGATGCTCGAAGGTCGCCTGGTGCAGGCGGCCCCACGTCCAGGTCGATTCGACGCTGCCAAGCCGGTTCTTCAGGAACGACATCGAGGATATCAGGGCACGCGCCACGACGTCCTCGAGGGAGTCCTTCCTGTCCGTCCCCTCCTTCACGAGAAAGGACGAGTCCCCCCGCTCGATCACGCGATCCATCGCGTTCCAGGCCAGGCGGGAGGAACGTGCGAAGTCTTCGTAAAGTTCGTCTCCCATGTCGTCCAGGAAAAGGGTTTCGATCAGCTTCTCGCAGAAGACTTCATATAGAACCGCGCCCCGGCTGTCCGTGCCCGCCGTAAGGTCCCACTCGGACAGGATCTTCGCGGCGTCGCGGAACGACGCCGATTCCGTCTCCCGCTTCCTCGCCACCTGGATCGCTAGCTTGACCGTGTCCGCCGCCTGGGACAGGTGTACGTCGTTCTGCATCCGCTCGAACGATTCCACCGAAAACTTATCGTTCGAGCGCAGCAGCCCGATGAGCCGCTTCCCCCGGTCCGGAGGTTCATAGAGCCGCGAGAGGTAATGCGGGAACGACCGTCCCGCGGGAGGGAAGTTGGCAGCGACGACGAACCCTTCCGGAGGGTTCCATGTTTTCGGATTGCCGGAAAAAGGGACGAATCCCTTCCAGTCCCACTCTCCCGTGTCGCCCGGAACCGGGAGGAGGCGGTCGCCTCCCTTTCTTACGGGAATCCTCCCCGCCATCACCACGCCGATGTTTCCCGCGTCGTCGGCGTACACGATGTTCTGCGCCGGGTGGGGGAACCCGGAAAGCGCCGCGAGAAACTCATCCCGGTTGCGGGCGCGGTTCAGGGCGTACAATGCGCCGACCGGGTCTCCCCCGTCGTATCCCACCCAGTGGAACGCCAGGGCGGAAGAAATCCCCGGAAGCACGGGAGAGAGGATCGGACCGTGAGGCGTCTCACGAACGGTAACGGTCTCTTCCTTGCCTCCCTTGATCCTAATAGTTTCCACCCGTCGCGCCAGCGGGATCCACTTCTTCCTGGACATCACGCTTTCCCCGTCCACCTTTTCCACGAAGAAGTCGGCGTCGTCCAGCATCGCGTTCGTGAATCCCCAGGCGATCCGCGGGTTGTGGCCGATAACCACGCCGGGGGCGCCGGGGAATGAAACGCCGTACACTTCAACCCCTGGAGCCGAAAGGTGCACCTCGTACCACAGGGAGGGACATGAGAGCATCATGTGGGGATCGCTCGCGAGGATCGGTCTGCCGGTGGCGCTTTTTCCGCCCGAGACGGCCCAGGCGTTGGAACCTCCCGAGCGTGAAAGGTCCCCCATCGTACCCCGCAGGGAGGCAAGCCCTTCCAGGAGAACGGATGGCGGGGCGGGGCGGGCCGCCGCCGCGGGACCGAAGGAGGGCTGAATCACCGGGGAACCGGACGGCACACGGGGGACAAGTTCTTCATACTTCTGCGCGGGAAGGCGCAGGGACATTTTGTAGAGGGTGGCCTCCTCCGTCCATTGCGACAGCCCGAACGATTTCAGAAGGGTCCCCGCTGCAACGTCCTCCGGCGTGAACGGCCGTGGGGCGACACGCAGCAGGCGGAACTCTACCGGCCAGGCGCGCAGGGCGGCCATGGAGGCGTTGACCCCATCGCAGTAAGCCTGGACGATCTCCTGCGTCTTCTTCGGCCAGGAGACGAACAGGGCGGGGGCGCGGACGGCAAACCCGAGGTGCCGGAAGAGCCGGTCTGCCGGCAGCGTCCTCTCTCCGAAGACCTCGGAAAGCTCTCCCCTCGCCAATCGCCGCTCCGTGTCCATCTGGAAGAGGCGGTCCTGTGCGTGCACGAACCCTTGGGCGAAGTAGAGGTCGTGGTCGTTCTGCGCTGTGATGTGAGGGATCCCGAAACGGTCCCGGACGATCTCGACGGGTGCGGACAACCCTGGCACGGCCAGCGTGCCGTCCCTTTGCGGGACGCTTCCCTGGAAGAACGTGGAACAGGAGCAGATGAAAACCGCGAATGCGGCGAGAAGGATCGCCGCTTTCGCGCGGTAACGCGGTCTCATCGCTTCGCGAAAACCCTTGCCCTTACATTGGCCAGAACGGTCTCGAAGACCTCGCCCGAGTACGTACGTACATGGCGGCGCATCTCGACCAGGTAACGCTCGATCTGACCCCATTCCCCGGCGATGATATTCATCTGGTCCCTGTAGGCCAGGTCGTACGCCTTCTGCATTCGGTTCTGAAGCGCGGTGCGTTTCGCGCCGTCTTCCGGGTAGGCTTTTTTCGGCAGGAACTCGCAGATCGGCTCGAAAATCCGGACATCGGCCTCGTCGAGATGGAACAGCTCGATGTTGTCTATCATGACGACCTGCTTCCCGGGACCGGCCACGTAGTGGCCGTACCGAAGAGCCGTCCCTAAGCAGTCCCCCAGCGCATCATGGCGGGCGGACCCCTCCACCCACCAGTCGCCGTCCTTGAGGATCCTGGAAACCGGGGACTCATCGTCCAGGTAGATGTTGATCCCTTCCTCTTTCGGCTTCAGGAGCACCTCCTCGCCCTGGGGGGTCTGGTGGTACACCACGGGAAGCGCCGGCAGGCCCACCAGCCCGGGCAAACCCGAATAGATGTATTCGCCGACGCATCCGAAGCGGGAGAGGTAGATCCGGTGCTTCCGGCCCGAGCTGTCCTTGACGGTGAACAGCGTGTCCTTGTGCACCTTTTCCACGAGTTCGACGTGGACGACCTCGAAATCGCGCGGGGCGTTCCTGCCCATACGGGAAAGAAGCGTCAGTATGGCTTTTTTAAGGCCCGTCGCCTTCAGCTTGGATGTGAATATCTTCACGCGTGCGGAGTCCGGCATCATCCGGATCGCTCCCCGGACCCAGTTGACATAGGAGTGGGAGATGCTGATGGGTAGCATATCCGTGCTCGTCGGGTTGAGGAGCTCGTCGATCTTGGCTTCCCACAGGGGGATGTGCATGCCGAGGAACTCCTGGGGATTCCCGACGCCCAGGACCTTGAGGATCTTCTCCCTGTCCTTCGTCTTCCGCCCGGCGGCGGATATCCGGAAGTACCGGCGAAGAGCCCGCTCGTAGCCCGCGAAATCCTTCTGGACAGGACTCATCGGAATATCCTCCCCGCCAAATAATGGATTTTCACGGTTGATATTAACATCGATCGCCGGGGCATGACACTCCCCCGTCCCCGGCGGTCAGTGCGAATTGTAGGCAAGCTTCGACAGGGCGGCCGCCAGCGGTGCGTGCCCCCCGAAGAGCACGACCTTGTCGCCGACCGAAAGTATCGTCGAGGGAGCCGGCTGCAGGATCGCGCGGTCCTCCCGCAGGACCGCAAGAAGCACGATGCCGGTGTCGTTGCCGGCGGGCAGATCTCCCACCGTTTTACCCGCCCAGCCGGATCCCTGAGAGACGAAGTAGATCTCGATCACCTTCCTGCGGAGGAACTCCTCGAACTCGGCAAGGGAGCCGGTGGTCGTCGATCCGCGTTCGCGCAGGATCCGGTAGGTACCGCTTCGTATCAGCCCTTCCTGCTGGCGGATCACATGGTCCGGCACGTGGAACTCGCCAAGGACCCTTGCGAATATTTCCACCGAGGTCTCGAACTCTTCCGGGATCACGGCATTCGCGCCAAGGGCGATCAGGTCGTCCACGTCCGCCACCAGCCGCGTGCGCACCAGTATGAATATTCCCGGGTTGCTACGCCGGGCTATCGCAACCGCCCTGCGGGTGGCCATGGGGTCCGAGATGGCGAGCACGAGTATCCTGGCCTGACTTATCCCGAGCCGCTCGAGGATCTCCGGGCGGTGGACGTCGCCGTAGAACATCGGTTCCCCGCCCGCCCTCCCCTCGCGCACCTGTACGTCGTTCAGGTCCACGACGACGTATGGCAGCCGGGTCGCCTTGAGCACCCGGGCCAGGTTTTTTCCGTTCATCCCGTAGCCGGCGATGATGACGTGATTTTCCAGCCCGACCCTGCGGATCGCCGCTTCCTCGTCCGTCTCCGGGAAATCGCCGCCGCGCGCCACAAGCTTTTCCCACCGCTTCGCGATCGCGGGAGCCGCCCCCATCAGGAAGGGGGTCGCCATCATAGTCAGGATCGTGATGGCCAGCAGGAACTGGTACTGGGTGGGGTTTACGAGGCTCTCCCGGAAACCCTGGGACAGAAGGAGGAAGGAGAACTCCCCTATCTGTACCAGACCGATGCCGGTGATCACCGCAACCCGCCAGGAATAACCCAGGGCGCGGATCGTCCACCCCGCGGAGACCGCCTTGATCAGCGCGACAGCGGCCACCATGACCAGCACCAGGGTGAAATTCTGAAAGAGGAACGTCAAATTCAGGAGCATTCCCACCGAGATGTAGGAAACCCCGTTCAATACGTCCCGGAACGGCAGGATCTGCGCCGCGATCTCATGAACGTATTCCGATTCGGAGATGACCATTCCCGCCAGGAACGCCCCCATGCCCAGCGAGAGGCCCAACCGGGAGGAGAGGTAGGCGGTACCGATGACCACGAAAAGAACCGTCATGGCAAGGATTTCCCGGCTGTTCATCCGGATGACTACCTTCAACAGCCTGGGGATGAGGACCCGCGCCAGCAGGAGGAGCCCCGTCACTCCGCCTGCCGCCTTCGCCAGGGTAAGGAATACCGCCGATGCCGATGCGGTGTCCCATTCGTGGAGGATGGGGATGAGGAGCATCATCGGTATCGCCGCCATATCCTGGAAAAGGAGGATGCCGAAGGAAATCCGCCCCTGGCTGGTGTCGCTCTCCATCCGGTCCGCGTAAACCTTCAGGACGATCGCCGTGCTGGAAAGGGAAAGGATGAATCCGACCAGAAGGGCTCCCGGCGCGTGCATCCCGGAGAGAAGCATCACAACGAGGGCCAGCAGGATGGTCGCGCCGACCTGCGCCCCGCCCGCCCAGAGAACCCTGCGCTGCATCTTTCCCAGGCTGGAGACCGAGATCTCGAGACCGACAGTGAAGAGAAAGAGCGCCACGCCGATCTCGGCCAGCGCCTCGACCATACCCCTCTCGGCGACCAGTCCGGCGCCGGTCGGACCCATGATAGCCCCTGCCACAAGAAAGGCGGGAATCACGGATAGGCGAAGCTTGCTGAAAAGAAGCGCGACACCTGTCGCGATCGCCATGACGACGGCAAGGTCTCGCAGGATGGCCGGAAACTCCAAGAAATCCTCCGCGTTCGACGATGGGCTTCGCCGAAAGAGTCTACCAGCGACTGCGGAAATTCTCCATTCGCGCCTTCCGGCGCCCCCTTTACCAGTAAAGTTCTGCTGTAAAACGGACGATAGGTGATAAGGAGCACGGAACCAACAATAAAGGCCGCCTCCCCTCCCCGGGAAGGCGGAACCGCCCGCATATCCCACGATTTCGCGGGCGGCTGAAGATCCCCCGGGACTCCCACCTTAGTCCCGGGGGATTTTCTATATGATCTAAATTGTTCCGCGCGAAGAGAGCGAATCGACCTCGGCGGGGGACAGCCCAAGGAGTCCCCGGTAGACCTCCCGGTTGTCCGCTCCTGCAGGGCGGCAAACCGACTTGATGCGGGCGGGGGTGCCGCTCATCTTCCAGGGAGGCGCTGCCAGGAGCAGATCGCCGTACGTGGAATCGTCTACGCGGGCGAAACAGCCCCGTTCCCGCCAATTCTCCTCTGCGAGCGTTTCGAGCGGACGATTGACGCGCCCGGTCACCACGGCTGCGCCCGGGCCGCTCTTCTTCGATGTGTAGTCCTCCACCGCCCGCAGTATTTCGTCGGCGGTCAGATTCCCGGACCACTCTTCGAGAATGGAAAGCAGAGCCTTCTCGTTCTCGATCCGGACGCGGCTTGCGGGGGTTGAGAAACGCGAATCCCTCACAAGTTCCGGCTGCCCGATGATGTTCATAAGCGACTCGAACGCCTCGTCGTTGTACGCCGCCATGAACGTGTGGCCGTCCCTGCACCTGATGTACGTGTAGGGGAATACCGCCGGGTCGAAGTTGCCTACCCTCTGGCGCGCCTTCCCTGCGGTGTGCATCCACGTGATGTTGTAGTCGGCGAACTTCATCAGCCCCTCGGCGCCGGACACGTCCACGAACTGCCCTTTCCCCGTCCCGGCCCGGAAGTTAAGGGCCGCAAGCACTCCGAACGCGCCCCACAGCCCCTGGACGAACCAGCCGTGCCAGTTCCCGAGCCGGGTCGGCGCCTCGTGCGGTTTCGGCGGAAATTGGCCTTCGGGCTCGCCGACGATGTGAGGGGTCCCCGAAAGGGCCTGGCACAGGATGTCCGAATCCTTCACCCGCCTGTTCGCGCCGGGACCGAACGACCCGTACGTGGAAAGGGCGAGGAAGACGAGTCCCGGGTTTTCGGCCGACAGGGCCGTGTACCCGATCCCCAGCTCCTCCATCCGGGCGGCTCCTTCGGAGGCAACGATTACGTCCGAGGCCTTCGCCAACCTCCGGAAGACAGCCTTGCCCTCTTCGCTCTCCAGCGAAAGAGTTACGAATCTGCGGTTGCGCGCTTCGGAAAGGAAGAGCAGGCCGGTACCGCCGATCGTCATCCCCTCGGGTGTGTACGCCCTGGCCGGATCGCCTCCCGGCGGCTCCACCTTTATCACCTCTGCCCCGAACTCCCCCAGCATCGACGCCGCCACCATCCCGCCGAAATGGCCCGGGCAATACTCCAGGACCCGGACCCCGGCGAGCGCTTCCGGCTTGTCCGGCGCCTTGCCGGGATCCGTCGCCTCCTTCATCCGGTCGGGATAGGGGATCATTCCGTCACCGCTTTCGCGCTGGCCTTATTCGGTTGTTCACCTTTCGGCGGCCTCGCTCCGGGAACATCGGCCCACTTCCCGATCACCTTTTTCCCGGCAAGGTCTTCGATCTCGCCGGACGACATCCCGAGCAGGTCGCCGAAGACCTTCTCGTTATGGTAGCCGACCGGCTTGGCGGTCCATTTGATGCGGCCGGGGCTTTCCGAAAGCTTCGGGGCCGGCCCGAATTCGTCGATCCGGCCGTACAGCGGATCGTCGAGTTCCCAGACCGTTCCGCGCGCTCGAAGGTGCGGGTCGTGATACTGTTCGCGGCCCCCCGTGACCGGGGCGGCGGAGAATCCAGCCTCCTCCGACAGCCGTAGTATCTCCGCGCTCGTTCTGACGGATGCAAAATCGTCGACCCGTTCCGGCGTCAGGTCTTCATCATTACCGTGCAAATCGGCGGACAGGGTTTTTGCCAGGGCGGCACGCTCTCCGCCATCCCTGGCGGAGATGGCGATGAACCCGTCGGCGCACCGGTAGATTCCCGATGGGGGGAGCAGGACATCCCGGTTCCCCGCCCGCCGCCGGTCCCGTCCCGTCAGCCCCGAGTAAAGCCACGTCCAGTCCAGGCTGCGGATCATCGTCTCGGCCTGTGAGACGTCGATCATCTGCCCCTCGCCGGTACGCCGCCTCGCGAAAAGCGCAGCAAGTATCGAGATGGCTGAAAAGAGCGCCCCCGTGTAGTCACCGACCCAGAAGCCGGCCTTTAGTGGCGGCTGGTCCGGAAATCCCGTGATGGCTGAAAACCCGGATACGGCTTGTGCCGTCGCGTCATAGGACGCGCGTCCCCGGGAATACGGACCCCATTGGCCGAACCCGGAATTGGCGGCGTAGATGAGCCGCGGATTCCTTTCCTTGAGCTGCAGGTACCCTATCCCCCACTCGTCCATCGTCCCCGCGCGCAGGTTCTCCAGCACGACGTCCGATTTCTCTGCGAGCTTGGTGAAGAGCTCCTTCCCCTCCGGCATCCGCACATCGATCGCCACGTGGAGCTTGTTCCTGTTCAACGGAAGGAAGGCAGGCGAAACGTCCTTCCAGAAGTATCCTTCCGGCGCGACGTACCGCATAAGGTCGCCCCGCAGCGGCAGCTCGACCTTGATGACCTCGGCCCCGAACTCCCCTAAGTAATCGGTGGTCGCCGGCCCGAAGATCCGGGTGGCAAGCTCGACGACCCGGACCCCGGAAAGAGCCTCGGGCCTGGCGGAGATTCCTGAAAGGGAAAACGCCGCATCCGCGAATCGGCGGAAATCGTTCATTCCCGTCTACGCTTTCGGGGGCCGCGGCGGGGAGATGACCGCTTCACCGTCGATCACCGCCTCGTTCCTCTGGTTGAAGCACTGCGTACGGAGCCGCAACCGCTTCTCGGAAATCACTTCGATGATTTCCGCGCGCGCCGTGATCTCGTCGCCGATTTTCACCGGAGCCAGGAAATTCAGCGTCTGGGAGAGGTATAGGCAGCCCGGGCCTGGAAGCTTCATCCCGATCACCGCCGAGACCAGGCCGGAAGTGAGGATCCCGTGCACGATGCGACCCTTGAAGCGGGTGCCGGCGGCGAACTCCTCTGAGAGGTGCACCGGGTTGCGGTCACCCGTGATCTCCGCGAAGCGAAGGACGTCCTCCGAGCTGAACGTCTTGGTGATCTCCGCAAAATCTCCGACCTTGTAAATGGATTTCTCCTTCATGTCCGTCTCCCGACGGGACATGCCGCCTGGCAGGCGAAGCAGTAGTAGTAGTTCCCCGTCATGAAGTTCTGCCA
>Ga0334722_10005765_pt1 | contig 12410 bp, 11 predicted proteins | sample C3_bottom_MG_FD_207210 | JGI IMG/M metagenome (GOLD analysis project Ga0334722, IMG submission 207210) | Sediment microbial communities from Yellowstone Lake, YNP, Wyoming, USA - C3_bottom | ecosystem: Environmental > Aquatic > Freshwater > Lake > Sediment | place: USA: Wyoming | collected...
TGCCCTGAAAACACAGAGCGCGTCGGCGGCCTCAAACCCAAACGTTTCTTCGTCTCAGAAGATCCCGATGTGATCAAAAATTACATCGTCAAGCGCAAAGAGCCCATTACAAAGAATGTCTACTCTTCAGCAGTCACTGGCAAGCTTTTTAATAGCAAACAAGCTGTCCTAGACGACTTTACTCGAAATCAGCTAAAACCCATTCCTCTAGAAGAGGTTCCTAACCAAAACCGCTTCCAAATTGAGGAGCATTTTCTAACATTCATTCAGACACAGTTAGAAGAGAGCAAGATCAATGCGTTCATTGAGGCCCTCTCTCAATATGAAGCGTTCTCCTCCTACATCGATCTTTGGCTGGTAGAGGAGAAAGAAGAACTAGAAGATGCAGAGTGATCTCTTTGTAACCCACTCTGATGCAGAGACGTGCCACTTAGGCGCAGCATTTGGCCGCACGTTGCAGGGGGGTGCTGTCGTTGCCTTTTTCGGCGATCTCGGAGCTGGAAAAACAACATTTATCCAAGGTCTGGTAGAAGGGAGCAGCTCGATCGACATAAGAGAGGTGAGCAGCCCCACTTTTAACCTGCTCAATGTTTATCAAGGAGAGCGCACCATCTACCATTTTGATCTCTATCGCCTGCCACAGCCGCAAGAGTTTTTTTCCGCTGGGTTCGACGAATACTTTACAGCCGGTGGAATTTGCTGCATCGAATGGGCGGAGAAAATTGAGGCCCATCTTCCTGCAGACACTCTCACTGTCACCCTATCCCACATTGGGGAGCAGAGTAGAAAAATTATTATCTCTAAAAAGTGCCCATGAAAAAAATCCCCTTCACACAGGCCCAGTTCGTCGCATCTGCCTTTGATGTGAAGAGCTTCCCTAAAATGCTTACACCAGGGGGAAATCCCATGCCTGAGATCGCCCTTGTAGGGCGCTCCAATGTCGGCAAATCCTCCCTTATCAACCACCTGCTGCAAAATGCAACGCTTGCCAAAACCTCTTCTACTCCAGGAAAGACCCAATCCATTAATTTTTTCTCCGTCGATGAGCAGCTTGCCTTAGTAGACCTTCCCGGCTATGGCTACGCAAAAGTGCCACAAGCCCTGCGCGCACAGTGGTCGCACATGATCGATCATTATCTTGAAACGCGCTCCACTTTGCAGATGATCTTATTCCTCATCGATGCGCGTCGGGACCTCACTCAAGAAGATAGCGCTCTTGTGCAATGGGCCTCTTTTCACAACAAACCGATGTTACTCATCTTCACCAAAGCAGATAAACTGACAAACAGTGAAAAGAAAGAAAAGGCCCTCTCTTCTTTAGACGCTCTGAAGAACGCACTCCACTCAACCCCCATCCATTTTCTGCATTATTCAATTAAAGATCCAATTGCTAGAATAGGGCTTATCGAAAAGATCAACTCACTCTTAAAGGAACATGGGACTCATTAATAAGGACATTTTCGTTTGCCTAGATTGTGAAACAACAGGCCTTGAAACCGACAAAGACAGAATCATCGAAATTGCTCTCGTGCGCTTTACTTTTGATGAAATCCTAGCCTCCTATGAAACGCTCATCGACCCAGAGATGCCCATTCCAGAAGCCTCCACCGCTATCCATCACATCACCGACCCGATGGTTAAGGGCAAACCTAAAATCCAAGAAGTGCTGCAAACCATCTTCCAATTTGTAGGAAACAGCATTATTGTCGGCCACGGGATCACTAACGACATCGCATTTATCTGCGCTGCCGCAAAGCAACATGTCGTCCCCTGCAAACTCGCCTCCCACCCCTATCTGGACACACTGCGCATGGCGCGCCTATATGGCGAAAGCCCCATTAACTCACTTGAGAAACTGCGCCAGCATTTCAACATCGCAGAAGAGGGAGCCCATCGCGCAATGAGCGATGTGACCGTAAATATTGCAGTCTTCAAACACCTCTGTTTGCGCTTTAAAACTACAGAACAACTCGTCAATCGTCTCAAAAGCCCCATTCAACTCCGCAGCATGCCACTTGGCAAACACAAGGGGCGCCCTTTTTCTGAAATTCCCGTCGATTATTTACAGTGGGCAGTCCATCAGAACTTCGATCAAGATCTGATGTTTTCCCTAAAAACGGAGCTAAAAAAAAGAAAAAAAGGAGCTAACTTTGGCCAAGCCTCCAATCCCTTCGCCAACCTCTAGAAAACTCTGCCTGCAAGATCTCGCTCTAACGGGAAAAAAAGTTCTTGTGCGCGTTGATTTTAACGTTCCCCTAAACAAAGATGGCAGCATCTCTGACGACACACGCCTCAAAGAGTCGCTTCCCTCCATTCAACATATTCTAAAAGCGGGAGCCAGCGCCATTTTAATGAGCCACTTGGGCAGGCCAAAGGGAAAGGATCTGAAATTTTCTCTTAAACCCTGTGCTGAAGCCCTGGAGAAGTTGCTGGGTCAAAGCGTGCAGATGGCAGAGGACTGCGTGGGAGAGGCAGTAGAAAAAATGGCAAGTGGCTTGACTGCAGGTCAAGTATTATTGCTCGAAAACCTGCGCTTTCATCCCGCAGAAGAAAACCCTGAATCTGATCCCTCTTTTGCCAAACAGCTCGCCTCTTTCGGCGATATCTATATCAATGACGCCTTTGCAGCAGACCACCGCAGCCACTCATCGACAACAAAAGTCGCTGCATTTTTTCCCGGAAAAGCCGCCGCAGGCTTTCTGCTGCAGAAAGAGATCCAATTCTTAAACGTTTTAGTCACAAATCCAAAACGCCCCTTCTACGCCCTCATTGGAGGCTCCAAAATTTCCACAAAAATGGGTGTGCTAAAAGCATTAATTCCCAAAGTGGACGGGATCTTCATCGGCGGCGGCATGGCGTATACCCTCTTCGCGGCACAAGGGTTCAAAATAGGAGATTCAATCCACGAAGAGGATCAAATCCCCACAGCCCTCCACTTTATGCAGGAGTGTGCCAGCAAAAAAGTTCCTGTATGGCTGCCTAAAGACATTGTCATCGCCGACGCCTTTAACAACGACGCTCATTCCCAGACAATCGAGCCCAGTAAAGGGATTCCTGAGGGGTGGCAAGGAATGGATATCGGCGCGCTTACCCTTAAAGAATGGAGCGACGCACTGCAGAATGCGGGGACCGTTTTTTGGAATGGCCCTCCAGGGGTCTTTGAAATGCCCCAATTTGCAAAGGGCACAGAGGCGATCGCCAAGATCCTCTCCCTACTGCATGCAACAACAGTAGTGGGAGGGGGCGATTCTGTGGCAGCTGTCAACCACCTCCACCTCGCCTCAAAATTTTCCCATGTCTCAACGGGGGGAGGGGCATCCTTGGAATACATTGAATTGGGGCATCTGCCTGGTATCGATGCACTTAGCGAACATGCACAAATTAATTTAATTCAAAAAGGTTAAGTTGTTGTCAAATAAAGGCAAACCCTTATAATGAAGTCTCCTTTTGCATCCTAAAGTGTAACCTAGGCAGGATATGTCCTCTACGGCGGGTTTTAGTAGGATTCGGGCCTACCTTTGGCCAATCTATCGCCACGAACTGCAAAAGTTCGTCCCCATGCTCTTGATTTTCTTCCTTGTGGGATTCAATTACAGCCTCTTGCGCGCAATCAAAGACGCCCTCGTTGTCACAGCCCCCTCATCAGGTGCTGAAGCGCTCCCATTTTTAAAAGTGTGGGCCATCGTACCCATGGCGCTGCTCTTTACCCTCATCTTCACACGCGTCTCCAACCGCCTCACGAGGGAAAAAATATTTTATGTCATGATGAGCCTATTCCTGGCATTCTTCCTGCTCTTCATGTTTTTTCTCTACCCTTGTCAAGGCACGCTTCACCCCCACGCCTTTTGCGATCGCATCCAAGACCTCCTCCCTCAGGGATTTCAAGGATTTATTGCTATGTTTCGCAATTGGACCTTCACCCTCTTCTACATCATGTCAGAGATGTGGAGCACCATTATCATGACGGTGCTTCTCTGGGGATTTGCCAACGATGTGACCTCCGTAAATGACGCCAAACGCTACTACGGCCTTCTGGGAATCAGCATCAACCTGTCAGGTTTTTTTGCAGGTTCTGTCGCCACCTCAATGTCCCAAAACGCCTTTAACCCAGCTCTTCCGTTTGGTGCCAGCGCGTGGGATCAAACGATCTTTCTTCTCTGTAGCATCATTGTCCTAGCTGGTATTTCCTGCATGGCGCTCTTCCGCTATATCCATACTAAAGGATTTGGCTACAATGCCCCCTCCTATCACGAGAGGAACCCAGGACCAGATATCAAAATGGGACTGCGTAAAAATTTCGCCTACCTCGCAAAGTCAAAATACCTCATATGTATCGCAGTCATCGTTGTAACCTACAACATCGCCATTAACCTGATCGAAGTGGTCTGGAAGGACCAAGTCAAACAGCTCTATCCCAACCCCTCTGACTTTAACGCTTATATGGGTCAGGTCCTGATGTGGATCGGGATCGTTGCCACAATCACAAGCGTCTTTATCTCTGGAACTGTGATCCGCAAATTTAGCTGGACGGCCAGCGCCCTGATCTCTCCGCTCATTTTGCTCACAACCGGCATCGCCTTCTTCTTCTTCTTTTTCTTCAAAGACTCCAGCTTTGCCTCCTTTGCAACACTCTTTGGCACAACGCCGCTTGCCCTATGCGTGTTTTTTGGTTCGATGCAAAACTGTCTTGCAAGAGCGTCCAAGTATACCCTTTTCGATGCCACAAAAGAGTTAGCCTTCATCCCTTTAAGCAAAGAGTGCAAACTAAAAGGAAAAGCGGCCATCGATGGCGTCGGTTCCCGCCTGGGCAAATCAGGCGGCTCTGTCATGCACCAGAGCTTGCTGATGTGCTTTGGAACAGTTGCCCTCAGCACACCCTACGTTGCCTTCCTACTCCTCTTTGCAATTGCAGGATGGATGGTAGCAGTGCGCGCCCTAGGCAAGCAATTTAACGCCCTTGTCTCCGATCAGACAACCCTCCAAGATCCAGAGGAGCAGCCCCAGGCAAGCACCCTAAAACCTGCCCTTGCCGAAGCCACAATCAAGTAACGCTTCTTTAGGGAGCCACCGTAGTCTGGTAAATCCAGTCAGCAAAGGCATACCCCACCAAGGCCATCATAAAACTACACAGAATACTCAAATACAGTTGAACGCGCGTAGTTCCCAGAAAAAAACTAAGGGCCAAGCATGCTGCATAGAACACAAGGTCCATCGAGATCGATAACACAGAGGGGATGTTGAGCATCGCTCCCATGCAGTTGCAAGGAAGCTTGAGACAGCACCAATACACTGCATACCCACCCCAGGCGGCAAAAATATTAGAGGCACCCAGCCAAAGCCACCTCTGTTTGCGCAGCAGGATCATTGCGAGTAGAAATACAATTTCAAACACCCCAATCCACTGATCAAGCGTCTTGAGAAGCTTTGCAGGATAAAATAATTTCCCCCATGCAGCCAAAGCCAAAACAGCCCCAATCAGCAGGGAAACAATCAGCACTAACCAGTTAACGGAAAACAATTTAGACTGCTTCATAAGAACCACCCAAAAAAAATGTAGTGTATTCCAGGGGCACCTTTCTCTTCAAGTTGTGGTTCAATCTGTTCCCAAACGCGCTTATATGGTATAAAGGGTGCTTATGCATGAATTGATAGAAATCATTTCTTACCACGCGCCCAATGCCCACTGGTATATTTTTGCTGCGCTTCTTTTGGCGGGTTTTAATCTTCCTTTGAGTGCCGATGTGCTCATCCTGGCGGCGGCCTTTTTGGCGGCCAAGGTGGTGCCTGAGAACACCTGGCTCTTATTTGCAAGCGTGCTCCTGGGGTGCTATTTTTCTGCGATGTGCGCCTACTGGCTGGGGAGGCTTCTGGGCACCTCACTTGCTAAGTTGAGGTTTTTTAGCGCGCTGCTCAGTCCAACGAAGCTGGCCAAAATCCAAAATTTCTATGCCAAGTATGGTTTGTGGACATTCGTGATTGGGCGGTTTATCCCCTTTGGCGTGCGCAATTGCATTTTTATGACGTCGGGGATCAGCAAAATGCACTTTTTAAAATTTATCCTTATCGATGCTGTGGCCTGCACCTTGTGGGTAACGACCAGCTTTTACCTCTTTTTTATCCTCGGACAGAACGTTGACACCCTCTGGCACCGTCTAAAAGCGTTCAATCTGATAATTTTTACTGCTTTCAGTGTGACTGTAATTGGCTGCATTTGGTATAAAAGCAGAAAAAAGACCCGGACAAAACCCTTCTAAATGCAGCTCGGCAGTCTGGTGAAAGTCACAATGGCAATGCTAAGTTTATCGAACAGCTTATCTTTTCTCAGGGCTCCTCTAGCCTTCTTGTTTCTAATTGACAACGTGACGTTGCGCATTGTCGCTATCGTTTTGGCAATGCTCACGGATAGCATCGACGGCTATCTTGCAAGGCGCCGCAAAGCGGTGACACGCTTTGGAGCCATTTTAGATCCTGCTATGGATAAGTTTTTCGTCCTGTTTACCCTGTCAATTCTCTTTTTTGAAGGAAAAATGCAGCTATGGGAAGGCAGCGCCATGATCTCTCGCGACTTCTTTCTCTGCCTCTTTGGTCTCTACCTCAGCTTGTCGGGGTATTGGGAAAGTTACAAGTTGACGGCTATCCGCTGGGGAAAGGTAACGACTGCGCTCCAATTTCTTGTACTAATTGGACTAACTTTGGGGATGACCTTCCCAGGCTATTTCTACTGTATCTTTATCCTCTTTGGAATGCTTGCCTTTGCCGAACTCTGGCAGATCAGAAAGGCGACCGCACATCCTGTTCAGGATTAGACCTCAAAGTTTACCGACCAAAGAGACGATAGGCGAGGGCATTTCTGCGCCTGCCTTTTGAAGCTCTTGGTAGATGAGCGTTAAAATTTCATGCTTAACATGCAAGAACCTATCATAGCGCGTCTGCAGCGTGTAAACATCTAGGTAAAGATCTAAGGTGAACTGGCCAAATCCGTTGAGGACAACTAGAACAGGAAGATGGGCGTCGATGTCAGGGTGACTGGCAATAGCTCTTTTAAGGTCCTCCACAAGGGCGGGGATCTTACTAAAGTCTTCATAGCGAATACCGACCCTCTCTTCAATGCGGCGGTGGGTCATGCGCGAGGCATTAATAACCAGCGTATTAGAAAAGGTCGAGTTGGGGATGTAAACGGGCCTTTTGTCTTTATCCCTTACTGTTGTCGTGTTCCAACCGATCTCTTCGACGTGCCCTTCCAAGGGTTGCCCTTGCAGATGAATAAAATCTCCCACCATAAAGGGGCGGTTAATGTGTAAGATGAGCCCTCCAAAGAAGTTGGAGAGGACATCCTTGGCTGAAAAGCCAACAGCTGCAGCACCGATCCCGCTAAATGCAATCAAGGGGCCAATATTCAACCCCCACACCTGCAAAATGATCATGAGTGCAATTGTCACAACAATGATCGAAACGACCTTGCCCACAACAAACACAAAGCCAGGCTCCACTTTGCGAGCGGGGTATTCTTTGCTGAGCAGCTCTTTTTGAATCACCCTCTGCCAGCGCAGCAGCACCCAAGCTGTGCAAACGATAAATCCTGTACTGCGGAAAGCATCGATGTAGCCTTCAAAAAAGGAAAAGTCAAACCGACGCCCCAAGACCTCAACAGCCAGCGTCCCTCCAAAAATCCAAAGAAGAACTTGAAAGGGGAGGGAGAAGATCCGATCGATCTTCTCTCTCCAGTCAAGAGAGACTGAAATAGAGCGCTGACGGACATGCTTGACAAGGCGTTTAAAGAAATAGTTCACTGCGATCAACACCAAAATGCCCACGATGATCTCAAGGAACCAGAATCGATCTGCCGTTGCAGACTCAGAAATATCCATTGTTTTTACCTCTGTTGATTATAATAGCGAAAGTCGCCATAATTACTACTTTTCACTCTATGACAAAAAAACTCTCTGTCTTCACCTTAGCGATGATCACCCTAGCAGCTGTTAGCAGCGTGCGCAATTGGCCCACGATTGCAGAATATGGGTTTTCATCCCTCTTTTTCCTTGCTGCAGCTGCCATCCTCTTTTTCATTCCCGTCTCAATGGTGTCCGCTGAGCTTGCCACAGGATGGCCCAAAACGGGAGGGGTCTTTGTTTGGGTCAAAGAGGCCTTTGGTCACAGGACAGGCTTCTTGGCAGTGTGGCTACTTTGGGCAGAGAATCTTGTCTACTATCCCGCACTTATTTCTTTCATCGCTACAGCGGTAGCTTATATCATCAACCCAAGTCTATCTGACAACACATTTTATGTGCTGGGCTTTGTGGTTGCACTTTTTTGGGGCACCACTTTGGCCAATTTGCGCGGCATGCGCACGTCAGGTTGGATCAGCTCCTTTGGAGTCATCGCTGGCACCCTCATTCCAGGAGGGCTCATCATTGTTCTTGGCGTCTTGTGGTTTATGTCGGGCAATCCACTGCACATCGACTTCTCTTGGGAGAGCCTCATCCCCAATCTGCAATCCCCCTACGAACTCGTCCTGTTTTCAGGCGTTCTTGTCTCCTTTTGTGGGCTGGAGATGTCTGCGGTGCATGCGCGCGATGTAGCCAATCCTCAGAGGAATTATCCCAAAGCGATTTTACTTTCAACCATCTTGACGCTGGGACTGTATATTTTCGGTGTGCTCGCCATTGCAGCGGTTGTTCCTCAGCACCAAATCAGCTTAGTGGGCGGTTCCTTGCAAGCCTTCTCCACCTTTGTCAATGCCTATGGACTTTCCTGGCTCACCCCACTCATTGCAATTTTACTTGCCTGTGGGGCATTTGGCACGCTCAGCACCTGGATTGCAGGCCCCAGCAAGGGGCTCCTCGCTGCTGCTCAAAGTGGCGATTTACCCCCTTTTTTCCGCAAGCTCAATAAACACGAAATGCCGGTCAATCTCCTCATCACCCAGGCCATCATCGTTACCTTATTCTCTTCTGTCTTTGTCTTCATGCCGACAATCAGCAGCGCCTATTGGATCCTCAATGTCACGCTCGCCCAACTCTACCTAATCATGTACGTTCTCATGTTTGCTGCAGCCATCAAGCTGCGCTACAAATATCCAGACACGCCCAGACATTACAAGATCCCAGGCGGCAACTGGGGAATGTGGCTTGTTGCAGGCCTTGGAGCCCTCGGATCAACATCTACCTTCTTCATCGGGTTTTTCCCCCCCTCACAAATTGCTACGGGCAACACCACACTGTATATTACTTTCCTCTTGTTGAGCACCCTGCTCGCTTGCATCGCTCCGTCGATCATTCTTTTTTTTAAAAAGCGTAATTGGAATGGCTGAAAATGACCGGTTCATTTACGATCAAATTATAATATAGGTGGAGAGGGGCTCATGGAATGTGCAAGGGAATCGATCATTGTTGCCGCGGTGCGAACATTTTGTAAATCGTTTGCCGGCATTCTTGGCCTATTGATCGGGGCTCTGCTCGTATTTATTAGCTTAATGCTCTTTTCCTCGCCCGACATCTACCCTCCCAAGAGCGCACTTACCCTGTCTGCAGATGCAAAAGGCAACCGGGATCTCCTCCCTCTATCTGCCCCTGTCATCTTGCAGATGAATATCACAGGTGTCATCGGACAAGGTGATCTGACCTATGAGAAATTCCAAGACCTGCTCTACGACTCACAGAGCGGCATGCTCGCAAACGCCCGCGTCAAGGCCCTTCTGCTGCACATCAATACCCCAGGCGGGGCTGCAGACGATTCCGATTCTATCTATAGAGCATTGATGGATTACAAGACAAAATATCAAGTGCCTATATACGCCTACGTCGATGGGATGTGTTGCTCTGGGGGGATGTACATCGCATCTGCCGCTGACAAAATCTTTGCAAGCCCCTCTAGCGTCATCGGTTCTGTTGGCGTCATTGTAGGTCCATCATTCAACTTTTCAGGACTCATGCAGATGTATGGCGTCCAATCAGTGACACTCACGCAAGGTAAAGATAAAGACATGCTGAACCCCTTCCGCCCTTGGGTACCCGGCGAAGATGCCTCCTTGCGAGCATTGACAGCTGCCCTATATGACCGCTTTGTCTCCATTGTAGTAGCTGCGCGCCCCCACTTGAGCAAAGAGAAGCTCGTCAATGAATATGGCGCCCAGGTCTACATTGCAAAACAGGCTGAGGCGCTGGGTTATATCGATGTTGCAGACGTCAATTACAATGCAGCGCTCACAGAGCTCGCCTCTCAGGCAAAACTGCCTGAAGGGCAGTCGTACCAGGTCATCTCCATTCAACCAGCCCACACCTTTTTCTCCGATCTGGCCTACTCCAAATGGAACCTCCTCTCAGGAAACGTCACCCATCAGTTCCAACTCAGCCCTTCAATGCCCTCAGAATTTAGTGGTCGCTTGCTCTACCTCTACCAACCCGCATATTAGACCTCTTTCGAAGCCTAACGTTCATGAATAAAATCTTCATTGTTGACGCCGTCAACTTTTTGTTTCGCTCCTACTATGCCATCAGCCCAATGACAAATGCCAAGGGGCAATCGACAAACGCCCTGTTTGGCTTTATTCGCTCGATTTACAAACTCATCGCAGATTTTTCTCCCGATTACTTCATTGCAGTCTTCGATGGCCCCGACAATAAAAAATCGCGCACCGCAATTTACAGCCAGTACAAAAGCCACCGCGAGGGGATGCCAGAAGACCTTGTGCCCCAGTTGGAAAAGGCACTGGAGTTTTGTGAAATCGCGGGCATCCCTTACCTCTCTCTTCCAGGCGTCGAAGCGGATGATACAATTGGAAGCATCGCTAAATGGATGGAAAAAAAAGGGGTGCAAGTCTACATCTGCTCCAGCGACAAAGACCTCTGTCAACTCGTCACCGATCATGTCTTTGTCATCAGCCCGCAAAAAGACAACCTTCTCATCGACAAAAAGAAGGTCAAAGAGATCTACGGTGTGCACCCTGAACAGATTGTCGATTATCTGGCTATGACAGGGGATGCGTCAGACAACATCCCTGGCCTAGAGGGGTTTGGACCCAAAACGGCAAGTGCACTGCTTGAGACATTTGGAACGTTGGAAAATATTCTAAATAACCCTGAAAAGTTGAGCGGCAAAAAGAAACAGACGGTTCTTGATGGCAGAGAGGTTGCTCTCATGAGCCAGCAGCTTGCAACGCTCCACACCAACCTCCCCTTTCCCCACGAGGAAAAATTCTTCCACCTCAAAACGCCCGATCTTGAAACTGTTAAGGCGTTCTACCAAGAGATGCACTTCCACTCGCTGTTAAAAGAGCTCGCTCCCCAGGTATCCAAAACAGAGTGTCACTACCTCTTGATCAATGAGGAAAAAGAGTTGGAGGAGCTCCTTTTGCGCCTCATGCAGGAAAAACAGATTTGCCTAGATACAGAGACAACCGATGTGCGCCCCATGCGGGCAAGTCTAGTCGGCATCGGTCTTGCAACTGAAGCCGGCAAAGCGTGGTACATCCCTCTCAATGCAAATCTAGATAGAGCAAAAACCCTTGCCCTCCTAAAACCCCTTCTGGAAAACCCCCATATCGGCTTTATTGGACACAACATTAAGTATGACCTGCATGTTCTACTCAATGAGGGGATCTCACTTAAAAACATCTGCTTTGACACCATGCTGGCCTCCTATTTGATCTCTCCCCACACGCAGCGCCACAACCTCGATGACCTCTGTTTGGAAAAATTTGGAAAGGTAAAAATCCCCATCACAGACCTCATCGGCAAAGGCGCCAAGCAAATCACGATGCAAGAGGTGGCTTTAGATAAAATCACAGCTTACTGCTGCGAGGATGTCGACTACACCCTGCGTCTAAAAATACTCTTTGAAAAGCAGTTAGATCAACTCGAGCTCTGCCCCCTTTTCCAGCAGGTCGAACTGCCCCTGATTCCCATTCTGACCCACATGGAGCGCAGCGGCATTTTCGTCGATGTGAAAAAATTAGCTGCGATGTCCACAGAACTCAAAGAGAAGCTGCACAAACTAGAGCACACCATCTACCACTTAGCGGAAGAGAAATTTAACCTCAATTCTCCTAAGCAGCTCAGCAGCATCCTTTTTGAGAAGATGAAAATTAAACCTCCCAAAAAGACGCTCACTGGCTTTTCCACAGCAGCAGATGTGCTCGAGACACTCAAAGAGGAGTCTCCCATCATTCAAGAAATTCTAACCTATAGAACCTTAGAAAAGCTCCGCTCCACCTACGTCGACGCCCTTTCTGAGCAGATCAATCCCCACACACACCGGATCCATTGCACCTTCAATCAATCTGTTGCAGCAACAGGTAGGCTCTCCTGTCAAGATCCCAATCTACAAAACATTCCCGTCCATGGCGAAGAGGGGAAAAAAATCAGAACAGCCTTCAAGCCGCAGAAAGCACACCACTGCTTTGTTGCTGCTGA
>Ga0334722_10005767_pt1 | contig 12408 bp, 4 predicted proteins | sample C3_bottom_MG_FD_207210 | JGI IMG/M metagenome (GOLD analysis project Ga0334722, IMG submission 207210) | Sediment microbial communities from Yellowstone Lake, YNP, Wyoming, USA - C3_bottom | ecosystem: Environmental > Aquatic > Freshwater > Lake > Sediment | place: USA: Wyoming | collected...
GTACCTGTGCCCGTCAGAGCGGTTGTACCAGCGGCTGCGACAGTAATCTGTCCAGCGGTTGCAGTATTGACAACCGGTGCACTGAACCCGGACGACATCGTGCCGGCAATCGTGACACCAGTCAGCTTGATCTTTGTCGCGTCGAACTTCAACGTGAACTGGTACGAAATAACTCCCAGAGACGTCAAAGATTCCGTGGTGATCGGCAGATTGAAAGTGCCACCGATCGGAGCCGTCGTTGAAATATCCGACGCCTTCACAGAAAGCGTCGGGACAATGACCGAGCCGTTCGTCAATGTAACAGCAGGTGTTCCTTCATTGAATTGAAAACTGGTAAACGTCAAGGCAGTTGTTCCCTTGCCAACCATCGTTGCATTGAGGTAGATAAGGGTGCCTGCGCCTGACATAGCCGACGTACCAGCAGCCGCTATCGTGATCTTTCCGTTCGCAGTGTCATTATTCACTGTCGGAGCGGTCAGAGCGCTCGAAAGCGTTCCTGTCGTCGTCACACCAGTCATTTTGATGATTGTCTTGTCGTAGGATATCACGGTCTGGAAGGCAATAGCCCCCTTACTCGTAAGATCCCCGACTGCAATCGGTATCGCTTGAGTAGTCCCGACCTTACTGGTCACGGTCGGTAAGCTGACCGTCACCTGGGCGAGGCCTACAGCACTCACCAGGAGAAGGGCACTCAGCGCGATCGCCACTCTCTTTATTATCGTTCTTGAGTTTCGCATCTTGTCCCCTCTTGTGTTTTATGGTCAATGTTGAGCTTGTCTAACCGATCGTCCCCCGTGCTCCTAGCGGAGCACGGGATAGATCGGAGCTCTTACTTAATCAACATCATCTTGTGCACTGCAACAAATGACCCGGCTTGAACACGATAGAGGTAGAGACCGCTAGATACTGTTTGACCCGCTTCGTTACGACCATCCCATACCACACTGTAGTATCCAGCTTTTTGCTCTTTCGCAATCAGTGTCCGAATCTTCTGACCTTGCAGGTTGTACACGTCCAGATTCACGTTTGCATCACTCGGAATCTGATAGCGGACGGTCGTGCTCGGGTTGAATGGGTTCGGATAGTTCTGCTCGAGAGCAAACGTCGTTGGGACAGCTGCGATTTCAACAGCACCGAGCGTCTGACCATTCTCATTCAGCATTGCATCGGATGAGAAGTTCAGGCGGCTCTCCTTGTTCTTCATGCGGATTGTGATTGTAGCAACTTCGCCGCTCGGCATCGGGGTTGTTCCGGCCATTGCAACGCGGAGTTCGTTGTCAACCACATTCCACTGCATCTGCCAGCCCTCGGGAAGCGCTGCGCTAACGCCTTCGATTGACATCAGGCTGAAATCAGCCTTGCTTGACAATTGAGCAGCGTACACGTTTGCAGCGTTCGAGAGCCTCATTGCGACCTTCACAACTTCGGGTTCTTTCGTTGCTTCCGGAGCGCTCAAGCTGAGCATACCAGCAGCAACCCCGATCTTGTTCAGGGCGAGATCCTGAGCAGCCGTTGCGGATGCCGGCAGGGTGATCAGACCAGCAGCCGCCTGCAGAATCAATGCAGCGTCATAGGCCGTGATCGTGCCGTTGTTGCTGGCATCTGCAGCATACAACGCTGCGGGATCTGTGATCAGCGTGATGCCAGCCACGTGCTTCAGAACAAGTGAAGCGTCTGCAGCCTGCACCGAGCCGTTACCATCGACGTCGCCGCGTGCACGGCTACGAGTAACCGTAGCGCTCACGGTCAGCGTGTCTGTTCCACCTGCGCCATCGCTCACGAGAGCTTTGATCACGAACGTGGTGCCAATATCAGCGAACGCCGGCTTCCAGGTCAATGTCGAACCAGTGACGGTCGGGACATTGGTCGGTGCCGGTGCAGCACTGAGGTACGTATAGGTCAGCGTATTGCCATCAGCATCTGTAGCAACCATTGCAACCGTCAGAGTGTCAGTGTCTTTCAACGACTTCGTGACAGTCCTCGGGTTGAACACTGGAGCGCGGTTCACATTGTTCACCGTGATGGTGATCGTCGTGTCCTTGGACAGCGGTCCATACGTATCAGTCGCACGAATGGTCACTGTTCCAACAAACGTCGGCGAAGTGAGGCTCGCCAGCGTGTATGGAAGCACCCACGTGAACTTGCCAGTCGATGCATTGAACGTTGCACCGGTCGGCAGTGTCACTGCGCTCATCACAGCGAGATCTCCAAGATCCGGATCAGTGGCTGTGTAGGTAACGCTTACAGTGTCGCCCTCGTTCTTCGTCAGGTTTGTTGGTGCGGCTGAGAAGAGCGGAGCCTTGTTGATCTGGCTATAGCTGAAGATTGATCCCTGTGTCGTGATTCCACCGGTTGCATCCACAACCTTCACGGCCGGCCAGTTGGCTGCGATCGTGGAGTTGTCATAGAGCACCGTGTTGGTATTGTTATTCTTCTGTTCTACCCACTGGTTGTTGACCAAACCAGAGTCACGGCGCACGAAGCGCATGTTCTGGATTCCGTCAGCGGCGTAATCAGCATAACCCTGAGCCTGTGCTTCCATATCGAACAGATACGAAGGCGCAAGCGAGATATCTGACTTCACATACCAGTAGAAGTTAGGATAGTTCGTGATTGTCAGCGCACCGTCGTGAATCGGATAGCCGTTTTGGCCGCCCGGACGCACGTTTGAGTGGGCTACCGTCAGGTTAACAGAAGCCTGCGGTGTGTTCTTGAAGTAGATTGCGAACGGACGGTAGTTACCATCGGGCGTTCCAACCGGGAACTCGACACGAGAGATTGCAATGACGTCGGTCTTGTCAACAAACTTCTTGACCTGACCAACGACAAAACCCGTCGTGCGTGTGTAACCCTGAGTCGGCTGACCGCTGGCGCTTCCCTGCTTCAGGGTAACGACATACGCCGTGCCTGTTGCAAGAACGCCGTTCGTGAACGTGACCACTGTGCCGTTCGTGGCGAAATCAATATTGCCACCGGTCAGGGTCAACGCGTCAGTTGCATTTGTCTTGTTCAGCTTGAAGGAAACATTCGACGGCCATACAAGATCCGCCTTCAAGGTCAACGTCTGCGCGACTGCGCCAGTAAACTGCACAGTGCCAGTTGCCGTTGAACTGAAGAAGGAAGTTGCGCTGGTCTGAGTTATGTTACCCTGAACCGTAACAGTCTTTGCGGCCATTGCAAACGTTCCACCCGAGAAGGTGGTCGTTCCAACAATAGTCAGATTGTTGTCCAGAGTGGTGGTGCCCGACTTGAACGTGACATTGTTCACGGGGTTGACATATGCGCCGCTTGTCACTGTTCCAAGCTCACGGGTTGTAACCGCGAAGGTACCATCATACGTGATGCTGATTTTGCCTGGCGAGGCAGGAAGCACCAGACCAGTAACCGGCAGCACGGTAGTTCCGGCAGCCTGCAGTACCAATGAGGAGCCGTCAGCCATCGTGATGTTCTGTGTTGACGCAACCGTGGTCAGAACGCCGCTCAGCGTCAACGTCCCGTTCACCGTAACGTTCTTCGGCAATGTAACGCTCGAAGGAGTGATCACGCTGAAGTTGGTGACGGTAGAGGGCAATTCATTGAAGTTCGCAGCAGTGCTGATCGGGCCAGCGGTTGAATACTTCACGCTAACCGCACCGGCAAACGTCGGGATTGACGACAACATTGCAGCATCGCCTTGACGTTCAACCAAGCAACCATCTCCAAGAGTCAGCTTGCCGGCGTTGATCGACAGCGTGCCAGCCTTGATGAGGAGGTTCTTGTTGACCGTCATTGCAGTCGTAAGCGACGCAGCGGCAATGCTCTGATCGATTTCCAGGTTATCCACTGCAAAGCCCGTTCCCTGCGTAAATGCTGTCGCCGTGTTGAACACGAGGTAGCCCGTGCCCATCGTCCAGTTGCCAGCAGTACGAGTGAAGGTGCCTGTGACCTTCAGACTGTTGATGCCAAGCGCAACATCGCCTGCAGTCTGTGTGAACGTACCGGCGACCGTTACGGTATGCGCCGTAGGTGTCGTCGGGTCCGTGGTGGCAATCGTCAGCACGCCAGTCGAATTGACTGTGATGCTGTTGATCGCCGCATCCACCTTGAAGGTGGCTGTCGGGGCGGTGCCCGTGTAGATCAGGGCGCTGCCTGCGATCGAGCCAGCAGTGAAGGTGTGCGTGTTTCCAGAGAATGTAAGGGCACCGCTAAGAGTCACGTTACCTGCCGTGTTCGTCAGAACATCCGTCACGGTCATGGCAGCGTTGATCCCGATGGTACCTGCCTTGAACGTGAGCCTTGGCACTGAGAATGTCGCGCCAGGAGTCAAATCAAGAGCGGTCGTGCCATCAAGGATAAGCGCACCCGTTGTCGCAGTGAAAGTTCCTGCGCCGGTCCGATTGAAATCGGGCGATGCGCCGGAGCCAAGCTGCGTATAATTGAATGTACCAGCGACCAAGTTACCAGCGGCCATCGTCGTGGCACCCGTTACCGTGATGCTGCTGCCGAGGGTCAACGTGCCGGCAGTCAACGTGACTGCGCCGCCGATCGTTGAGCCTGCTCCGCCACGCGTATAAGTCAGCGTGCCGTTCGTCAGGGTAAGGGCTCCCACATGCGTGGAGGTGCTGGTACCGGCAATCGTCACTGTGACCGCGGGGGTCAGAGTCGTGTTACCGATAACGAGGTTGCCACCGAGGTTTGCATCGGTTGCGCCCATCGTGATAGTTGCTGTTGTTCCCGTCTTCGTGCTGACACCTTCGATGGTCAGGTTACCCGAGATGGTCTTCAGGTTCGAAGAGGTAAAGTTTGAATTGTTTGCAGCCGGCTCAAATGCAACGCTTGCAACCGTCGCGGGATCGCCAGCGACCGTTGAACCGTTCAAAGCTGAGCCGCTTCCCGTGACCGTCAGGACGCCTGCGGCGCTGATCGTGCCGGCCACAGAGTGTGACATCGCATCGCCCGCGAGGGTGATCGGGTTAGCTGCGTTTCCATTCAGGATGTAAGAACCGGAACCGACAGTCAACGCACCGTTGATTGTCAGGTTCTGCGCCGGCAATGTGATCTGGTTAACATACGTGGCGGCAGGAGCCGTCAACGTGAAGTTACCTTTGATCGTCATCGCACCAGCGCTAATGATATCGAGCGTGTTTTCTGTCTGTGAACTCGATGAGGGCTGTGTGACGGAAATCGTCAAGTTTCTGACGTTGCCGAGCGTAAATTCGGCACCTGTTGCACCACCCGTGTTCAGGGAGTTGGTCGCCGTCATGGCACCTGTGTACTGCAGGTCGTAGTCAACAGGAGAGTTCGTGTTGAATCCGCCGGCTGTGACGTACACGCCCTTGTCGCTTGCGGTACCTGTTGCAATGTTACGAATAATAGAAGCTGACGTGCCCGTCGGGCCGAATGATCCACCACCCGCGTTGACCTTTATGTTACCAGAGGTCAGCGTCAGGACGCCATTGAACTTCACATCATTCACTGTCGACATCACAACATCATTTCCGAATCCAACATCGACTGTGATGTATGAGTAAACACCGGTGCCCGAGAAGGTCTGACCACCAGAGGTCGTGCCGCCAGAGACCGTCGTTGCACCACCGAAGATAACTCCACCACCACCGCTGGCTGAATACGTGCCATTGTTGGTCATTGCGGAAGTAGCACCGATCAGGATAATATTGAGGGTGCCGAGTGAAAGGTTCGTGCTCGCATTGATCGTGCAATTGCCCTGGACACGAACTGACTGGCCGAGAGTAATCGTGGCTGCAGTATTCGTGAAGGTCAAGTTGCCGACCTGGATCAACGGACCGCCGTTAAACGACTGTGCTCCCGTGCCTGTGAAGGAATTCACCGACGCTGCTCCGGCTGTATACGTGCCGGCCGTGCGGTTGAAGCTTCCCTTCAGGTCAAGGATAGACGATGCACTGTTTGACAACGTGACGGTTCCTGAAGACTGCGTGAAGCCGCCCGTCGTGAATGTGAAGGCGCCAATCGCAAGCGTACCGCCGTTGACTGTCGTTGTACCGGCTGTTGCGACCGTTGTGGCCGCACCAATCGAAAGCGTACCCTTCGTAACAGTGATGTTGCTTGCATTGACTGCACCGCTGATTGTCGTCGTTGCAGCAGTACCATGATTGATTGTGAGGTTACCGAGCGTTCCGCCGTTGAATGAAGAACCGCCGGCCGTTACAGTGATGCCGCCACCTGCTGAGGAGGTCACCGTTCCACCGTTGGTTGCGTGCGCGGATGCGCCGCTCAACGTAAGGGTGTTACCGCTCGTTGCAACCGTTCCGGCGTTGGTGAAGAGACCGCCGACCGTCGTTGCGCCAAGAATGTTCGTCGTCGCACCGGCTCCGTTGAACATATCGCCGCGGAAGGTCCCGCCTGCGACGTTCATGACGCCTGTGCCAACGGCTGCGTTGTAAGCGCTAAGGGTAAACGAGTTTGAGTTGGTGGTCGTGGCCAGAGCACTCACTGTTCCGAGCGTCAGGGTTCCACCGTTGTTGTACACCCAGCCAGAGACGTTTCTTGAAGCACCGCCATCGCCCGCTGTCAGAGTAATTGTCGAATTGAATAGGATCGAACCGGTGGATTGGTTCTCAGCGAAATACTGTCCGGAGACCGCCTGGCCGATAACATTACCAGTGTTGGTTCCCGTCCAGGTCACTGCTCCATTGAATACGATGGAGCCTGTCGACGTATTCAGAATCGTGCCGACGTCGTTTGTCGTGCTCGTGACTACCGAAAGACCCACAGTATTTGCAAACGTAAGCGTGCCCGTCGACGTGTTCTGGATGTCATAAACACCCATCGTGACAGCACCGTTGAACGTAGCATCACCACTGGAAACCATCACACCACCCAACGTCATAGCGTTGTTGAATGTGACTGATGTTCCTGCGGTCTTATTGACGGTGATTGTGCCCGTGCCATACGTTCCGTAGTTCGACTCGGGACCGGCAACCACTGAAGTACCACCCTGATAACTAACCTGGATGTTCGTCGTCTTCTGAGGAGCCTGATTCGTGAATGCAGACGTGCCCCACAGAGTGATCGTATTGTTTGAACCTAACTGAAGATACGAAGCGACCGGGATATTCATCGAAGAATTTTTCGTGCTGCTTCCCAGCGTCAAATCATTGATTGTCATATACTCCGTTCCGTTCGTCGCTGCTAATGTCAGCACTCCGCCCGAAACATTGTATGTGAATGCACCCGCCGACAGCAACACCTGATTATTCGAGTTCAATTGACGGAACTCAAAGGTGATGCCAGTCAATGCGGCTGTGGTGATGTTGATTGCACCACCGGCATTGTCGCCACCATTATAGGTACCAGCGAAGATGACGAGCGTGCCGCCATTCGCCAACTTACCAATACCAGCGTTGATCGTGGCCAAAGGCCCGGTACCCGCCGGTGAGTTGGTGGAGTTTACGCCTGTGTACGTGTCGGATCCGTTCGTGACGTCGACGTAGACCGTCTGGCCGAACGCAGTCGCCAGCGACAGAGCCAACAGCACGACCAAGAGCGCACCAAGCTTGAAGAGTTTGTTATTCATTTATTCCTCCGAATAGAGATGGATTAGATTTACAGCAACAACAAATATTTCCTCACTACTTAACTTCTTGCTCACATTCTTCTCGACTATTTTTGAACTACAACTTCGTCGTTTGAACCTTCCCACTTTGCCCTCGTGCCGGGGAGTCACGAAGACACATGCCTCCTCAGCTCGCCTCATCTGCACTTTGCAGACGTGCTGAGCCGAACTGTATTCGAGTTATGAAGAATTGATAGCAGCACGCTGCATCGATCACGCTCCTTCGATTGTTTTAAGTGCGTTAGATTTGTTCAAAGTGGGGAACAACAAGTATCGGTATACAGTGCGAAAGTGTATCAACTGTCTTTTTATTCTCCGTTTATTTCGAGATCTGCATTTTGTTCGACAATACTGTCGAACCGACTAAAAGCACAGAAGACACCAACGCCATTGCACATGACGCAAAGAGGTGCAACAATGTGGCGTCAATATAGAAACATTATGAATTGTTGTCAAGTGTTTTTTCAACTGGGGGATGCTTTAGACGTTATATTTGAGTCGGTTACACCCTTCTCAACTCATCGAATTCAAAAACTCCGAGCTGCGAAGGTTTTGGACCGGACCCCCGGGGAGGGTTCCAGCTCAATCCTGGCTCATCGACCATCAGTTTGGGGAACCTGGTCGAATCTTGACAATAAATGTGGCGGGATTAAGATACTATAGGAGAGAGTGAATGTCAAGACCTATTTCATGAAAATGCCGTAGAAACAGCCCCTTGTGAGATGCATCATACAGAGGCCTGTTCCATATCATCGAGCAAGTAACTCACGGCAATCCCAAAGACTGACGTTCATTTCCTAGCTCTTCTCGAACTCATTTCGTTCCTTTCCTGATTCCGGAAAGGAGTTCAGAGTCTACCCTGATGCCCAACTCCCTCGCTCGCCGTATGTCGTTATCCGCTGCCCTGGCGTCTCCGGAAGCCAGATACGCACGTGCGCGATCGACAAATACACCGCCGCTCGAATCACCCAACCGAATGGCTTGGCTGAGATCGGCAATCGCCTCGTGATATTCCTTCCTTCGAAAGTGCACAATTCCGCGGTGGTAGTATCCCTCTCCATAGCTTGGAAGAAGACGAAGCCCGGTATTCAAATCCTTCAGCGATTCATCCAACTCTCCCTTCAGTTTCAGGACAATTCCCCGATTGATGTAGGGCGCCCCGTAGTCGGGCTGCAAAACAATGGAGCGCTGAAAATCATTCAGAGCTTCGGCTAACATTCCTAGATCCCGGTACACTCCACCCCTGTTATTGAACGCCTTCGCATGAGACGGGTTCGTGCTGATAACCCAGTTGTAATCATCAAGTGCTTTTCGATAATCGCCTTTTCGAGCGAATGCAATGGCCCGGTTGAAGTGTGCGGACTCATTGTCTGGTTCAAGACTCAACGCCTGATCCAGGTCTTTGAGGGCAAGGTCGATTTGGTTCTTTCGTATGTATGCCGTTCCTCGGTTGAAGTAGATTTTTGCAAGTTGAAAATCGAGGTGCGGAGCAACCTCGAGCGCCTTGTTACAATCAGCGATCGCGTCCTCCACCCGACCACTTTGTACATAGATGTTCGCGCGATTGTTGTATGCGTCGGAATTCGTCGGATCCAATGCAAGAGCGCGATTGAAATCGCCGAGGGCCTCCTGGAAACGCCCGAGATCTCCCAATGCTCTCCCCCGATTGGTATATGCTCTTGCCTTGTCCGGCGATTTGGATATGACATCGGACCAGAGGGTTATCTCGTTTCGCCAGACTTTGTTCCGTTCATAGCTCAGGTATGTAAACGTCGTGATGATGGCAGCGATCATCCAGGCCGTAGCTGCAAGGCCTGTCACCCGTTCGCCGAAGTCCACAAGCGGAATCATCAAGAGCGCTACACCGAACATCGGCAGATACATTCGATGTTCGAACATGACGTCTGACAATGGAAGCACGCTGGATTCAGGCAGGAGAACCAGAAGAAACCATACGATGCTGAAGGAAATCACGCGGTGGCGTCGGAACATCATAACGGCAGCAGCCAGGAGAAACGCTATTCCCGCGGCGCCGGCGAGCGTGGTCAGTTCAAAAGGGGATTGCGCAATCTGAATGCTGTGATCAAGGTTTTGGTCGTAGGGCAGGAATGCGAGCCGGAAATATGTCAACACAACCTGTGGTTGTGTGCTCATGTATTTCACTTGAGATATCGCCGGAGCATCTTCAAGTGAAACAAGGTTCTTTCCGATCATGATGGCAGAGAACGCAAGAAACCCGAGCAACACAGCTCCGCCAAATTTCCAGTTGAATTTCCCCTCGGGGCTGAGGAAATAGAAATCCACGAGCACGAGTGCAAAAGGCAGCGTGAGGATAGTTTCCTTTGAAAACAGTCCCAAGATTCCGGCGAAAAGTGAACAAGCGAACATGCCCGCCGTTTGCACGTTTCCAGCGTGGGCCCTCTGTTTCAGGCGCGCCTCAATGAAGAAGTACACAGATCCGAGGTAGAACAAAGTGGCCAGAACTGTCGCACGCTGCACGATATAGGTGACAGCTTGCGTCTGGATCGGGTGCGTTACAAAAATCAGAGCGCCCACCAACGGGATGACGCGATTCGAAAGGCTCTCGCCTCCCTTCGAGACGATGCTGACGAGTGATCGAATGAGCAGCCATACCATGAAGCCCGTGAGTATATGCAACGCGAGATTGACGACGTGATACCCGGCGACCGCGAGCCCGCCAAATCTGAAATTGAGAGCGAGTGAGAGATAGGTGAGAAAACGGGTGGGACTGTTATGCCAAATCGCGTTCAGGTCATTCAGATTGTGAATGGCCGGATTGAAGACGATCGAACTCTCGTCGTCGAAATGGAACGACGTGAGAAACGAATTTGAATAGGCTATGCCGGCAAGGAGCGCAATCAGAAGAAGGCTCACCCAAGGTAAGCCCAACAAATGCTCCAACCGGGAAGCAGGGGCGCGTTTGGGATCCTTCCCTGTTCTCTTCTTTGCCATCAATTTGCGTCCCCGGTTATCATCTCCGTTCTCACAGTCACCTTCGCTCGCCGCTTTCCGCATTGTTCGGATATTCCGCCTGGAGCATAGCAAGTCGCTGTGCCAGGTTCTTTACTTGCGTCGTCAACGCCGAGATCCGCAGCGAAAAATACAGACAAAGGAGAAAAATGAAAATAAGCGCCATGAAAAAGAGTGTATTAACCGGAACGGCGATCCCGACCATGTCAGACAGACTGGCCAGGAAGTCAGCATTGAGCGCCAGAAGAACAAACGTCAGGCCGATGATCAGCCAGATAAAGGAATACTCCTCCTTGAGTTTGCGTCTCCGGACAAGATCCACAATGCCGACGAGGATAATAAACCCGACCGCTATCACGAAAAATTTGAGTCTGAATGGCATAATCGACTCCCTTTCCCCTTCTACAATTTTCTCTTGCGAAGCAGAATGATAAAGAGCGAGAGACACATTTTGATGATGTAGTAGATTGGTGCAAGTCCCGCATGCTGCGAGACGCCTCCGCTGCGCGCCTGGACCTCGAACGGGATCTCCTCTATATGAAAGCCCGCGCGATGCACCGTGAGCAAGAAGTCAGCGTCTGGATAATCAAAACCGTACATGTCCTGGATGCAGAATTGGAGGATCGTTTGCTTCAATGCCCTGTACCCCGAGGTGGGGTCAGTCAGCTTTTCGCGTATGAGAAACGACAGGATTTTCGCAAACGTGGCATTACCCATTCTTCGGAAAAAAGAACCGCTCCTTCCATAGCCGTGGAGGAAGCGGGAGCCGATGATCAGATCCGCCTCGGTCTCGTTGAGCCGGGAAAGAAACACGGACAAGTACTCGGCTGGGTGCTGGCCGTCGCCGTCGAGCTGCACGACATATTTGAAACCCCGTTGCACGGAGTACTTATATCCCGTCTGAAGAGCCGCCCCCACCCCCAGGTTGAACGGATGAGTGATCACAATCGCACCGGATGCGAGACTCACTTGTGCCGTTCGATCGGTTGAACCGTCGTTGACGACAAGGATCAGAACGCCGGGCAGTGTCCTTCGTACGCCGGCAATCACCTCACCGATGCGATCCTGTTCGTTGAACGCGGGAATGAGTATGAGGACTTCTTTTTCTGTAACCATGACAAACCCGTCCCTGTTCTTAGACAGCCAATGCAACTCCGGCCAGCATCCCGGAGAAGCTAGTTCGTTCCAGGTGCCGGAGGCCTGGAGACAGCACGCGCTGGTTCAATCCAGCGCAGCAAAAATCGAAAAACGACCAGGAGAACGAAGACCAGAAGGACTCCTTCGCCCGTGGTCAGTTCATGGTACGATTTCGCGTTGTCAGCGACCGTCCAGAAAGACTTGTTGGATTGAAAAGACACAATAAAGCTGAGCTTCCCCTGCATTGTTGCGACGACATGCCTCTGGCCTCTTGGGACATCAGCATAGAGAATCAGTCTGCCGAACATCCACAAGAGACCGATAGCCGAACCGATGACAGCCATGCTAGCAGCGAAATACCGCCGTAGTCGGTGTTCAAAATGCGAGGAAGAGCGCGTCTTCGCCCAAGTCAGGCCCAGCACCATAAACACACCCAGGGCCGCGCCCAAAATATTGAGCACAATATCGTTAAAATCAAGGTAATTTGTGTGATTGGGGTTTGTGACGTACTGCTGGAATTCATCCATCACACCGGCAAAGCACGTCACAAGAAACACCAGGAATGAATCCTGAACGGAAAGCATCATCAACATGGCGAGCACAGCATACTGTGGGAAATGAATACGCTCAATATTGTTGACGATGAGATATCTGTCCGCAGCAACAATCAGGCAAATCGTCACCGCCCATACGAGTACATGTTTCCA
>Ga0334722_10005768_pt1 | contig 12407 bp, 17 predicted proteins | sample C3_bottom_MG_FD_207210 | JGI IMG/M metagenome (GOLD analysis project Ga0334722, IMG submission 207210) | Sediment microbial communities from Yellowstone Lake, YNP, Wyoming, USA - C3_bottom | ecosystem: Environmental > Aquatic > Freshwater > Lake > Sediment | place: USA: Wyoming | collected...
CCTAAGCGGCGAACGTCCCCTTGAAGGCTTCGATGATGCCGCGCAGCTTCTTCTCGGCGTCGGGGAGCAGTTCCTTCTTCTCCCGGATGTCGCGGTAGATCTCCGGCGCGGCCGAGTCGATGTGGTCGAGCAGCGCCTTCTCGAACTCGCGCACCCTGTTCACGGGAAGCGAGTCGAAGTAGCCGTTGGTCCCGGCGAAGATCGTGATGATCTGGCGCTCGACCGGCAGCGGCTGGTACTGGTCCTGCTTGAGCGCCTCGACCATGCGAATGCCGCGGTTGAGCTGGCCCTGGGTCGCGGCATCCAGCTCGGAGCCGAACTGCGCGAAGGCCGCCATCTCGCGGTACTGGGCCAGATCGAGGCGCAGGCGCCCGGCGACCTTCTTCATGCCCTTGAGCTGGGCGCTGCCGCCGACGCGCGAGACGGAGATGCCGACGTTGATGGCCGGCTTCACGCCGGAGTAGAAGAGGTTGGCCTCGAGGAAGATCTGCCCGTCGGTGATCGAGATGACGTTCGTCGGGATATAGGCCGAGACGTCGCCGGCCTGCGTCTCGATGATCGGCAGAGCGGTCAGCGAGCCGCCGCCGAGCTCCTGGTTGACCTTCGAGGCGCGCTCGAGCAGGCGGGAGTGCAGGTAGAAGACGTCGCCGGGGAAGGCTTCGCGGCCGGGGGGGCGGCGCAGCAGCAGCGAGAGCTGGCGGTAGGCGGCGGCCTGCTTGGAGAGATCGTCGTAGATGATCAGCGCGTGGCGCTTGGTGTCGCGGAAGTACTCGCCCATCGCGCACCCGGAGTAGGGGGCGATGTACTGCAGCGGCGCCGGGTCGGAGGCGTTGGCGGCGACGACGATCGTGTAGTCCATCGCGCCGTAGTCCTCGAGCGTCTTGACGACGCCGGCGACTGTGGAGGCCTTTTGGCCGATCGCGACGTAGATGCAGATCACGTCGCCGCCCTTCTGGTTGATGATCGTGTCGATCGCGATCGCGGTCTTGCCGGTCTGGCGGTCGCCGATGATCAGCTCGCGCTGGCCGCGGCCGATCGGGATCATGCCGTCGATGGCCTTGATGCCGGTCTGCAGCGGCTCCTTGACCGGCGCGCGGTCGATGACGCCCGGGGCGAGGCGCTCGACCGGGTAGAACTCGGTCGAGGCGATCGGGCCCTTGCCGTCGATCAACTAACCCAGCGCGTTGACGACGCGGCCGACCAGCGCTTCGCCGACCGGGACCTCCATGATGCGCGCGGTGCAACGCACCTCGTCGCCTTCCTTGATCGCGCGATCGTCGCCGAGGAGCACGACGCCGACGCTGTGCTCCTCGAGGTTCATCGCGAGGCCGAAAACGTTGCCGGGGAACTCGAGGAGCTCTCCGAACATGACCTTCTCGCAGCCGTAGACGCGGGCGATGCCGTCGCCGACCGAGAGCACGGTGCCGGTCTCTTCGACCGCGACGGTTTTCTCGAAGGCCTCGATTTCGGTGCGAAGGACCTGGCTGATCTCTTCCGGCTTGATCTTCATGAAAAGGTCACCTCTTCCAGGAGTTGACGGTGAATGGCGGCGAGTTGCGACCGGATGCTCCCGTCGAACGAGAGGCTGCCGATCCGCACGACAAGACCCCCGATGAGTCCGGGGTCGACGGCGCTGGTGAGGACGACGGTCTTCCCGAAGCGGGCGCCGAGGATGGCGCGCAGGCGCTCGGTCTCCTCCCCCTCCAGGGGCGCGGCAGAGGTCACTGCGGCGCGCAGCACCCCGGCCCGCTCGTCGGCCAGGATCCGGTATTCGTCGACGATCGCGGGAAGCGCCTCGAGGCGCCCTTTCTTCAGAAGCATCTCGAAGAAGTGCCGGGCCAGCGGGCGCGGCTTCAACGCGTCGAGGAAGCGGCCGAGGGAAGCCAGCCGCTCGGCGAGGAGCACCTTGGGGTTGGCCATGAGCTCGGCGAAGCGCGGCTCGGCGGCCAGGGCGTTGGCGACCGCCTCGAGTTCGGCGAGCAGATCTTCCGGGTTTTCGCCGCGGTCGGTCGTCACCCCTGCGAGGGCTTTGGCGTAGCGGCGTCCGATGGTGCGGGCGATCATCGCACGGTCTCCATCTCCTTGAGGTAGCCGCCGGCGAGACGGCGCTGGTCGTCGGCGCTCATCGCGGCGCGCACGTGCTCTTCAGCCAGGCGCACCGCGAGGTCCGCGGCGTCGCGGTGCAGCTCGGCGCGGGCCTTGGCGAACTCCTGGCGGATGGTCTCGCGGGCGTGCTGCGCGACGTGCTCGGCCGCAGCCTTCCCTTCCTCGAGGAGCGTCGTGCGCTCGCGCTCCATGTCCGCGGCGGCCTGGACGCGGAGCGCTTCGATCTCGAGGTCCAGGCCGGCGGTCTTCGCCTTGAGCGCGGCGAGTCGCGCCTCGGCCTCGCGCTGGCCGGCCTTCGCCTCGTCGAGCGCGCTCTGCACGGCGGCGCTGCGGCTCGCCATGGCCTGCGCGAGCGGCTTGGAGAGGTACTTGAAGCCGAAGAAGGCGATGATGGAAATGTCGAGGACCTTGATCCCCATCTCCCAGAGGATCTTGTCCAGCGGCATTGCTTCGTGACCGCCGCCGCCCGAGGCGAGGGCGGCAGTGGCGCCGAGGGTCACCGCCAGCGTGGCGGTGGCTGCGGCGAGAGCATGGCGGCGCATCAGGAGGCCCTCCCGAGAACTTTGGTGGAGATCGCGGCGGCGAGGGAGCGCGTCTCGCGCTCGAGGTGGGCGCGGGCCGCGGCGACTTCCTTTTTCAGGTCGTCCTCGGCGGCGTCGACCGTGAGGATCGCCTGGCGCCTGGCCTCGTCGATCCGGGTCTTCTGCTCGGCGAGCGCCTGCTTGCGCACATCGGCGCGGCAGGCGAGGTTCTCCTCGCGGGCCGCAGCGATCTTGCGCGTGTATTCCCCCGCGATCTCGGCGAGTGCGGACTCGGACCCGCCGGCCGTCGCCTTGAGGTTGTCGATGGTCCGCTGCCGGCGCGCCAGGTACGCGCGCATGGGCCGGAAGAGGAACAGGTTGACGATCGCCATGAAGGCGAGGAAAAAGCCGAGCTGAGCGAATAACGTCCAGTTAATGTCGAGCATGTACTCTCTCCCCGCTGTTGCCGACAAGACCGGTGAAGCGGGAGGATTCTACCTTATAGTTATAGTTTCTTGTCAAGTAAGTATTTTTCCCCATGATTATCGGGAAAAAAGCCGTTCCCGCTCCTCGGCGTGCGCCTTCTCCGCCTGTTCGGCGCTCTGCTCGGCGCCGCTGCCCATGGTGCAGGTACCCTCGAAGACGACCCCTTCCTCGATCACCAGCGACGGCGTGCTGATGTTGCCGTAGAGCCGGCCGCTGGCGTGAATGTCGATCTTGCGCTCAGCGGTGATGTTGCCGTGCACCGTGCCGCTGATCACGACGACGCCCGCGTGGATCATCGCGCTCACCTGGGCTCCCTCGCCGATGACCAGGGTGTCCTTGGTGAAGATCTCCCCCTCCAGGCGCCCGTCGATCCTGACGGTCCCCTCGAAGGTCAGGGTGCCTTTAAAACTGGTGCCTTCTCCGAGAAAGGCGTTGAGGTTGCCCCCGTTGGCGGCGGTGGGCACCCGCTCCTTTTTCGTGGCGCGCTCTTCCTCCCCGAACAGACGAGCTGAGAGTGTCATGGTGACTCCTTTGTCAGCGAAGGTGATTGGCGAGACGGTCGAGTTCGTCGACCGAAAAATAGTGCAGCTCGATGACGCCGCTCTTCCCGCGGTGGCGTATGGTGACCTTGGTGCCGAGGGCGTTGCGAATTGAAGTCTCTAACTCATTGATAAATATGTCTTTATTTGCATCTTTGTCCGCCGGTCCCTTCTTCGGCTGGCCGAAGCGCTTCACCAGCTGCTCGGTTTCGCGTACCGAAAGCCCTTTGGCGAGCACGGCGGCGCGGACCGTGAGCTGGCCGGCGCGCTCGCCAATGCCGAGAATCGCGCGGGCGTGTCCCATGCTCAGCGTCGCTGCGATGAGGTCTTGTTGGATCTCCTCCGGCAGATTGAGCAGGCGCAGCAGGTTGGTGATCGAGGAGCGCTCCTTGCCGACCTTCACCGCGATCTCCTCGTGCGAGAAGTCGAACGTCTCGGCGAGGTGGCGGTACGCCTGAGCGGTCTCGATGGGGTTCAGGTCCTGCCGCTGGATATTCTCAATGAGCGCCAGCTCGAGCGCTTCCGCCGATTCAGCGTGGCGGACGACTGCCGGGATTCTGGTCAGGCCCGCCTGCCCCGCGGCCCGCCAGCGCCGCTCTCCGGCGATGAGCTCGTAGCGGCCGTCGCCGAGCGGTCGGACGATGACCGGCTGGATCAGTCCGCGTGTTGCGATCGAGACCGACAGTTCATCGAGTTTTTCAGCCGAAAATTCTTTTCGCGGCTGATGGGGATTGGCGACGATTTTGCTGATATCGAGCTGAAGCAGCCCAGTGTGGGGCACAGCGGTCGCTGGGTGAGGCTGCGGATGATCAGGCGTTTTCGACGAGATGAGGGCTCCCAGCCCCCGCCCCAGGACTTTTCTGGTCATGCGTGAGAATCTCCTCAGCCAACAGCAGGTAGGACTCGGCGCCCTTGGAGCGCGCATCGTAGAGGATGACGGGCTGCCCGAAGCTCGGGGCCTCGCTGATCCTGACATTACGGGGGATGATGGTCCGGCAGACCTCGTTCGGGAAGTGTTCGCGGATCTCGTCCTCGACCTGCTTGGAGAGGTTCATCCGCGGGGTGTACATCGTCAGGAGGATCCCCTCAATGGTGAGTCGCTCATTCAAGCTGCCGCGGATCAAGCCGACCGTGTTGAGCAGTTCGCTCAGCCCTTCGAGCGCGTAGTACTCGCACTGGAGCGGGATCAGCACGCTTCCTGCGGCGGTCAGCGCGTTGACGGTCAGCAGCCCCAGAGACGGGGGGCAGTCGATGATGATGTAGTCATACGCATCGACGAAGGGCGTGAGGGCCTCCCGAAGCCGTGTTTCGCGCTCCTCGAGGTTGACCAGCTCCAGCTCTGCGCCGGCGAGGTTGATATTCGACGGGGCCACGAAGAGCGAGGGGATTGCCGTGGGGAGCACCACCTCGGCGAGGGTCTTCTCGCCGATGAGGACGTGATAGATGCTCAGCGGCACTTCGTGCTTGCTGATGCCGGTGCCGCTGGTCGCGTTTCCCTGGGGGTCAATGTCGACGAGGAGGGTGCGTTTCTCCGCAACGGCCAGGGCCGCGGCCAGATTGACGGCCGTCGTGGTCTTGCCAACCCCGCCCTTCTGGTTGGCGATGGCTATGATCCGTCCCATGAGCTTCTCCCTCAAGCCGCCGCTGCCGCCTGTTTCCGGAACGGGCAGCATGCTAGCACACCCGGGATAGTGATGATAGTGCAGAGACTGCGGGGGGTTGGGAGGAATGTTTCACGTGGAACATTGCCCTCGCAGCGACCGTGGATAAAGGTTCCACGTGGAACAGTGATCCTCTCGGGCTGGGGTGAGTCCCGCAGTTTTCGCAACCGCCCGTCGGGTCTTGCCGCATTACGTGGCTGGTTTCGCGCTGGTGACCAGGACAATAGAGCGGGCGGCATCCAGGTGCGGCACGGCGATTTTCCTCAATTCCCAATCGCCCCCCATCTCGGCGCAGAATGCATCGAGGCCAGCGAGCTCTCCGGCCTCCGGCTCGCCTTTATAGAAGAGCATGCGACCGCCAGCGACAAGAAACGGCAGGGCGATCCTCGCCACATCGGCAGCGGGGCCCATCGCCCGGCTGACCGCCCAGTCGTACCCACCGCGATGCCGGGGACGGCCGCCGATCTCCTCGCCCCTCCCCCAGATCGCCTCGACACCGGTCAGTCCCGCGACCCGGATCGACTCCTGGCAGAAGGCGACCTTTTTCCGTACGCTCTCCACGAGCAGAACCCGCAGGTCGGGCAGGGCGAACTTCAACGGCAGCGCGGGCAATCCCGCGCCGGCGCCAAGGTCGACGACCCGTCCAGAAGGAGTCGCTCCGAGGATCGGCGCACCTGCCAAGGAGTCTACGAAATGATACAGGATGATTTCGTCAGTTTTGAGGCGCGCGGTGAGATTGATCTTCTTCCCCCACAGTTGCAGGAGCGCCAAGTACGAGGAGAAGCGGGCAACGGCGGTATCATCGAGGGCAACCCCGAGCGCCAGCGCCCCGCCGATCAGGAGATCACGCTGTTCCTGGTTCACAGATGCGCCTACTTGCCGACACAAAAGCGGCTGAAGATGCGCTCGAGCACATCTTCAGCCGCAGTTTGACCCGTGATCTCGCCGAGCGCAGCAAGCGCGGCGAGGAGTTCTGGCGCCATCTGATCGAGAGGAGCGCTTCCGGAGCGGGCGAGGTCGGCGGCGTCGTCGAGGCGGGTTGACGCTTGTTCCAGAGCGGCGCGGTGGCGGGCGTTTGGCGCGGCCAGAGCGCCCTCCCCGCTTTCACTGCGCTGCCGACAGCGCCCTCCGAGCGCGGCGATGAAATCCGTGAACCCCTGGCCGGTGATCGTCGAAAGCGCGTGCATTTCGGGCGCAACCGGCGGTTGGGGAAGGAGCGCAGGGTCGAAACGGGTAGGCAAGTCGCTTTTACTGATCACGACGATCGGCGAACTGCTGGCCACGAGGTCGAACAGGGACCCGTCATCCTCGGGGTGGTTCGGCTCCGAGCCGTCGAATACGAGGACGACGACAGCGGCTTCCCGGACCAACCGCAGGCTTCTGAGCACCCCTTCGGCCTCGACCGGGTTGTCGGTCGCGCGAATGCCGGCGGTGTCGATCAGGGTCACCGAGGCTCCGCCGAGCACCGACCGTGCTTCGATGTAGTCTCGCGTCGTTCCGGGGACGGAAGAGACAATGGATCGCTCCGAGTTAAGTAAGTAGTTGAATATACTCGATTTTCCTGAATTGGACCGGCCGACAAGCGCGATGCGGGCGCCTCCGGTGGTTCCCGTGCAGCCGCTGCCGTGAGTCGCCAACTCCCGGATATCAACGGCCAGAGCGTCCAGCTGCTCCGGCGTCGGGAGATCCGCGGGGATCTCCCCCTCTTCAAAGTCGACCGCCGCCTCGGCGCGGGCCACCATGTCGAGGAGCCGCTCGCGTAGGCGGTTGACCTCAGCGGCCAGTTCGCCGCGCAAAAGCGACAGGGCGGCGCGGCGCGATTCTTCGCTTTCGGCGCCGATCAGCTCCGCCACAGCCTCGGCCTGAGTCAGGTCGAGGCGTCCGTTGAGGAAGGCGCGCCTGGTGAATTCCCCGGGCGCTGCGTGCCGCGCTCCGGCGCAGAGCGCCGCCCGCAGGGTGGCCTCCAGCACACTGCGGCCGCCGTGCCCCTGGATCTCGACGATCGGCTCGCCGCTGTACGAGCGGCCCTCGGGCATGCGAACCGCAAGGACCTCGTCGAGCGGTTCCCGGGAGTCCGGCGCATGAATCGTCCCGAGCACCAGGGAGAACGGCGGGTTTTCGCCGAGCGAGCGCCCTGCCCTGCCCTGGAAGATGCGTTCCGCGATCGCCAGTGCCTCCGGGCCGCTGATGCGGACGATCCCGATGCCGCCGCCTGCACCGGTGGCCACCGCAGCGATGGTGTCGTTGCCCGTATTATTCATCGAGATTGCTGATCGTAACGCAATGTTTGGGTGCGAGGCGACGGGGTCGCCCCTTCAGTCGTGCGTCGGCGCCGCCGGCCCAGGGCCGCGCCCGGGCTTTGCGGTCTCGTAACTCGCCCTTCGGGCTCAAACATCAAGCCCGCATCCGTGCGGGACCGGCTCGGGCGCGGCCCCGGGCTTTTCGGCGGCTCCGCGCATCTTCCCTCAGGGACGACCGAACCGCCTCGCCGGGAGCGTGAGCGTCGTGGGATTCGGACTCGTAGCCGCTCTCCTCATTACGAGCGTTTTTCCTTGGGCAGCTTCTTCTTGCGGCTGCCGTTGGTGTCATCCGCCGCGGCGTTCTTCGCCTGCTCGCGCGCGGCAAGCGTGCGGAAGAGCTTCTGCTCGCCGATCGACATCAGGTTCGAGAAGAGGAAGTAAAGCACCAGACCCGAAGAGAAGTTGATGAACATCGCAGTCATGATCACCGGCATGAACATCATCATCTTCGCCTGCATCGGGTCGCCAACCGAAGGGGTCATCCGCTGCTGGATCAGCATCGTGATGCCCATCAGGATCGGCGTGATGTAGTAGGGGTCCTTCAGCGAAAGATCCGGGATGTACAGGAAACCGGCGCCGCGCAGCTCGATGGCGTTGTAGAGCACCTTGTACAGCGCAAAGAAGACCGGGATCTGCACGACCATCGGCAGGCAGCCGGCCATCGGATTGACGTTGTGCTCCTTATAGATCGCCATGGTCGCCTGCTGCAACCCCTGGCTGTCGCTCTTGAATTTCGATTTAAGCGCCGCGAGTTTCGGCTGGAGTTCCTGCATCTTCTTCATCGAGCGGAACATCTTGAAACTGATGGGGAAGAGCGCGGCCTTGACGAGCATCGTCAGGGCGACGATCGCCAGCCCGTAGCTGCGCAGAAACTTGTAACAGAACTGAAGGATGCTCAGAAAGGGGAGCGCGAGCCACCAGAACCAGCCGTAGTCGACGGCGCGCTCCAGGCTCGTGCCGACGCTGGTGAGCAGTGCCCGGTCTTTCGGGCCGAGGTAGGCGGCGACCCGGTAGGTGACGGCCTGGTGCGGCCCGAGCGAGGCGACCTCCGAGCGCAGGCCGATCTCCTCGCCCGCGGTGGAGCTGCGGCGCGCAAAGGCCGAGAGCGCCCCCTCACGCGGGAGCAGCGCGGCGAGGAAATAGCGGTTGCCGAGCGCGGCCCACGAGACGAGGCCGAGGTCTTTGCGCTCACCGACTTTCTTGATTTTCACGCTGTCCAGACCGCCGGCCGCGAAGACCTTGATGCCCTCGTCCGCCGCCTTCTCCTTCTCGGGGAGATAGCGGTCGAGCCCGGGGCCGATGGCCATTTCCCAGGAGACCGAGCGCGGGACGTCGCCGCTGTTCTCGATGGCGATCAGCATCTCCGTGAGGTAGGTATCAGCGGAGAAGGTGTACGTCCGCTTCAGGCGCAGCCCGTGACCGTCGTCGCCAACGAGCGAGAAGCCGTCGGCTGTTTTCGTGACCGCCATGGGCGCGGCAAAAGCCGCCTGCGTGGTCGGATCGACGAACACGAACGAGAGCGGCGGTGTCGCCGAACCGGGGCGGACGACCTCCAGAGGCTGACTGCCGATCATGCCGCCGACGGGGTCCGTCTGCCCCTTGGCATAGGTGTAGGTCTTGAGCCCCCAACTCGTCAGGCCGCCGCCGGCATTGGTGAACCGGGCCGACCAGAGGGGGCGGTCGATCACGATCTGCTCCGGGGGCGCAGCTTCAACGGGGACTGCCAGTGCGGCGGCTTGCCCGGAGAGGGGCGCACCAGCCGCCGCGAGCGGTTGGGGTGCGGCGGGAGCCAGCGCCGTCGGCTGGGCGGCGGGCGCGGCGCTCTGCTCGCTCTGAACCGGCGGCGCGGGAGCGGGCGCGAACTTCGGGATGATGAAAAGGTTGTAGGCGCCGATCACCAGGATGATCAGGCCGACGGCCAGAATCGTTCTCTTATCCATGAGCACCTCGACCAGCCGGGTCAGCGAACCGGGTCGTACCCGCCGGGATGGAAAGGATGGCACTTCGCGAGTCGTCGAAGGGTGAGGAGCGCCCCCCGACCGACGCCATATTTCTCAAACGATGCAATAGCATAGCAGGAACATGAGGGGTAGAAACGGCACGCCGCAGGAAGCATCGGTGAGATCAGGCGACGGTAGAGGGTGAGAACGAAGACAACCCCGCGGGTGCCAAGATTCATCGGCGGGCGCGGAAGGGGAGAGCCCCCGCGAATTCCTGGGAGATCTGCTGGAAACTCCGGGAGTCAACGCCGCGCTTGGCGATGACGACCAGATCCGCTCCCGAGAGCTCCCAGGACCGCCAGTTCAGGCGAAAGGCCTCGCGGACAAGCCGCTTGACCCGGTTGCGCACGACCGCCCCGCCGATCTTGCGGCTGACGGAAACGCCCAGTCGCGGACGGTCGAGGTGATTCACCGCGCGGAACAGGATGAATCCCGCCGTGTGGCGTTTCGATCCCCGGTCGAAAACCGCCCGGAATTCGGACGGTTTTTTGAGATGCAGACCGATCGGGAAATCAAAATCGCCCATGAATCACGGGCTAGACGCTGAGTTTCTTCCGGCCCTTCTGACGCCGCCGGTTGATCACCCTGCGGCCGCCGACCGTGCTCATGCGCTCGAGGAACCCATGGGTCCGCTGGCGCTTCTTGTTCTTCGGCTGATAGGTGATAGACATCGAGTTCTCTCCTCGTTGCAAATCAGTACATTGAACGGTCCCATACCGTTCACCAAAGAGGCGTATGCTAGAGCGCGGTACCGGTAATGTCAAGAATATTGTTGACTTACCATGGCGCCGTCAGTACTGTTTCCGAAGCGGGGTGCGGCGTGTACTCCAGCGTGGTTCACCAGCTTCAGGAAGGGTCAGCATGGTCAGGACGGCGAGCATTCGGCGCGAAACCACCGAGACCAAGGTCGCGGTGGCGATTGCCATCGACGGCGGCCCCATCCAGGTGCGCACCACGATTCCGTTCTTCGACCACATGCTGACGCTCATGGCCAAACACGGGTTGATCGGCCTTCAGATCGAAGCCTCCGGCGACACCGAGATCGACCTGCATCACACGGTCGAGGATGTCGGCATCACGCTTGGGCAGGCGCTGCGCCAGGCGCTGGGCGAGCGCGCCGGGATTCGCCGTTACGGGCAGGCCGTCGTCCCGATGGACGAGGCGCTCGCAAGCGTGAATATCGACCTGGTCACCCGGCCGTACCTGGTCTACAACGTCCCGGCGGTCCCGGGTCAGGCCGGCGGCTTCGACGTCGACCTCGCGGAGCAGTTCTTTCGCGCGCTCGTCATCAACCTTCAGGCGACCGTGCACCTGTCGCTGAGCTACGGCAGCAACCAGCACCACATTCTCGAGGCGCTCTTCAAGGCCTTCGGCCGCGCGCTGGGCGAAGCGGCCACCGCCGATCCGCGCATCGCCGGCCCGCTTTCGACGAAGGGCGTGCTCTGACCATCGGGGTCGCGCCACGAGCCGCAACCGGTGCTCCTTCGCGCCGCGACGCGGGGAAAGGCAGTCCATGAGTACAGACCAGCGCACCGAGTTCGTGGCGGGGGAGTTGCCGCCGCTCAAGTTCGACGCCAACGGCCTGATCACCGCGGTCGTCCAGGAGGCCACGACGCACGAGGTCTTGATGGTGGCCTGGATGAACCGCGAGTCGCTGGAGCTGACACTCTCGGGCGGGTACACGGTGTTCTGGAGCCGCTCGCGCCAGAAGCTCTGGAAGAAGGGGGAGACCTCCGGGTGTCTGCAGCGGGTGCGCGAGGTGCGCGCCGACTGCGACGCCGACACGCTGCTCGTGCTGGTGGATCAGACCGGGCCGGCCTGCCACACGGGGAGCGTGAGCTGTTTTTTCCAGCCGCTGCCGGTTGTGCCAGCCGCCAAGGAAGAGGGAACGGATCAGGGAGAAGCGCGGCTGTAGCGTTTCCAGAATACGCGGACGCGCCTTTTCCCTTGCGGTATTCGGCACAAATCTGTTAAAATGCAAAAATTTCGCAGACTCAATTGCGGTGAAGGGGGGGATAGCATACTAGATGGTTGGCATCCGGGTTCGAGAAAATGAATCCTTTGAGAGTGCCCTGCGTCGTTTCAAGAAGATTTGCGAGAAGTCCGGCGTCCTCTCCGAGATCCGTCGTCGCGAGCACTACGAGAAGCCCAGCGTCCGTCGCAAGAAGAAGGCGCTGGCAGCCCGCAAGAAGAAGCGCAAGTAGGAGACGTCGTCCATGAGCCTCAAAGACCAGCTCGAAGGCGGGCTCAAGACGGCGATGAAGTCCGGGGACCGGGTGGCCGTCGCGGCCATCCGGCTCTCCCTTTCCGAAATCAAGAACGCCATCATCGACAAGCGTCGTCCGCTCGAGGACAACGAGATCGTCAACATCCTGCGCTCGGGCGTGAAGAAGCGGCAGGAGTCGATCGAGATGTTCTCCAAGGGCGGCCGCCAGGAGCTGGTCGAGAAGGAGACCGCCGAGCTCAAGGTCATCGAGGGGTTCCTCCCGGCCGGCATGGGCGCCGCGGAACTCGAGGCGCTCGTGGCGGAGGCGATCGCCGAGACGGGCGCCGCCTCGATGAAGGACATCGGCAAGATCATGAAGGCGGTGCTGCCGAAGGTCGCGGGCCGCGCCGACGGCGCCGAGATCAACAAGCTGATCAAGGCCCGCTTCTCCGCGTAGTTCGTTCCTTCCTCCACGTCGTCTCCCCTTCATTCGCTGCGCACCTGTGCACCTACACCTTCAGGCCAATGCGGGGTGGTGACGGGACGGTGCCGTGCGGTCGCCAGCTGCGCGCTCGACCTGGGCTTGTC
>Ga0334722_10005769_pt1 | contig 12407 bp, 8 predicted proteins | sample C3_bottom_MG_FD_207210 | JGI IMG/M metagenome (GOLD analysis project Ga0334722, IMG submission 207210) | Sediment microbial communities from Yellowstone Lake, YNP, Wyoming, USA - C3_bottom | ecosystem: Environmental > Aquatic > Freshwater > Lake > Sediment | place: USA: Wyoming | collected...
GATCCCCCCCGAGCTCCGGGAGGGAGACGGCGAGATCGACGCCGCCTCCAGGAACGCCCTCCCACGCCTGCTCGAGCGCGGCGACATGCGCGGCTTCCTTCATTGCCACACCACGTACTCGGACGGCTCGAATTCGGTGATGGAGCTGGCCGAGGCCTGCCGCGCCGAAGGGTACGAGTATGTCGGCATCACCGACCACAGCCAGGCCGCCGCCTACGCAGGAGGGCTGAAGCCCGACGATCTGGCGCGCCAGGCAGACGAGATCGACGAGGCGAACAGCCGGCTCACGGGAATCCGGGTGCTGAAAGGCGTCGAGGCCGACATCCTCCAGGACGGCCGCATCGATTTCGACGAGGCCGTGCTCGCACGGCTCGACTTCGTGATCGCGTCGATCCACAGCCGCTTCAACATGGGTCCGAAGGAGATGACGGCGCGGATGCTGTCGGCGATGGACAGCCCGCACCTCACCATCGTCGGGCACCCCACCGGCCGGCTCCTCCTCTCGCGCGACCCATACGGCCTCGACCTCGACGCGGTGATCGAAAAGGCAGCCGCCACCGGAGTAGCGCTCGAGGTCAACGCCGACCCCCACCGCCTCGACCTCGACTGGCGGGTGCTGAGACGGGCGCGCGACCGCGGAGTCGCGATCTCGATCGGCGCCGATGCGCACAGCGTGGCGGGGATCTCGAATGTCGAATTCGGCATCGGCATCGCGAGAAAGGGGTGGCTCGGGCCGGACCACATCGTCAACGCCCAGCCGCTCGACCGGTTCCTGGACCGGGTGGCGCGGAGACGCGGAGGTTGAAGCGGACGGGCAAGCCGAAGAAGGCTCCGCCGGCGCGGTTGATCTTCAGGCGGCTGGCACGCGCCTACCCGGACGCGACCTGCGCCCTTCACCACCAGAATGCCTTCGAGCTGCTCTGCGCCACGATCCTCTCCGCTCAGTGCACCGACGCCCGCGTCAACCTGGTCACCCCCGCTCTCTTCGCCCGCTACCCGATGCCGCAGGCGCTGGCCGCCGCCTCGCAGTCCGACGTCGAGGAGATCATCAAGTCCACCGGCTTCTTCCGAAACAAGGCAAGGAGCCTCGTCGGGATGGCCCAGGCGCTCGTCGCCGAGCACGGTGGCGAGGTGCCCCACTCGATGGCCGCGTTGCAGGCGCTGCCGGGCGTCGGGCGGAAGACCGCCAACGTCATCCTCGGCAATGCGTACGGCATCAACGAGGGAATTACGGTGGATACCCACGTCGCGAGGCTCGGCAAGCGGCTGGGACTCACCCGCCGGGACGATCCCGTCAAGATCGAGCTGGATCTCATCCCGCTCTTTCCCCGTAAAGACTGGGCGCTCCTCTCTCATTTGCTCATCTTCCACGGCCGCCAGGTCTGTCTGGCCCGCAAGCCGAAGTGCGGGGAGTGCGTATTGGACGATGTGTGTCCATCGGCCCGGCTCTTCACATGATCCCGCTTCGAGGTACTGCCGTGCGCCTGGCCGTCCCCTGTCTCCTCCTTGGCCTTCTCCTCCCGGTACCCGGCGCCGCCCAGCAGCAAGCCGGCACCTCTCCGGCAACCCGGGTGGCTCGCGCGGTGGACGCCAACGCGATCGGGGCCCACCTCGAATTTCTCGCCGACGACGCCCTCGAGGGCCGTGCTCCGGGGACCCGGGGCGGTGAGCTGGCGGCGAAGTACATCGCGGCGCAGTTCCAGCGACTCGGGCTCGAGCCGGCCGGCGACAGCGGCACCTGGTTCCAGCGGGTTCCGATCATATCGCTCGCGCCCCAGCCTGCGCTCGCCATCGCGGGCCGGAGCGGCGAGCAGCTCAAGTGGAAAGACGACTATGTGATGTGGTCGATGCGGAACGACTCCACCGTACAGGTGACCGCGGACGCCGTCTTCGTCGGGTACGGCATCGTCGCGCCGGAATGGGGATGGAACGACTACGACGGCGTGGATGTGAAGGGGAAGATCGTCGTCACCCTGTCGAACGACCCGGGCCTCAGGGACCCCGCGATCTTCCGCGGGAAGATCCTGACGTACTACGGGAGGTGGACCTACAAGATCGAGGAGGCCCGGCGCCAGGGCGCCGCCGGCATCCTGATGATCCATACCACCGAGAGCGCCACCTATCCCTGGACCACCGTCCTGTCGGGCTGGACCGGCCCACAGGTGAGGCTCGAAACGCCGGCCGGCTCGCTCATCGTCGCGGGGTGGCTCCAGCAGGAAACCGCCGCTCGCCTCTTCAAGGCCGCGGCAAAGGACCTGGGACAACTCACCGATGCCGCGGTGGCGAAGGGATTCCAGGCGGTGCCGCTCGGCATCCAGCTCGATGCCGCGGTGCGGAGCACCCTGCGCCGCTCGGCGACCGCGAATGTGCTCGGGAGATGGCAGGGCCGCGGGCCGCGGGCACATGAGGTGGTGCTCCTCAGCGGCCACTACGATCACTTCGGCATCGGAGCAGCTGTAGATGGTGATTCGATCTACAACGGGGCGGAGGACAACGCGTCCGGCACCGCCGCTGTGCTGGCAGCAGCGGAGGCGTTTGTGAAGAGCGGAGTGAGGAGCGGGCGCTCGATGGTCTTCGTCGGGTTCGCGGCCGAGGAATCCGGGTTGCTCGGCTCCCAGGCCCTGGCCGACAATCCGCCGTTTCCGCTCAAGGACGTGGCGGCGATTCTCAATCTCGACGTGATGAATCTGCACGGAAAGACCAGGGACTTCTCCGCACTCGGGCTGGATCAGTCCTCGCTGGGAAAGACCGTCGCGGAGGCGGCCGCTGCAGAAGGCCTGCGGATCACCGCCAACGAGGAAGCACTGGTCCGCGGAGAGTTCTTCCGCTCCGATCACTTCTCGCTGGCGCGGGCGGGAGTGCCCGGGACGTCACTGCAGAGTGGATCGGAGTATGTGGGACGGGAGGCGGGATGGGGGAAAGAGCAGAAGGACGAGTACGTGGCGAAACGGTATCACCAGCCTCAGGACAACATCCAGCCGTGGTTCAACTATGAGGGGGCAGTTCAACAGCTTCGAGTCACTGTCAGGACAGCTGTCATGATCGGGGATACCCCAGCGCCGCCGACGTGGAGCGCGACCTCGGAGTTCCGCCAGGCGGGGGAGGCCAGGAGACGCTAGGGGGCCATCCGGAAATCCCGCCGCGGGCGAGCGTTACCGCACTTCGCGCCTTTACCCCCTGCCCTCTGATGAGTATCTTTGCGCCCGTTTCCGCCATGCCCCCTGCCCCAGGAGCAATTCTGGACCTCCCGACGCAGCACCAGATTCCGCTGACCTGGCTCCTCGAGAACGGCGGCCCGTCCATTCGGTATCGAGCCCTGACGGAGCTCGCGCCGGCGGGAACGGTTCCGCAAGAGACCATTGCGGCGGCCCATGCGGCGATCACGGAATCCAAGGCCGCCCTGGCGGTCGTGAAGAAGCAGAAGGATACCGGCGTCTGGGGCGGGAATCTGCTCGGGCTCGCGCCGAGCACTGCGCTCGGCATCAAGGATGTCGGGACCATCCCGCAGTACCGGCGGCTGCTGCAACTGGAGTGGACGCGCGGCAGTCGCCCGTTCAAGCTGGCCGATCGAGTTCTTTTCCGGCTGCTCTCGCGGGACGAAGACCCCGCTCTCCTCTTCGAGTTCCACAAGATGGTGAAGTCGGACATCGAAGCGGGAGTCTGGGCCCGCGGCATCATGCGCGAGGCCGCTTCGGCGGCGCTGGCGGAAGCCGGCTTCGCCGAAGACCCGCGGCTGAGGGGGGCGGGACACAAGATCGCCAACGCGATCTCCCAGTTCCTCCGGAGCCCGCTGGCGGAGAAACCGTTCCTGAAGAGCGGCAAGACCATCGTGCTGCACCCGGAGGCGTATCCACCGAGCTGGTACTCGGTGGCGATGCTGGCCTTCATGCCAAACCTGCAGCGCGAGCGGGCGGGGTTCACCGAGCGGCTGGGCCACTACCTTGCGCAGCCCGCGCCCAAGAAGGCGTTCGTCATCCAGGTGGGCAAGCGCACGGTCAAGCCGCAGCACCTGCTTCTCGGCGACCCGATCCAGGCGGACTCCAAAGGGCTGCCAAGCGATGTGCCGCTGGCCCTGCACTACATCGAACTGCTTTCCCGCATGGGGGCGCTGCCCTGGGCGCCGCTGGCCACGAAGGTGCTCGGCCGCCTGCTCAAGGACTGCGACGACACCGGGGTCTGGCACCCCAAGAACCTCCGGTCGCAACCCAAGGCAATCAACAAGATCACCCACCATTACTACCCCCTTGTCCTCGATGCGAAGACGACTGAGGGACGGGAGGTGGACGTCACGTTTCGGCTGGCGCTGATTGCCCGGCTGCTGGGATGGTCGCTGGAGTATTCGTGAGCCCGCCACCCCCTTGCGACAACAGGGAGTAGTTTCGCATACTCCCTCATGCCCCGCATCAACCTGGTTCCCTTCGGCTTCACCCCCACTGAAAGCCTGATCTACGAGGTTCTCCTCACAGGCGGCCCCGGCACGGGGTACGCCATTGCGCGGTCAGCCGGTCTGGCGAGGGCAAACGCCTACAGCGCTCTCGAGGGGCTCGTCACCAAGGGCGCGGCCAGGGTAGATGTCGGCCGGCCCAAACGGTACCGGCCGGAGGCCCCCGCCGCGCTGATCGCCCGGATTGCCACCGATCACGGCCTCGCGCTCGACCGACTGAGCGGCGACCTCGACACCGTGACCGTACCCGACACGCCGACCCTGGTCGAGGTGGAGTCGGGGCGGGCAGTCCTTCAACTCATCACCCATGATGTTGCCCGCGCCACCGCTTCCGTCTCCCTCCTCCTCCCTGGCGACGCTTATCCGCTGCTGGCACCGGCGCTCCGCCGTCCCTTCTCGGCGGGGCTCCCGCTCACGCTTTGCGCCTCCTCGCCGGCCGAGCTCGGATTCGTGAATGTCGAGCTCCTGACCGACAGCGGAGGGTGGCCCGGGATGCCGATTCTCGCGGTGGTGGATGACCGCAGCGCGGTGATGGCGTCTCGCAGCGGGTCGGACGTGCGGGGGCATTGGAGTACCGCTCCGGCCTTCGTGGCCGGCGCCCGTCTTGCATTCGAGCGCCTGAGGGGGGCGGGATGAACGACCCGGCCGACGACGCGTTCCTCGAGCTCCAGCGGAAGTATCTCTCCGATCTGGCCGCCCGGCTCGATGAGCTCCGCTCCGCCGCCCGCGCCTTCCGCGCGGGCCATGCCGGCGCGGGCGCCTCGCTCGCGGCCCGCTTTCATCAGATTGCCGACTCCGCCGGCGCGCGCAGCTTCCCCGAAATCAGTGAAGTGGCCCGAGCGGCCGAGCAGTGGCTCGTGGCCAATCCGCAAGCGAGCGAAGGTGGCCGGTTGGAAGCGGCGGTCGAAGAGCTTGCTGCCATTCTGCGCCGCTCCCAGCTCCACGTGTCGCCGTCCGATGCGCCTTCCGGGGCTCGCTCCAGGGCGGTGGTTATCCTGACGCCGGGACGGGAGCGTGACGATTTACTCGCGGCCCTCCGTGTCACCGGGTACGACGTTCGGCTCGGCGACCGCCGAGAGAGCCCGCATGCCCTCGGACCGGAAGCGCGGGCCGATCTGGTCGTGATCGGCACCGCGGCCGGCGAGGGCGACCCGTCGGGGATCGCCTCGGCGTGGACCAGCCGCCCCGAAACCAGGCCGCGGGCGGTGGTCCTCATCGAGACGCTCCGCGCGGTGGACCGCCTTCGCGCCGTCGCCGCGGGAGTTGACGCGGTCTTTCCCATCGAGCGCATGGTGGAGGAGCTGCCGCGCTATGCCCGGACGCTCGCCCGTGCCGGGGCGCCGCCCTCGACGGTGCTGCTCGCCGAGCCGAACGGCGAGCGCGCGGCGGAGGTGTGCGCATGGCTGGAGGACTGCAACATCCGGGTCGTGCGATGCATGACGGCCCACGCCATCCAGGAGCTGCTCGACCGCGAGGCCCCCGACGTGCTCATCCTGGCCGCCACGCTCCCCGACGCGGCCGGCGAGGCCGTCACCCGGATGGTGCGCCAGGACCGCCGCTTCCGGCTGCTTCCGATCCTGATTCTTGGCCCCGGCGGCGTCGCGGAGCAGCTCGCGGGCCTCCGCGCGGGAGCCGACGATTTTCTTCCCTTCCCCGTCGATCCCGCGATCGTCACCCAGACGGTTATCACGAGGGCGGAGCGCGGGCGCCGCCTGGGGGAGCTGCTCCACCGGGACGAGCTGACCGGCCTGATCAATGCGACCACGCTCACGGCCGAGCTCGACAACGCGGTGGATTACTGCAAGCGCCACGGTGGGCCGCTCGCATTCGTGGTGTTCGACCTCGAGCGCTTCGCCGACGTCAACGATCGATACGGGACTCTTGTGGGTGACCAGGTGCTCCTGCACGTCGCGAACGTCTTCCGCTCCAATGTTCGCGCCAGCGACGTGATCGGCCGGTTCGGAGGCGAGGAGTTCGGGTTGATCCTGCGCGGTGGCGGCTCGGAAGGCGCTCTGGTGCTGGCGAACAAGCTGCGCAAGGTGCTGGGAGAGTACCCCGCCACCACGCACGATGGCGAGATCATTCCGATCAGGGCGAGCGTCGGCTGGGCCAGCTTCCCGACGGATGGAGCCAGCGCGGGAGAGCTGGCTCACGCCGCGGTGCGCACGCTGAGGAGGGAAAGGACAGAGAAGACGGAGAAGACGGAGAGGACGTAGAACCTTCGATCTCTCCGTCCTTTCCGTCCTTCCGTCCTTCCGTCCTTCCGTCCTTCCGTCCCTTCTAGTGCCGGAATCCGGCCGACAACGGCGTCACGTCCCGCGGGTTCTTCTCATCCCCAAACAGCAGGCGGCCCTCCCGGAAGGTCGCGCCCCGCAGCGTGAGCGCCAGGACTTCACCCAGCTCCTGAACCAGGAAGACCTCGATCCGGTCGCGGACCTCCGCAGGCAGGTCCTCCAGATCGGGCTCGTTCTGCTTGGGCAGAATGATCCTGGCGATACCCGCGCGGACCGCGCCGAGGATCTTCTCCTTGACCCCGCCGATCGGCAGCACGCGCCCCCGGAGGGTGATCTCCCCCGTCATCGCGATATCGTGGCGAACGCCGCGCCCCGAGAGCGCCGAGACGACGGCCGAGGCCATGGTGACGCCCGCGGACGGCCCATCCTTGGGGATGGCGCCTGCCGGGACGTGAATGTGGAGATCGCGGTCGAACATCTCGTCGGGGATCTGGAGTGCGGCCGCGTGCGAGCGGGCATAGGTCCACGCGGCGCGCGCCGATTCCTTCATCACGTCGCCAAGCTGGCCGGTGAGCACCAGCTCTCCCTTGCCCCGCATGGTGGACGCCTCGACGAACATGATGTCGCCGCCGGTGGGGGTGTAGAACATCCCGGTGGCCACGCCGATATCGTCGTGGCGCGCCATCTTTTCCGGGTGGACCTTCGGCCGGCCCAGCAGGTCGTCCACCATCGCCTTGTCCACCGTCAGCCGCTCCACCTCTCCGGCGGCGATCTTTCGCGCCACCTTGCGGGCCAGCCGCCCGATTTCCCGCTCGAGCTGACGGACGCCTGACTCGCGGGTGTAGCTGGTGATGACTTCCGCCAGGGCGTCCTGGGTGATTTCCAGCAGGTCGGTGTCCACCCCGTTCTCGGTGAACTGGCGGGGGATGAGATACTTCCGGGCGATCTCCAGCTTCTCCCGCTCGGTGTAGCCGGCGAAGTCCACCACCTCCATCCGGTCGAGCAGCGGGCCGGGGATGTTCTGGATGAAGTTCGCCGTCGCGATGAAGAGGACCTCGCTCAGATCGAACGGCACACCCAGGTAGTGGTCGGTGAAGCTGTCGTTCTGCGCCGGATCGAGCACTTCGAGCAGCGCGCTTGCCGGGTCGCCCTGGAACGACACACCCAGCTTGTCCACCTCATCGAGCAGGAACACCGGGTTCTTGGTGCCGGCGTGCTTCATCCCCTGGATGATGCGGCCGGGCATCGCGCCCACGTAGGTGCGCCGGTGGCCCCGGATGTCGGCCTCGTCCCGCGCGCCGCCGAGCGAGATGCGCACGTATCTGCGCCCCATCGCCCGCGCAATCGACTTGGCCACCGAGGTCTTGCCCACGCCGGGGGGGCCGACGAAGAGGAGGATCGGCCCGCGGGCGGTGCGATCGTCCTCGTGGCCGGGCACCGGCGTGGGCTGAGCAGGCGCGGCGGCAGCGGCCGGCGGCGTCGATTCGGACTCTCCCGGGACTGCGTCGGCGGCCCCGGCCGGCGACTCCCCGGACTCCCGCGCCTGCTGTTTCAGGCGCAGCTGTCGCACGGCGAGGAACTCGAGCACGCGATCCTTGACGTCCCGCAGCGCGTAGTGGTCCTCGTCCAGGACCCGCTGCGCCTCGGGAAGTTCGAGATGCTCCTGGCTCCGCTCGCTCCACGGGAGCTCCAGCACGTTCTCGAGGAAGGTGCGGATCACCTGCGACTCCATGGACTCGCGCCCGATCCGGGTCAGCCGCCCGAGCTCCCGGTCCACTTCCTTTCGCGCCTCGTCGGGGAGGTCGAGCGCCGCGAGCTTGTCTCGCAGCTCCTGCAGGTCGTCCCGCTCGTCGTCCTCGCCGAGCTCGCGGCGGATGGTCTTGAGCTGCTCGCGAAGGAACATCTCCCGCTGCCGCTCCCCCAGTTCCTCCTGCACCTGGGACTTGATATCCTCCTGGGCATCGAGGACACCGATCTGGCGCTGCATGTGCACCAGCACCCGCCGGAGCCTCTCCTCGACGCTGAGCGTCTCGAGCAGCATCTGCCGCTGGGCAGGGGCCACCTCGATGTACCCGGCGACCAGATCGGCAAAGCGGCCGGGCTCATTCACGCCGGCCAGGACCTGCTGCACCACCTCATCGGGGAGGCCCGACTTCTGGCCCAGCTCCGCGGCGCGCACCCGCGCTTCCCGGTGCAGGGCGACGAAGGCCGGATCTTCCGGGTTGAGGGGCAGCATCTCCTCCGCCTCGCGGACGATCGCCTGGAGGAAGCCCTCCTTCTCGCCGTAATGAATCGCGATGCCCCGGCGCTCGCCGTGCAGCAGGAGCTGCATGCCGGACAGCCCGCGCTGGAGCTGCCCGATGCGGGCGATCGTCCCGATGGTGTACAGCACTTCGGGGGAAACATTCTCCACGTTCTGCCGCTGCGAGACCGCGAAAACGAGCCGGTCCGGCGTGGCCAGCGCGGCCTCGATGGCGCGCAGGGTAGCCGGGCGTCCGGCCCCGATCGGCGCGGTGACGCCGGGGAAGAGGACAACCTCCCGCAACGGCAGCACGGGCAGTGTCAGTCGTTCGGACATTCGAGACTGCTCCTTCCAATCCCCGCTAATGGGGGAAGAATGACAGGTTCACGTCGGATCGCCCGATGCTTTGCAGCCCCCGTGCCACGAGCATCGGTTCTCCGGCGTTGTCCTACAACAACATACCAGCCTGCCCCGCCCCGTCGAGGAGGCTCTCGACCGGATCGGGCCGCTGGAATGACGGATTCCAGGGCGCCCGCTGCCAAATTGGCCGCGGTCAATGCCTTCGGTTGCCGCGGGACCCCCGAGGGTACAGATTGTCTGCCATGCCCGTCCGGCTTCATCGTCCGTGAATGACCCTCGAGACAAGCCGCTCGCCGGCCGCCTCACCGACGCCCTGGGAGACGCATATACGATCGAGGGCGAGATCGGACGCGGCGGCATGGGTGTTGTCTATCGCGCGCGCGACGAGCGCCTGCAGCGCCGCGTGGCGATCAAGGTGCTTCCCCCCGAGCTGGCGTTCCAGCGCGACATCCGCGAGCGCTTCACGCGAGAGGCGCAGACCGCCGCCCGCCTGTCCCACCCGCATATCGTCCCGATCCATTCCGTCGGCGAGGGCGACGGGCTGGTCTACTTCGTCATGGGGTACGTGGACGGGGAGTCGGTGGCCGCCCGGATTCGCCGGAGAGGGAAGCTGCCGGTGGAGGAAGCTCGCCGGATCATGAAGGAAACCGCGGACGCCCTCAGCGCCGCCCATGCCCTCTCCATCATCCACCGCGACATCAAGCCCGACAACATCCTCCTCGAGGGCACCCGGGGGCGTGTGATGGTGACCGACTTCGGGATCGCGAAAGCGCTTTCGGCCACTTCGGCGGCCACGCTCACGGGCGCGGGCGTCGCGATCGGAACGCCCGCGTTCATGAGTCCCGAGCAGGCGGCGGGCGAGCGGGAGATCGACGGCCGATCCGATCTGTACAGCCTTGGAATCGTCACCTATCAGATGCTCACCGGCGAGCTTCCGTTCAACGCCCCGACGGTGGCCGGCATCCTGATGAAGCAGATCACCGAGGTGGCGCCGGACGTCTTGGCCAGGCGCCCCGATGTGTCCGAGGATCTCGCGCTGGCCGTGAGCCGCTGTCTCGAGAAGGACCCCGAGAACAGGTGGCCCAGCGCCGACGCGCTTCGCCGGGCGCTCGAGAGCAGGACCGTCGGGACCTATCGCCCGACGGGCACCGGATTCAAGGCAGGCCGGGCGGACGCGCCGCTGCAGCCTGGGCCGGGCGCGGGGAATCCGGGCCGGCCGGCTCCGGCCTCACGCGGCCGGCGGCCGCTCGAGCCAAGGCCGGGCACGGGGCAGCGACCCCTTCCCGCGCCGCGCGAGCACGGCGAGATCCGATCGCGCCGGCAGCCGGGAAGCCGCCGCGACGAGTCGCTCCCGGTGCCCGACACCGGCGAACCCAGGATCGTGCAGAAGGTGCGCGGCCAGTTTGCGAGCTGGGCGGCGGTCTCGCTCGGCTGCTTCGGGATCAACGTCGCCACCGGCATCCAGCACCCCTGGTTTCTCTTCCCGACGTTCGGGATGGGCATCGGGCTCATGCGCAGCTACGCGCAGCTCTGGCAGGCGGGCTACAGCTGGCGCGATATCCTGAGCCGGCCGCCGGCGCCCGACGCGATCGAGACGACGATGGCCCGGTCCATCAAGGGCGGACGCTCTCTCGCCGCGCCTCGCGCCGACGAGTATGGCCCCCACTTCGCCGCAGTGCAGCAGGTGCATGGCGACCGGCTGGCCATTCTCAAGTTGATGGAGAAGCTCCCGCCGTCGGAACGGCAGATGCTCCCCGAAGTGCAGCAGACGGCCGACTCGCTCTACAACCGCGCGACCGACCTGGCCCGGACACTCCAGGCGATGGACAGCAATTTTGACGCGCAGGGGCTCGCCCCGATCGACGGGCGGATCGCGGCGCTTTCTCGCGAGCCGGACGATGCCGAGCGGGCGCGGCGGCTCAACCTTCTGGAGCGGCAGCGGCAGACGATCGTCGACCTCCAGGGCCGCCGCACCCAGGTGGCGAGCCACCTCGAGTCCTGCGTGCTGGCGATGCAGAACATGCGATTCGACCTGTTGCGATTGCGCTCGGCGGGGGTCGCGGCGGTCCTCGACGATCTCACCCAGGCCACGCAACAGGCCAAGGCGCTCTCCCGGGACGTCGACAACGCCATTGCGGCCGCCGGAGAGATCCGCGAGGCCCTGCGCCCGTAACCTTCCAGGAGGTCCTTCCGATGCCATGTCGTGTCCGGCGCGGCCGCGCCACACTCCTCGCGCTGATCGCACCCATCGCGCTTGCCCATCCTGCCGTGGCGCAGGTTGCCAACAACGACCTGGCCGCCGTGAGCGGCTACACGCTGACGATGCCCAAGTACAAGCAGTATCTCGCCGCCACCCAGAATCTCGCGGCTGCCGCCGCCGCCAACCCCGAGGCCACGATGGAGGACACCGGGGGTTCCATCGACGAAATTGTCGCCAAGATCAGCGCGATTCCGCCGGCCAAGACTGCGATCACCTCGAGCGGGCTCACGGTGCGGGACTTCGTGCTGACGCAAGGTGCGCTGCTGCAGACGGGAATGGCCTACGGGATGATGAAGGAGTTCAAGATCTCGAAAGACTCGGTGGTCAAGACGGCGAAGGTCAATCCAGCCAATCTAGACTTTTACGCGAACAACGAGGCCGAGCTCAAGCGGCTGGCCGAAGAGGCGGGCGCCACCGGGGAGTGAAGGGGAGCTAGAAGGCGGCGATGTCGATCATGGCCCGCTTGAGGTCGTCAACCTGCGGGAGAATGACGTCCTCGAGCTCCGGGGCGTAGGCCACGAAGGTGTCGGTCGAGGCGACGCGCCGGACGGGCGCGTCGAGATAGGTAAAATGCTCGTCGGCAATCCGGGCGGAGATCTCGGCGCCATAGCCCCAGGAGATCGAGTCCTCGTAGGCCACCACGACGCGGTTGGTCTTCCTCACCGATTCCCCGATCGTTTCCCAATCCACCGGGCTCAGCGAGCGCAGGTCGATCACCTCCACGCTCACTCCCTGCTCCTCCTCCACCTGCTTGGCCGCCCAGAGTGAGCGCTGCACCAGCGCGCCGTAGGTGATGACCGTCAGGTCGGAGCCCTGGCGCGCCACCCTCGCCTTGCCGAGGGGGCTCAGGAAATGGGGGCCGGGGTT
>Ga0334722_10005770_pt1 | contig 12405 bp, 12 predicted proteins | sample C3_bottom_MG_FD_207210 | JGI IMG/M metagenome (GOLD analysis project Ga0334722, IMG submission 207210) | Sediment microbial communities from Yellowstone Lake, YNP, Wyoming, USA - C3_bottom | ecosystem: Environmental > Aquatic > Freshwater > Lake > Sediment | place: USA: Wyoming | collected...
CATGAAAATCCAAACTGGGAACAAGGATCAGACCACGGCTTCCATCCTGAGCTCTGGTATTATCAATCCGGCCGCCCTTGGCTTTCCAGTTAGAAACAGTGGCCCAAGTGAGATCGCGAGCAGTAATGGTGGAGCTAATACCGATTGTGGTGTAATTACCGGCCGAATTCCAAGCCAGATTCCGGCCAGTGGAGGTGGTCTGAAATTCACCAGTGGCGAGGTAGATTGGATTGGTTTCATATGCAGTGGTGGTAATCCAGTCCAACTGACCTTGGAAATGCTGGTCATGACATTGGGTGCAATTAGTCGACCAGGTAGTGGCAGTGCTAGAACCAGTGACTGTGCTGCTATGTAACTTCTTTGACGGTCCCTTTAAGGGATTGGTCGAACTCTCGGCATGACACTCCAAACAAACATTGTTAGCCAGGGTGTCCTCAGGGTTTAATGAAGCCCTAGTTACCCAATCCTTACCAATGGGATCAGTAGCACTACCATGATAAGTTGGATTGTAATTTGGGATCAAAAACACAGGCAAACCGTGACAATTTGAACAATCTATGCCGTTGGATAAGTTGTGCGGTGTATCCAAATAATACCCCGCCCATGTTGTCGTCGTGGTCCCCACCACAGACAGCAGGACGAGCCCGACCAGTAACGCTAGTCGTTTCATCTTGGTCCCCCCTTCTTAAATTGATTTATTCCGCCCTTGCCTATACAGAACAACCTACTAATTTTTCTCATCCACTCACACTCCAATACTAAACGTAACAGCGTAAACAGGTAATTATTATAAACCGGAGCAAGCCCCAGCGAATAGTCCTGGTACAATTATAATATTAGTTTTCTGAATATATCATTATGCTTACTATTAAGTCAACGCCATATCGTGGTGGTCGTTTGAATATTACCTGCCGCATCAATTACATAACCCTCTGGATATTTGGGTATTTTCTTCTTAAGGATAGTTTATAATTTTTGCTCGTAAAGTTATTCGCCCACCATCTAGCGCTTACATTAAGCAAGAGATAAAAATAGCAATCTCTGATAACGATTATCAAACTGGAACGATAAGCATGATAATCAATCGGTACATGCAAAACTCAGAAAGTAAGACTTAGAGCTGGTATGTAGAAGAGCAATCAGGTAAATTCTTTGGTGGGCTTAATTATGAGTACTCTCTAAAGACACGAGTGAATTCCTTTGATTAATTTCAACCTATCGCAACTACCTCATGTTATCCGGCTTTCCCAAGATTGTCGCGTTACCATGCTGGCACATTGCCAGAGAAAACTATCCGGGGAGAATTATCTGCCAGCAGAAGACCATGACCATAAAGCTTTTGGATTACTTGGTGGACGGATAACAAATGAAGTCATCGAAGTGATCAACTGCCAACCCCTTCTCCATAATGCCCGGCAAAGCGACATCCATAAAGATTATATGGACCGGATGATGGCTGCCCACGCCCTTCCATCTATAACACCTTTCACTGAGAGGGGATGGGTTGCTTCCCCAGATGAGCTAACCAGAGTTTTACAGTCCTACCGCAAACTCAACTTAATACTAATCGGCACGTATCATATGCACAGAGTCCCATGGGAACAAGATCAAGTTCGCGACAAGCCGACAGCTCTTGATACAATATTAGGAGGTAGCTCCAGATTAATGATGTTTATTGTGTCCATGGTCAATCCTGCCAATCCCATACTGCGTGCATTTTACGAAGGTGACACTAACCGCGAGTTTCCTATACATTAATATATATAGACTATATCCTCTGACGATATGTATTTACCACCTTCTATAGTTATGCCAATTCGCAATGCCGCTTTTATAACGTCGTGGCCGCACGAGAAAATGTTTATTATCATGTTCTGCTTTTTGATTATCAGTTCCGCGTCTTCAGCAAAGGCAGGAATCATTGAGGGGGTTGCTTTTACCGAGCATGGGCCAGCTCCAGAAGCGACAGTTTTCGCTTACACTAGCTACGAAAATTTAGTCGCCAACCAGGTGGCTGGGAAATCTGAAAAGGGAACAAAACAGGGACAGTTTAAAATAGAGTTGCCACCTGGTAGCTTTTACCTAGTGGCCCATGCAGACATCGATAATCACCATTTTTTTTCATATCATGGTGTAAATCCAATTACTATCTCTGATGAGTATCGCTGGTTGCCTTTATTGTTAGTTGAAGAATTACCAGCAACCTGTGTAACCGCAGAAAGACAAGGCATATCTGGGCATGTTAGCTATAAAGGACAAGCCGTTAGCGGGGGAGTTGTCTCGATTTACCCCTGGCAGAACGGTAAATTCAGGGGCATGGGCTTGCTAACCAACACTCTCGATGAAAATGGGGATTTTTCCTTTGGTATGGAGACAGGCACATATGTTATTGTCGCAAGAAAGAAACAAGATATAAGGGGGATCGGACCGGTCCAACAAGGCGATTTGTTTTGCTATCCTTCGGCAAATCCCATCAGGGTTGAAAATGGCCAGCAATGTTCGGTGTCAGTAAACTGTTACCCACGTGATAATCTTGATCTTTTTCTTGATGATGATGCCATTAATCCCCAAGGGCGTAAACATGACACCCGCCGGCAGGCATCATTATATGACCTTGATCTAAAGCCTTCGGAATCCACAATCCAAGCGGTTACCGCACCAACCAAAATCACAGGGCGGATTACCGACCCAAAGGGCAGCCCCCTCTCAGGATTAACGATTACCGCCTACCCTTCTAACGGGTTAACACTTTTTCAAATGCATATTGTTAGGCTGATTTCAAACAACATGGGACATACAGACAAAGAGGGGAAATTCACTGTTGAATTAAATAATGGCGGATTGTATTACTTAGTCGCTAGAGAAAAAGTAGGGGAAGCACCTGACCGCGGAGAATACTACGGCGTATACGAAGGCACGCCTAACCACTCCATAACCATCAATCGCGGTGAAAACCTACGCGGAATCGATATTGTTGTCGACCGTATCATGCCTTCTTCAGATCATGCTCAGATCATCAAATAACTTCTTAATTTTTTCAAATCAACTAAAAACGGCCCCTTTGAAATTTTCATACAGCTTATATATACTACTTTTATACGCAATATATTTGATATATTGCCCGCTAAAAGCCATAGCTTCACCTCTTTTATTACACAATGAGGTAATCAAAACGAACACCACATGGAGTGGTGAAATCAATATCGACGGCGTAGTAGTAATAAGCCGGAAAGCGACGCTAACCATATCTCCTGGGACCAGGATTACTTTCATCAATACTGACCGAAATGCTGATGGTATCGGTGATGGTGAAATTAGAGTTTTAGGTGGTATTAAAGCTGAAGGTACCCAAAAATCCCCGATAATTTTTGACTCCGGTGAGGAAAAACCAAACGTAAAAGATTGGTCATACCTGATGATATTCACTTCTCCTGCCTTTAATCATCTGGCGTGGTGTGAGTTTCATCACGCTTTTAGCGGACTACAGGTTCACTTCTCTACATTGATTATCGAAAACTGTATTTTCTCACTTAACAACGAGGGCATACGATTCGGCAGAGCCGATCTGACTGTCAAAGGAAATTCTTTTTTTAGTAATGATATTGGCATTCGTTTCACTAGGATGGAAGGCCCGGTTAAAATCACAGAAAACGACATCCACAACAACAGAATCGGACTTTTTTTAGTGCCATCAGGTCAAAATATTCGCGATTTCTTTGAGCCAGACAGAGGGGGGAAACCGTGGAATACTGGCCATCTTCAAATTACCAGCAACAACATTCACAACAACTCCTGGTACAATCTTGATCTTGGTGAAAAACAGATCTGGGATCTTGAAATTTCCAATAATTTTTGGGGATCCGACAATCCAGTTAAAATATTAACAAGCATTTTTGACCAGCATAGAGATAACTCATTGGGTCGGGCACTATTTGAACCACATGCTACTAATAGTTTCCAGACACCATTTTCGTCTCCAAATATTTCAATAACATCTCCGTAAGGTAATTTTCGTGCCAAGCCTATTTATTGAATATGTTGATGAACTTGAAGGATTTAAGGGCTGGCTCGTTATGGATCGTCTTGTCCATCGATTAAGCGCCGGCGGTATGCGCGTCCAACCAGGTCTAACAGGCGAACACCTCACAGAAATGGCCCGAAACATGACCAGAAAGATGCGGATAGCCGACCTTCCAGTTGATGGGGCAAAATGTGGCATTGATTACGACCCATACTCACCAGGTAAAGCAGCTGCTATTTCAAGATTTTTAAATGCAATAAAGCCATATATTACCAGCCGTTATTCCATGGGTCCCGATCTCAACATTGACATGATCGAACTAGAAAGTGCCGCACGTTCAATTAGTATTCCCTCAGTTAAAATGGCCATTGCCCAAGCCCAAGGTTGGGATCTAAGTTACTTCATGGAACGCACAAAGGTTCTTACCCAGAAAATCAACGGCTTCAGTCTCGGTCAACTTCGGGCCGGCTATGGTGTCGCAGCTGCAGCTCTGGGCACGTTAGCAAATCTGGGGATAAACGCAGAAGACGCGCGCATTAGCCTGCAAGGCTTTGGAACACTTGGCCGGGCCACACTATTCGGTCTGGCCGAGGCTGGCTGCAAGATTGTCGCCATAAGCGACGCCAAGCAAACCATACTCGCGCAGACATCGGATGGCCTACCTAGCAAAACACTTTTATCTCTACCTGGCCCACTACTCCCAGACGCATCGCTATTACCCAACACAGTTGCAGCCTCCAAAGACGAGATATTTAACTGCCCCGCCGATCTATTTATCCCTGCTGCCCTGGAAAATACAGTTACTCTAAAAATATCAGCTTCCCTTCCCGTGCGGGCCGTAGTTCCAGGAGCAAATCTTGCTGTCCCAGTCGAGAGTTCGAATATATTGCGTCAAAGAAACATTCTGGTTTTGCCTGACTTCCTGGCTGGCTGCGGGGGTTCGCTGTCCATGGAAGGCCTGTACGGCCCTCTGCAACACCCGTCTCCCAGGGCGGTACTAAATCATGTCCATTTCAAGATGAGACAGCTTGTAGATCTTGTAATAAATAGTAGTAATTCAAGTGGCACCACCCCGACGGATGCAGCACAGCTTATCAGCGAATCTCGATCTGACCACCCAGATCGACGTCCATACGAAATTTAACCGCATTTTTGAATAATCAAAACATCGGCAACCGCAATGCCATCACATCCCTTCGATTTTGAAATTCAATGCGACCTCTTTTCAACTCCGGAAATGACGGCAATTTTTGCTGAAAACACACGGTTTAGCCGCTGGCTCCAGTTCGAGTCAGCCTTAGCCAAAACTCAAGCAGCTTTTGGAATAATTCCAGCTTTAGCCGCAGAAGAAATCACCAGCAAGGCTGACTTGGCCATGCTGGACACCGAGCGAATCAAACAGGGATATCAACACAGCAGGAACTCGTTAATCCCTCTTCTCAAAGAATTTCGCAGAATATGCACTGGCAGTCACGGCGATTATATCCACTACGGAGCCACCACCCAGGACGTTCTCGACACATCACAAATTCTCGAACTAAGAGATACCTTCAGAGTTTGTTATCGTGATCTGCGTCGTCTTGAGAAAATCATTATGGAACTAGCCGCCATCCATCGCGCTACCCCAATGATCGGCCGAACCCATGGTCAACAGGCACAGCCGATCACCTTTGGATTAAAATGCTCTATCTGGTTGAATGAAATCCGTCGACACATTGAAAGAATCAAGCACCTTATGCCCCGTTTGCTGGTCGGCCAACTTAGCGGAGCTGTGGGGTCATATGCCGCCCTTGGGCCTTTAGGAAGAGAAGTAGCCAAACTCACATTGGCAGAGCTAGGGTTAAAGTCAACCCCACTTCCCTGGCATAACTCCAGGGACAATTTGGCTGAAGCCGCGTCACTTATGGCAATTATCGCTGCAACTTTAGAAAAAATGGCCAATGAAATATTTGAACTAGGCAAATCGGAAATCGGTGAATTATTAGAGCCCGCGCCACCTGGCAAGAGCAGCAGCACCATGCCTCACAAACGCAACCCGGTTATCTGCCAACGAGTTGCAGTTTTATCCCGCCAGGTTCGCGCACTTTCTGGAACAGTGATTGAAGCTATGATCCACGAACACGAGCGCGATGGCCGGGCACTTTGGTCGGAATGGTTGGCCATGCCGCAAATCTCTGTTTACACAGGCACCGCACTTAATTATATACTAAACATCTTTAGTGGACTGGAAGTTGCCCCAGCAAAAATGCTGACAAATATCCATAAAAACGGAGACTTAGTGCTTTCAGAGTGGCTGCAATTTAGATTGGAGTCTGACCTTGGAAAAAAACGCGCCCAGGAAAAGATGCGGGTGTTGATAGAGCAAGTCACCCACGATGGAATCAGTTTTATTGAAGGGTTGCAAAAAGATATTGAACTCTCTGAACTCCTTAATCAAGAAGATTTTACATTCATGGAGCGTCCCGAGAATTACACGGGGCTATCCACAGCCATCGTCGACGACCTTCTCCTCGACATAAACAGACAGCGGCAGCAGGAACCATGCGAGCTTTAGATGCATTATTGCAAAATATCACACAGTCACATTACTGATTCTGGTTTTTATAGCCAGAGTTTCACCACCAGTGAAGCAAAGCGGGTTTTTTGTGACCTACGCAGACTTCAGCGTTGGCTTGAAGTTGAATCTGCACTCGCAACAGCGCAAGCAGAATTAGGCCTTATTCCCCAATCAGCAGGCAAAAGACTGGCTGATACAGCCCGACTGGATTTGCTCGACCTTCACGCCATTAAACAAGGGATAGCCACTACTGGCCATTCACTCATTCCGCTACTTGATGAGTGGCAAAAAACAGCCGGCCCCCAATCTGCGATTTATTGTCATTTCGGTGCAACTACTCAAGACATACAGGACACAGCCCAATCTTTAGAGCTACGAGACTTATTAATAATTGTTGAACGTGACTTATTACAAATAATCCAACTCCTTGCTAATTTAGCAGAAAAACACAAATCACAAGTAATTATAGGCCGCACTCATGGGCAACATGCACTGCCTACAACTCTTGGTTTAAAATTTGCCGTCTGGCTTGATGAGCTTCTAAGACACGCGCAGCGCCTTTCTGAGTGTCGAAGTCGTCTGCTTGTCAGTCAATTATTCGGCGGTGTTGGCACCATGGCCGCTCTAGGCAAATCTCCCGACCTCCTTCTTGAAAGATTTTCTGCCATTCTAGGGCTATCCCGCCCTGCAACCGCGTGGCACACCGCCCGTGACCGTGGGGCTGAGTTTGTAGCCAATCTTGCCTTACTCACTGGAACAATGGCAAAAATCGCCAATGAAATCTGCCAACTAGCTAAAGACGAGACCGGAGAACTAGAAGAACCATTTCATATGGGAAAAATCGGCAGCACTACGATGCCCCACAAGCGCAATCCAGAAATGTGCGAACAGGTTGTGGTGTTAGCTCGTTTAGTAAAAGCCTGCTGCGGGATCTGCCTTGATGGATTAATCAACGAACATGAACGCGATTATCGGGCCGTACGCCTTGAGTGGGTCGGTATAACCGATGCTGGGCTTTATACCTGTGGCGCTTTAAACTTACTGATAAACATCCTGAAAGGGTTAATTGTTCACCCCAACCGAATTCACCGTAATCTAGAAAGTTCGGCTTGCCTAATTTCCACCGAAGCCTTAATGTTCCTCTTTGGTGACAAGATCGGAAAGCCAGCTGCTCACCACTTGCTGTATGAGGCTGCAATGGAAGCACGGTCTAGTGGGAGGATACTTTCAGAGCTAATTACGGACCATCCACTTATTCGCGGCAAATTTAGCGCCGAGTCCATCCAAGATGCTGTTAATCCTGCAAACCATACTGGAAGAGCTGAGGAAATGACGAATCATGTAATAGCAAACGCTAGGAGTTGGTTTCAAGGGCACAGTGAAATTGCAGATACGAATCCATCCCCGTGCCCCCTGGGAAATCACCCGAATGGCTGTCTTCTTCTCTAATCACCAAGGACACCGGAATGCTGCAATCTGATCTCGCTATATATCTTGGGGCCATGGCTTTAGGCGCCTTGCACGCCTTTGAACCTGGACATGGCAAATCTATCATTGCTGCCTATATGATTGGGACCAAAGGGAGAGCTATAGATGGCCTTATTCTAGGTTTCATTGTTACTTTTACCCACACGTTCAGTGTCATTATTTTGGGCATAATCGCCCGTCTATTATCTCACTCCTTTACTGACGACCAACTACACGTATGGCTTGGACTTTTTTCCTCGCTACTAATTTTAGCCGTAGGTATTTGGATGCTTCGCGAAAGGCTCACCCATCGCGGCGGCGGACACACACATTTTCATTTCTTTTGTAAGGATCATGATACTAATCATCAGCATAGTTCAACCATTGATTTTCACGTCGGTCATGACCATCATGGTGAAAAGCAACACTCCCACCACGAACATGGACACGAGCATGGGCATGGGCATGGGCATGGGCATGGGCATGAACACGATGACAAACACGGTGATGCACTCACCATTACTGGTGATGACGGACGGGTCAACCGCTGGCGGCTCCTATTGCTTGGTATTTCAGGGGGCATAATACCATGCCCTCCAGCGATAGTTGCACTTCTTGCTGCCATAGGCGCTGGCCGCACAGCTGAAGGGCTTACAGTAGCGATTTTTTTCAGTCTTGGTCTGGGTATGGTTATGATGACTATCGGCGTTGTCCTCTCACATGCTGGGCGCTTAACTAATAAGATCAGCGACAACCTTCCCCTAGCTCGAAAACTCGGAATATTAAGTGCTCTGATAATAACAATTCTTGGTTGCGTCACCCTCTACCATTCACTAAGAGGGCTACTTTCCTGAGAACAAGTCACAACATTAAGAGAGGCGCCTGTGTCATGAAATACAATCCAGCCCATATCATTTTGGCCGCAATTATATTTATTTTAGCATTTTTACCCTCTTCACAAGCCTGCGTTGGCAGAATTCTATACATCGGCTCCCTTGACACACCAGAGAGCAAACTGATGGCAGAACTTCTGGTTACTTTAATTAACGAAAGGACCGGAACAAATGTCAAGATTCGATTCGCTAACAACCGCAGCGAACTTTATGCATCCTTTAAAACTCACGACGAGAATAGTCGAGTTGACATAATCGTAGAAAACACCGCTGAGGCTATGGCACAACTGCACAAACCCCGGATAAGTGACCCAAACAAAGAATACAATGAAGTCAAAAAAGATTATGAAAAGGACTTGGAACTTGTTTGGCTAAGCCCATTCGGTTTCAAAAGTGCTAGCACAAGCGACGCCCTCAGCGCTCCTCTATTGAAGCTTGACACTCTCAACAATTTTCCACTATTGCCACGCATTCTCAACAAGTTAAGCGGGGCCATTGACACACAAACTTATAATACACTGTTGGGAAAAATTAAAAATGGTGATAAACCTAAAAACGTTGCCAAAGATTTCCTCAAGGAAAGAAAATTCATTTAGCAGTCAACTAGATTTATGATATAGATCGAAATGTTTGCTATAGTACTATTTATTCTCGTTGTTTTGCTTGCGCCAGTAAATCCAGTCATGGCGCACGTTGAAAAGGGCTACATGCCTGATTCAGTTGCCGAAATGGAATTTCGAATTCTCCTTGAGTTCAAGCCGGAGGATAGTAATACCAGATCTCTATTGGGAATGGCCTTGATACGACAGAACAAACTATCAGAGGCTGAAAATGAGTTTAGATTATTGCTAAAAACAGCCCCAGACAACTTTGACGCTCTTGACAGTTTGGGACTGGTTCTTCTTAAGCAAAAGCGCCTCCCAGAGGCAATTAAATACCTAAAGGAAGCTCTAAAGTTACGCCCGGACGATGTAATGGTTCACCTCCACCTTGGACAGTCACTTAGCAACACCGGCCAAAGCGAGTCAGCCAGAACTACATTGTCAAACGGAATCAGGCTTCTTAATGCTGCTCATCTACCAATATCAGCCAAAGAAAAACAACTGGCCGAATTCCAATCAGCTATATCATTGCTCCCCCCCCCCAGCATTATCCACACAAAGTAGAGGGAATTTGATGACCAGGATTACTACTGCTTGCGTTCTTATATTGATGCTCACTATTGCTTGCTCAAAGCAAGATCAAAGCGCATCAACTAATTCAACCCGCCATACCTACAAAATTGGGTACATGATTTGCAACAGCGAGAAGGAAACATTACACCGATTTATCCCTCTTTCCAAATATCTAGGAGACAAGCTAGGAGTTAACTTTGAAACTGTAGCCATCGACACTATTAATTTCACCAAAGAGATCGACAAAATCGATTTTACCCATTCAAATTCACTGCTCTATATAATTCTAAATCGTTTCAATGGAGTCGAGGTCTTAGCTGCTGAAAAGAAAGGCACATTGGGGTTTCGTTCGCAGGGTATTATTTTAGCAAGAAAAGATAGCGGCCTGACCAAGATCACCGACTTAAAAAATAAATCTATGATCTTCGGGCCAATGCTAGCACCTACTGGCTTTATGGCTCAAGTTGACATTATGCTAAAATCAGGAATCAATCCAGAACAAGATCTACAGACCTACACAATTCCTAATGGCTCCTTCAAACACGAAAAGGTTATTTACGGTGTAATGTTCGGTAAATATGATGCTGGTTCGGTACCAATTGATGATCTTGAAACTATGGCAGCAGATAACAAAATCGACCCCAATGATTTTACTATCATTGGACGCAACGACCCCATTCCGTATTGCAATTTCGGGGTGACCCAGAAAATTGATGCAGATTTTGCCCGCAGATTCAAGGAGGCTGTTCTCTCAATACGGCCTGAGGATACTGTTGAAATCAATGGTGAAAAGATAAAGGTTCTAAGCAGAGCTCTAGTGGATGGTTACGTAGATATAAAAGATACGGACTTCAATGTAGTTAGAGAGATGGCCAAACGGACAAATATGCCACCTTATCAGAAATATTAGAATGAAACCGTCATTAATTGTTTCAGTGCAGAGGTCAATAAATAACCAGATGACTACGTAGCAAAGAGAGCTTTATTGGACCAATCCCTTTTACCTTTATCAATTCGTCAATTAAACGAAATTGTCCATGAGTAATCCGGTAGTTAATAATTGCATTCGCCATTTTTGGTCCAACGCCCCTAATAACTTGCAACGTATCGCAATCAATTAGATTTAGATCTAGTGGTTGAAAAATAAAAACCGCCAAACTGGGTGAAACAGAGCGGCAGTTTCTCGCGAATATTAAAGGCGTTCCGATAGATTTTTTTGTCAGACCAGGCAAATCTCCATACACACCATTTCCATAACATCCGCCCTTTTCCCAACGTAAATTAATACATTGCCAAGATTCCTGCATAGAAGGAGGTAAATACTTCTCAGTTTCTTGAATCACCCCCTCTTGCCAGAATGTTATTAAAGCCACCATTGTGGACATTGTCAGCATCAAAAACCAGCACAAATCATTATCTGCCCAACGCGATGCAACTAACATCTTTGCTCAATGTGCCTCAAAATTAAGCCGAAGGTTTAAGCTCATTTTCAACTCAAAGCTACAAAAAACAGTGAAACTGTACCAGAATATTGGATAACTTCAACACGATAATTCTTTATGAATTGTCAGCAGTGTCCCAACGTTAAATATACGACTACCCGCAATGGCCCGTCAAATATGAGAAGAAGCAGCAAAATGTCGTTTAACGACTTGAAAGATTTCCGGCACCCTGGTCAACTTCGCGGATTAATTTGCGGAGGCTTGAACCATGTTCACGGGCAAGCTCGCCTTTCGCCTAATGGCATTGACCTTTGAGGGACCACCAGGGACGTTGTTTAATTGAGGGACCACCAGGGACGTTGTTTAATTGTTTACTATCAGTAGTGTGATCTGCGATCAGTCGGTGCTGCTCACTGGTTTCTATCAAGCCAAGGGCTACCCAGACAAACTGCACCGGGTGAAATATTACGACGCAGAAAACGACAAGACACTGGTGTTCTTAACCAACAACTTCACCCTGCCAGCCCTGACCATCGCCGAACTGTATCGGTGCCGATGGCAGGTGGAGCTGTTCTTCCGTTGGATCAAGCAAAACCTGCGGATCAAGAGTTTCTACGGCACTTCAGAGAATGCGGTCAAAGCTCAGATCTGGATTGCCATATCAGTTTACGTGCTCGTTGCTATCATGAAGAAACGGCTCAAAATAGAGGCCAGTCTCTACACAATTCTACAGGTTTTGAGCGTGACCATATTCGAACGAATGCCGCTATTACAGGCACTTACTGATTCAGATTACAAAGACGAGCAAGACAGCAGCCATAACCAACTGTTTTTATTCAATTAAACGTTG
>Ga0334722_10005771_pt1 | contig 12404 bp, 7 predicted proteins | sample C3_bottom_MG_FD_207210 | JGI IMG/M metagenome (GOLD analysis project Ga0334722, IMG submission 207210) | Sediment microbial communities from Yellowstone Lake, YNP, Wyoming, USA - C3_bottom | ecosystem: Environmental > Aquatic > Freshwater > Lake > Sediment | place: USA: Wyoming | collected...
GGCACCGACACGGGGTCGCTTGCCGCACGCGTCGTGCACGAAACGTGGACGCGCGGACTGCCCGGCACTCCCGTGCGGCGCATCGCGCAGGGCCGCGACGGATACCTGCTGCTGGCGACGAACGGCGGGCTCGGCCGGTTCGACGGCAACCGCTTCACCGTGGATGTGGCCCCCGACAGCGCGCATCCCGACAGCCTGCCCGACAGCTACATCAACGACGTCATCGTCGCGCACGACGGCGCCATCTGGCTGGCCACGATGCACGGGGGCATCGTCGAGCACCGGAATCGGCGCTTCCGCTCCTACAGCACGCCGCTCGGCCTGCCGGACGCCAACGTGGCGGTGGTGTACGAGGATCGCCACGGCACCATCTGGGCGGGCACGCAGGCCGGCTTCGGGCACCTCGCGGGCGGCCGGTTCGTTCGCGTGCCGGACGGCGCGAACCTGAACGTCTTTGCCTTCTGCGAGGATGCCGACGGGGTGCTCTGGGTCGGCACCGACCACGGCCTGAAGCGCATGGTGAATGGGCGCGTCGTGCCGGCGGCGATTCCGCTCCTCGACGCCGCGCGCATCGTCCGGCTGCTGCGGGGGCGCGACGGCTCGCTCTGGGTGGCGACGGCGCAGGGGCTGGTGCACATGACCAGGGACCGCCGCGGCGCCTATGCGGTGCAGCGCGTCTACGGCACGCGCGACGGCATCCGGTCGGCCTTCATCACCAGCGTCGTGGAGCAGGCCGACGGAGTCATCTGGGTCGGGACGCTCGGCGGCGGCATCGCGCGCCGCGAGCGCAACGACCGCTTCCTGTCCTTCGGCCTGTCGGACGGGCTGGCTGACAACAACGTGTCCGACGTCTTCGTCGATCGCGAAGGGAGCCTGTGGGCGGGCACGGCCGATGGTCTCACGCGGGTGCGCGCCCCGACGCACCAGACCTGGCAGTCCACGGGTTTCTGGAGCACGTCGCTGGTCTGGTCGGTGCGGGCCGACTCCGATGGCACGGTGTGGGCCGGCACGGCGGGCGACGGCCTCGTGCGCATTGACCGCGACGGGTCAACGCGGCGCTTCAGTTTGGCCGACGGGCTGCCGTCGGATGCGGTGTTCACCACCTATCGCAGCCGGGCCGGCGAGCTCTGGGTCGGCACGAAACTGGGCATCGCGCGGCTGGACGGGCAGCGATTCGTCGATATGTCGCGCGCGCTGGGCGTGGGCAGCGCCGAAGTGCGGACGATCTTCGAGGAGGCCAACGGACGTTTCCTGGTGGGCACCGACGCCGGCCTCCTGGCCGGCACCACGCGCCGGGTGACGCCACTGCGGCATGGCGCCGGCGTGCAGTCCGGCCGCGTGTACAATGTCACGCAGGATCGGAGCGGCCGCGTGTGGGTGGCCATGAGCAGCCTGCTGCGCCTCGACGGTGACTCGCTGCGGGTGTTCCGTTCGGCGCAGGGCGACACGCTTCCGCAAGTCATGGACGTGTATGCCGACAGCATCGGCGTCTGGGTGGGCGACTACCGGCGCGGCCTGTCGCTCGTCCGCGGCGACTCGATGTTCTCCTTCCCGCCGCAGTGGACGAGCGTGCTCGACCAGGTGCTCGACATCATCGACGACGGGCGGGGCGCGCTCTGGCTCACCTCCGCCAAGGGGGTGCAGCGCGTGCAGAAGGCCGACCTGCTGGCCTGGCTCGCCTCCAACCCGCGCTACGTGCCCACGCGGCTGTTCACCAAGGACGACGGTCTGCGGAGCCACGACTTCGCGAAGAGTGGGAGTTCGTCCGGCGGGCGCGGCCCGGACGGACGGCTCTGGCTGCCGACCACCGCGGGGATCGTGATGCTCAATCCGGCCGACCTGCCGGTCAACGGCGTGGTACCGCAGGTCATCGTGGAGCGGGTCCTCGCCGACGGCGTCGCGCTGCCGCTGGCCGACCGAGTGCTCCTGCCGCGCGGGGCGCGCCGCGTGCGCATGGAGTACACCCTCCCCATGCTGGCGGCGCCGGCGCAGGTGCGGATGTGGTACAAGCTCGAGGGGATCGACACGGCATGGCGCGTAATGGCCGATCCCCACGACCGCAGCGCGCTGTACGAGAACCTGCCGCGCGGCACCTTCCGCTTTCTCGTTCGCGGCCAGAGCAGCGACGGCGTGCCGGTGCCTGCGCCGGCGGTCGTGACCATCGTCTCGCGGCCGCCCATCACCCGCAGCGCGGTCTTCTGGGGCCTGCTCGCGCTGCTGGTGATCGCCGTCGCCACCGCCGCCTACCGCTGGCGCATCGGGCGACTGCGGGCGCAGGCGGTGTTCCTGCAGCGCATCATCGACGAACGCACCGAGTCGCTGGCGGCCCGCGAGCGGCTCGAGCACCAGTTGCTGCACGCCCAGAAGCTGGAGAGCGTGGGCCGGCTGGCCGGCGGCGTGGCGCATGACCTGAACAACCTGCTGACCGCCATCCTCGGCCACACCGAACTGGCGATGACGGAGCCCGACGTGCCGGGGCACCTGCGCGCGGACCTCGGCGAAGTGCGCACCGTCACCATCCGCGCCGCCGCGCTCACGCGGCAGCTGCTGGCGTTCGCGCGCAAGCAGGTCGTCCAGCCGCGCCTACTGCGCCTGGGAGACCTGGTTTCCGACGTCGAGACGCTCATCCGCCGGCTGCTGGTGGAGAACGTCGAGTTTGCCCGCGAGCCGCTCGAGGGTGACTGGCTGGTGATGGCCGATCCCAACCAGGTGGAGCAGGTGATCGTGAACCTGGCGCTCAATGCGCGCGACGCCATGCCGGACGGAGGGTGCGTGACGGTGCGCACGCGGGCCGTGACGCTCGACGCCGACTTCACCGCCGCCCATCCGGAGTGCACGCCGGGCGACTACGTGCTGCTGGAAGTGGCGGACACGGGTGTCGGCATGTCCGCGGAGGTCCAGTCGCACCTCTTCGAGCCATTCTTCACGACCAAGGAGATGGGAAAGGGCACCGGCCTTGGCCTGGCCACGACCTTCGGAATCGTGAAGCAGAGCGGGGGGCACATCCTGGTCGAGTCGCACGTGGACCGGGGCTCGACCTTCCGCGTCTACCTGCCGCGCGCCCTGGGCGACCTGGCCGTCGCCGCCTCGCCGTTGCCCGGCAGCGCGCCGCGTGGCTCCGAGGGGCTGCTGCTGGTGGAGGACGAGCCGGCCGTGCGCAAGGTCGCCGAGCGGTCGCTGAAGGCGCTGGGCTACGCGGTGACGACGGCGAGTGACGGCGTCGAGGCGCTGGCGATCCTCGAGTCGGCGCGCGGTGACTTTCGCCTGGTGATCTCCGATGTGCGCATGCCGCGGCTCGACGGGCTGGCGCTGGCGGCGCGGGTGCGCGAGCGGTGGCCGGACCTCAAGGTCGTGCACATGTCGGGACACTCGGAGGCGCTGCTGACCGGCGCGGCGGCGCCGGGCGAGTCGGTGTTGCGGAAGCCGTTCACGTCGGCGGAGCTGGCGGAGTTCGTGCGCGCTGCCTTCGACCGCGGCGGCGCGCCGGCCGGGCCGGCGTAGCCCCCCTTTCCCCGGGCGGCGCTGGCGTGCGATTATGCACCACCCCCATGGCCGATCCCTTCAATCCGCGCAGCCACCTGCTCGATGCCGCCCGGCGGTTCCTTCTCGAGGGCAGCAGCCCGGGCTCGGCCGTCGTCACCACCGACCCGCCGCGGCTGACGCCCGCGGCCCTGGAGAACCTTCGCATGTCCCGCTCCCGCGAACGCATCCTCGCCAACCTCGACGACATGTACCGCGAGGCGTTCGAGCGCGCCAAGGCATCCGAGGATGAGGCGCAGATGAAGGCGCTCGACTTCTCGTACCGCCGCGAGCAACTGTACTTCGAGATCCTGCTCGACGTGCGCGACGCCATCGAGCGGCGCTGACGCACCGTCGCTGAGGGACGTCCACCCGGCCCCCGCTCCCATCGTGCCGAGGTCCGCATGCACCCGCTCGCGCAGACTGCCGTGATCAGCCTTGCCATCGTCAACGCCCGCGTCTGGACCGGCGATGCCCGCCGCCCGTGGGCCGACGCCGTGGCCGTGGATGGTGCACACATCGCCGCCGTGGGATCGAGCGCCGAGGTCCGCAAGCTCGCCGGATCGGGCGCGCGCATCATCGACGCGCACGGGGCGATGGTCGTCCCCGGCTTCACCGATGCGCACGTGCACTTCATCGAGGGCGGCTTTGCGCTGCAGTCGGTGAAGCTGCGTGACGCGAAGACGAAGGCCGAGTTCATCAAGCGGATCGGCGATTTCGCCCGGACGCTGCCGGCCGGCGCCTGGATCACCAACGGCGACTGGGACCACGAAAATTGGGGCGGCGAACTGCCGACGCGCGCGTGGATCGACGCGGTGACGCCGAACAACCCGGTCTGGATCAACCGGCTCGACGGGCACATGAGCCTTGCCAACTCGGCGGCGCTCAAGGCGGCCGGCGTCACGCGCGCCGTGCAGGACGTGGACGGCGGCACGATCGTGCGCGACGCGGCCGGCGAACCGACGGGGATCTTCAAGGACAACGCCATGGGCGTCGTCGACCGTGCGGTGCCGCCGCCGAGCGCCGAGCTGGTGGACCGCGCGCTGCGCGCCGCCATGCGGTACGTGAACGAGCAGGGCGTGGTGGCGGTGCAGCACATGGGCGGCTGGGGCGACCTCGCGGCCTTCGAGCGCGCGCATGCCGCCGGCACGCTCACCACGCGCATCTCTGCGTCGGTGCCGCTCGCCAGCTGGCAGCGGCTTGCCGACACCGTGCGCTCGCGCGGCCATGGCGACGATTGGGTGCGCATCGGCGGGCTGAAGGGGTTCGTGGACGGGTCGATCGGGTCGCACACGGCGGCGATGCTCGAGCCGTTCACCGACGCCCCCAACGATCGCGGCCTGATGGTGAACACCGAGGCCGACCTCTACCGGTGGACGTCGGCGGCCGACAAGGCCGGGCTGCAGGTGATGGTGCACGCCATCGGCGACCGCGCCATCCGCGTGCAGCTCGACATCTTCGAGCGGGTGGCGAAGGAGGACGGCCCGCGCGACCGGCGATTCCGCATCGAGCACGCGCAGCACATCGCGCCGGCCGACATCGCGCGCTTCGGCGCGCTCGGGGTGATCGCGTCGATGCAGCCGTACCATGCCATCGACGACGGCCGCTGGGTGGACAAGGTGATCGGCCCCGAACGCGCCAAGGGCACGTATGCGTTCAAGTCGCTGCTCGACACGGGGGCGCGGCTCGCTTTCGGCAGCGACTGGTTCGTGGCGCCGCCGGTGCCGCTGATGGGCATCTACGCGGCGGTGACGCGCCGCACGCTCGACGAGAAGCGTCCCGGCGGCTGGGTCCCCGAGCAGAAGATCTCCGTCGAGGATGCCCTGCGCGCCTACACGTCGGGCGCGGCCTACGCCGGCTTCGCCGAGGGGACGCGCGGCGTGATCCGGAAGGGGATGCTCGCCGACCTGACGATGATCGACCGCGACCTGACGACGATCGCCCCCGAGACCATCCGCGACGCGAAGATCGTGCGGACCATCGTGAACGGGAAGGTCGTGTACGAGGCGCCCGAGTCGAGGTAGCCGCGCGCGCCGGCGTCGCGGGCCTAGCGGTCCCGCGTCCCCGGCGGCGTTGGCGTGCCCTGGCGGCCGACCTTCGTGCTCACGTAGATGGCGCCCGCCCCGTGGTCGACGCCCCATCGGGCAGTCGCTTCCTGGCCGCTGTAGAAGCGGATGTACTGAATGGGCGGGCTCGCGATGCTCGACAGCGTCGAGACGTCACCCAGGTGGTTGCCATCCACATACACCTGGATGGCCTGCGGATACCGGAAGCTCTCGGGGCCGTGCACGTTCAGCCAGGTGCCGCGCAGCGCCTTGACCGCGTCGTAGGCGGTGGAGACCTGCAGCTCCTGGATCTGTTCGCGCGTGATCAGCGTGGAATCGAACCGCGGGCGGCTGGCGACCGCCGGGCCGGCGGCACAGCCGGCGGCGAGGGTGACGGCCAGCGCGACCGTGAGGACGGACGTCCGGGATGGGCGCATGGCGCTTCCGGGTTCAGGGGGCGAAAGCTGCGACGGAGGACGCACCACCATGCGACGTCCGTGCGCCCTCGGCAAGGGCCTGTTCCAGCGCCGCCCCCTTGGCCTGGTCGAACGCCCCGGTCGTGCGCCACAGCACGCGCCCCGTGCGGTCCACCAGGAGCACGTGAATCGTGTGCTCGTCGGTGATCGCCAGCGACCGCTTGAACGGCTCCTTGTCGATGTAGAGCGTGACCGTTCGCTCGCGGGCCGCGCGATCGTCGATTCCGCCCTTCATTCCGCGGTTGATCATCCACCGCATGGGCGCGACCATGCGCCGGATGGTCGGGATCTCGTAGTAGTCGGTGCCCGGCGTGCGGGCGAGCAGCGGCTTTACGAACGGCACCCACGTATCGACGTCGGCCTGCTGCTGCCGCAGGAAGGCGACGAAGACGACGTTGCGCTCGCCGGCCAGGTCGGCGGGGAGCGTCAACGTCTTCCCCTCGAGGTTCACCGAGGTGACGACGGGGAAACGGGCGCTGTCGGAGGCGATGGCGAGGGCGAGTATGAGTGTGGGGAGCACGGTGATGGAAGTGGCAGAAGGCAGAAGGCAGATGGCAGATGGCAGATGGCGGATGGCGGATGTTCGATCACCCCTCTGGCATTAACGACTTTGGGCCGGCGGTCTGTTCCCCCGGCCCCGCATCTGCCATCTGCCTTCTGCCATCTGATTCTCTAGCTGCCGGCCGTTGGGCTCCCCAGCCAGCGCGACAGCATGGCGTGTAGTGACGGCAACGGGATGGGCTTGGCGATCACGTCGTCCATCCCCGCCTCTCGGCACGCCTCGAGGTCCGACGCCAGCACGCTCGCCGTGCAGGCGATGAGCGGCGTGCGCCGCCGCCCGTCGTGGGCCTCGCTGGTCCGCAGCGTGCGAGCAGCCGTCAGGCCGTCCATCACCGGCATGTGCACGTCGAGGAAGACGAGGTCGTACGTACCCCGCTCGAGCGCGGCGAGCGCCTCCTCGCCGTCGGCCACGGCGTCCGTGTGCAGTCCGTAGCGGCGCAGCATCGACTGCAGCACCATGGTGTTCACGGGGTTGTCGTCCGCCACAAGGGCGCGCGCGTGCCATTGGGCGGGCGTCGCCGCCGCCTCGCTTGCCGCGGCCTCGCTCGTCGACTCCGGGGCGCCGGGCGACGGCACGACGCCGAGCGCCCGTCGAATGGCGCGCCGCAGGACGCGCAGGCGAACGGGCTTGCTCAGCCAGGCATCGAAGCCGGCGTCGCGTGCCTCGTCGGCCCCGGACTCGCCGCGCCCGAACGACGAGAGGAGGATGAGCCTGGGCGATCCGTAACGGGCCGGGTCGGCGCGCAGCCTGGCCGCGAACTCGATGCCGTCCATGCGAGGCATCTGCCAGTCCACGATGACCACCTCGAACGGTTCGCCCGCCGCGCGATCGGCCGCCACGAGCTCGAGGGCATCCGCGGCGGACGCCGCCTCATGGACGTCGGCCTGCCACCGCGCCAGCGCATTGGTGACGACCATCCGGTTGGCCTCGAGGTCGTCGACCACGAGCACGCGGAGTCCCGGCGCAATGGCCGCCCCCGAGCCGGTGGACTCGAAGGCCGCAACGGTCGGCAGCGGAAGCTCGAACGTGAAAGTCGAGCCCTCGCCCTCGACGCTCGATACGCCCACGTGCCCGCCCATCAACTCGACGAGCTTGCGCGAGATGCTCAGCCCGAGCCCCGTGCCGCCGAACCGGCGGGTGGTCGAGGCATCGGCCTGCGTAAACGCGGCGAAGAGCCGGTCGAGCGCCGCCGGGGCGATGCCGATGCCGGTGTCGGCCACCGCCACCCGCAGGACGCCGGACGCCGGCGCGCTGACCTGCACCACGACGTTGCCGCGCTCGGTGAACTTGAGGGCATTGCCGAGGAAGTTCGTGAGCACCTGCCGGACGCGGCCGGCATCGCCGCGCACCGACTCGGGCACCTCGGGCTCGATCACCGTGGCGAGCTCGAGTCCCTTGTCCTCGGCGCGCAGCGCCATGGTCTCGACCGTCGATTCCACCAGCTCGCGCACGTCGAACTCCACGGCTTCGAGTTCGAGCTTTCCCGCCTCGATCTTGGAGAAGTCGAGAATGTCGTTGATGACGTGCAGGAGGGCCTCGCCCGAGGCGCCGATGGTGTCGGTGAACCGGCGCTGCCGCTCGTCGAGCTTCGTCTCGGCCAGCAGGCCGCTGAGGCCGATGACGGCGTTGAGCGGCGTGCGCAGCTCGTGCGACATGGTGGCCAGGAACTCGCCCTTCAGGCGGGTCGCGGCGTGCGCCTCGACGAGCGCGGTGTCGAGCGACGCATTGGTCTCCTGCAGCTCGCGCAGCGCGCGCCGGACGAGCTCGGCGGCCGGCGCCAGGATGAAGATCCACGTCAGGCCGAACGATAGCAGGAGGAGCAGCAGCCCGGCGCGCCGGACGACCGTGACGCGCCGATCGTGCGCCTCGGCGCGCGCCTCGAAGGCGTGCACCGCGCGTTCCATGGCGGGGACGAAGACGTCGTCCGCCTGGCGCAGCCGCCGCAGGGCGCTGGAGACGCCCGTCGTGTCGGCCGGCGATGCCGCGGAATGCAGGGCGGCGGCGCTCGACGCGGTGATCGCCGTCAGGGCGTGCTGGGCTTCGGCCAGCGCGCCCTCCCCCTCGGCGTCGAGCGCCTCCGCCTCCAGCTCGCGCGCCGCCTTGTTCCATTCACCCAGCGAGACGTCGAGCTGCAGGGCCGCGGTGCGCCGCTCGGCCGTCGTGAGGCGGGCGTCGGTGGCCTGGTGCGTCAGCTTCACCACGCGCTGGCTGAGCATCCGCTGACGGCCCGCGATGTTGATCAGGTGCGCGTCGGCCGACATCTCGGCCGATGCCCGTTCACCGAGCGCCACCGGCACCAGCGCAATCGCGCCGATCACGAGGAGCGCACGCGAGAACCGCCAGCGCAGCCCCAGCGGTTCCGCCGGCGTGGAATTCCCGGTCATCGGCGCATGGCGATGTTCACGAACGCCTCAATAAGTGACGATCTCGTTGTACGCACTCAGGAAGGTAGTCGTTTGCGGCAGGATCGCGTCCTCCAGCTGCGGGGCGTATCCCACCCACACATCCTGCGACGCGACCCGCTTCACGGGGGCGTCGAGCCAGGCGAAGCAGTCGTCGGCGATGCGCGCCGCAATCTCGGCGCCGTAGCCCCACGAGAGCGAATCCTCGTACGCCACGATCGCACGGCCGGTCTTCCTCACCGACGCGTACACTGCCTCCTGGTCCCACGGCGACAGGGAGCGCAGGTCGATCACCTCCACGCTCGGGCCGCCGGCATCGGCCGCCTGGTTGGCGGCGGCGAGCGCCCGCTGCACCGTGGCGCCGTAGGTCACCACAGTCACATCGGTCCCCTCGCGCAGCACCTTCGCCTTGCCGAAGGGGATCATGAAGTCGGGGCCCGGGTTCCGCCCCTTGTTGTACGTCTGCCGGTACAGGTGCTTGTGCTCGAGGAAGATCACCGGGTCGTCGCAGCGGATGGCCGTGCGCAGCAGGCCGTTGGCGTCCAGCGCCGTGCTCGGGCAGACGACGCGCAGCCCCGGGCAGTGCGTGAACAGCGACGCGCCCGTCTGCGAGTGGTAGATGGCGCCGCGGATGTAGCCGCCGTACGTCGTGCGCACCACCACCGGCGCCTTGAACGCGTTGTTCGAGCGCCAGCGCATCGTCGCCAGCTCGTCGCGCAGCTGCATGTACGCCGTCCAGATGTAGTCGAAGAACTGGATCTCGACCACCGGCTTGAAGCCGCGGTGCGCCAGCCCGATGGCGCGCCCGATGATGTTGGCCTCGGCGAGCGGCGAGTTGTAGACGCGCGCGCCGCCGAACTCGGTCTGCAGGCCGTGCGTCGCCTTGAAGACGCCGCCCTTGCCCTTCACCTGGCCCAGGTACTGCTCGCGCGAGACGTCGGCCACGTCCTCGCCGAAGACGAGGATGCGCGGGTCGCGCCGCATCTCGTCGCGCATGGCGGTGTTGATGAGGTCCACCATCGTCGTCGGCTCACCCGTGAACCGCGGCGCGTCCTCGGTGTCGAACGCCGGGCCGGTCGGGTCCACGTCGGGCGAGTAGAGGGCCCACAGGCTGGTCTCGGCGGCTGGCTGGGGCTGCGACAGCGCATCGTCGGTGGCGGCCAGGACCTCGGCGTCCACCGATGCCTGCACCGCCGCGAGGTCGGCCTCGGTGGCGAACCCCTCGGCGACCAGCCACTTCGGGAACGTCGTGATCGGGTCGCGGGCCGCCTCGGCCTCGCGCTCCGGCGCGGGCTTGTACACCACCTCGTCGTCCGACAGCGAGTGCGAGTACGGGCGGATCACGTGGGCGTGCACGAGGGCCGGCCCCTTGCGGGCGCGGGCGTAGGCCACGGCCTTTCTCAGCGCGTCGAGCGAGGCGAGGAAGTCGCAGCCGTCCACTTCCTGGATGTACAGGCCCGGGAACGACGCGACGAGCTTGGAGATCGACCCGCCCGCCGTGTTCACCTCCACCGGCACCGAGATCGCGTAGCCGTTGTCCTCGACCAGGTAGACGACGGGCAGCGCCAGGTTGGACGCGGTGTTCATCGACTCCCAGAACTCGCCCTGCGACGTGGTGCCGTCACCGGTGGACACGAAGACCACCTCGTCGCCGGCGAAGCCGTCGGTGATGCCCAGCAGCCGGGCGCGCAGCGAGCCTTCGGCGGCGCCCACGCCCTGCAGGAACTGCGTCCCCGTCGGCGACGCCGAGGTGACGATGTTGCTCGGCTTGTGTCCCCAGTGCGACGGCATTTGCCGGCCGCCCGAGTTCGGGTCGGCGGCGGCGCCCACCGCGCTGTACAGCATCTCGGTCGCCGTCATGCCCAGCTGCAGGCAGAGGGCGCGGTCGCGGTAGTACGTATAGAACCAGTCGTACCCGGTCTTGAAGGCGAAGCCGGCGGCGGTCAGCACGGCCTCGTGGCCGGCCCCCGAGATCTGGAAGAAGATCTTGTTCTGCCGCTTGAGCTGGATCTCCTTGTCGTCGAGGCGGCGGGACAGGAGCATGGTCCGGTACGCGGCCATCAGCTGGTCGCGTGTCAGTCCGTGGGCCGCGCGGCGGTCCGATTTCGAGGAGGTTGCCATGGATGGGGCGTGCGGGGGCCGGCAGGAGGCCGCGAGGGCCGGGTCAACTTGAATTGTAGTCCCCCGGGGAAGGGGGTGGGAGCCGCACGCTCGGCTCGGCTCGGACGGGCTCTGCGGGCGTGGAGGTCGCCCGCGCGGACGGTACTGCGCGGACACCGCCCCAGCGCTCCCGCCATCGCCCGCGGTGCGCTAGCCTTGAGGGATGCCGAGCAAGGGACGCGCCTACCGCACCGTCGACGTCGAGGGCTTCGAGGTCCTCGTCGGCAAGGCGGCCCGGGACAACGATTACCTGACGCTCAAGGTGGCGAAGCCGCAGGACCTCTGGCTGCACGTGGCCGGCGTGCCGGGGAGCCACGTAGTGGTGCGCAATCCGGACAAGCTGCCCGAGCTGCCGCCGCCGGTCGTCGAGCGCGCCGCCGAGTATGCCGCGTACTACAGCAAGGCGCGCGAGGCGCGGGGCAAGGTGGAGGTGCACGTCTGCTGGGCGTCGGACGTGCGCAAGGAGCGCGGGGCGCCGGCCGGCGAGGTGCAGCTGCGGCGGTGGGACCGGGTGAAGGTCTACCCGCGGGCGCTGGCCGAGGAGACGGATGAATAAGTATCGAATTGCTACTATATGCACCGTGCTCGCCGCCGCCGGCTGCGGCACGGCGGCCGGGCGGCCGGCGCCGTCGGCGCCCGCGCCCGAACCGGCGGCCGGGCGGCCGGCGCCCAGCGCCATGCTGCCGCAGAACCCGAGCCCGATGCAGGAGCGCACGCGCCGGCACGAGCGCCTGGAGCAGCCGCGCCGCGCCGACCCGGGCGTGAACCTGACGATCGACAGCCTGCTGCCGAAGCCGATCGAGATCTTCATCCCGCAGCGGGCGCTGACCGCCGACTCGGCGCCGCTGCTCATCCACTTCATGGGCGCCACCTGGGTGCCCAAGCGCGCCGTCGCCACGATGCAGCGCCCGGTGATCGTCGCCGCCGCGTTTCTCGGCAGCGGGTCGAGCACGTATGCGCGGCCGTTCGCCAGCGACACCCTGCTCTATGCGCGCATGCTCGACACCATCCGGGCGCGCATCGCCCAGGTGACCGGCGCCCCGCGCATCACCGGCGTGTACCTGAGCGGGTGGAGCGCCGGCTACGGCGCCATTCGCGAGATCGTGCGGCATCCGGCGAACCTGCCCCGCGTGGACGGTGTGCTCCTGCTCGACGGCATGCACGCGAGTTACGTCCCCGATCGCACGCCGCTGGCCGACGGCGGCGTGCTCGACACCACGGACGTCGCGCCGTTCGCGGC